>Ga0209542_10021513_pt1 | contig 10101 bp, 8 predicted proteins | sample RifCSPhighO2_01_FD_184028 | JGI IMG/M metagenome (GOLD analysis project Ga0209542, IMG submission 184028) | Soil microbial communities from Rifle, Colorado - Rifle CSP2_plank highO2_0.1 (SPAdes) (version 2) | ecosystem: Environmental > Terrestrial > Deep subsurface > Rock core/Sediment ...
ATCTAAAAGCAATATATATCCAGTCACTATGCCCGGGCAATATTAGTGTCTTTAATTTTTCAGAACAACACTCATCTCCAATAATGCCGTTTATCACTCCGGCATATTTCACATCAGCCGCGACGATATCCATATTATGCTTCCGGGATTTCCGCGCCGTTCAGGTGCTCAATTTTTACTATCCGTACTTCTTTATTTTTTACGGCGTAATGTGGACATTCTTCTTTGGGGCATAATGAGCAAATATCTTCGTGTTCAATCAACCCCTGTTTTATGAAACCCGCACTTATTAATGTAACCATTTTGCCGCTCAAAGTGTTCCTCGGTTTTAATAGGCAATCAGTTGGCAGGAGGTCATATATTGCTCTACGCAATTCTCTAAATTGTCCTATAGGGTCGTTGTTAAGGCTCAACATTTATCTTGCAATGTCGCTATATCTGATATATAATATATCAATAATTCTGTACAGCTATATAGTTTCGGGATAATCTGTTAAATCAAAAACCGCCCCTATTTAGGGAGCGGTTTTTGATTTGTTTGAATGTTCCGGGGGTGGGATTTGAACCCACGACCTTCAGGTTCTGACTGTTGGCTGCCATTACTGACAGTGTCGGACTATACCACCATCCGTTTGAGGGATGCTTCCATTATAGTCTCTGAACGTCTCCTTCGATTAACTCAGGATTTCGCTGCTGATTGCCCCTCGCAAAATAGGCGAGTAGGGTTTCCAGCAATTTAGGAAGTTTTTCCATATCATATTACTATGATAGGTCACAATTAGATTATGAGCCTGACGAGCTGCCGGACTGCTCTACCCCGGGATCATCTTGCATAGCATAACACACGGAATCAATTATTCAAACAATTATCAACTATCATATTTTTGTACCTGAGATATAATTAGTTATATATCAATAATCACGGGTTCGAATTATGGTCAAAGTAACAGAAAAAATCAAAGCTCAAAAGTTGCGTAAATTGGGCCACAGTCTTAAAGATATAGCCAAAAAACTAAAAGTAGCAAAAAGCTCCGCAAGTTTATGGTGTAGAAATATAAAAATATCAGATCAACAAATTCAAAAAATATTAAAGTCTAAGGAGGAGCTGATAAGACAAGGCAGATTAAAGGGTGCTGAGTTTCAGAGGAGAAAAAAGCTAAAAGTTTTGGAAATCGCCGAGAAGGAATCTAAAAAAATTCTTAATTTAAATAGAAAAGAATTTTGGTATGCAGGTTTGGCTTTATATCTAGCCGAAGGATCTAAAACAATGAGTCAAGTGCAATTTACAAATAGCGACCCCAGAATAGTTAATTTTATGATTCGGTGGTTTAAAAAGTTTTATGGAATAAATACAGAGAATATTAAATGTGCAATTTTAATTAATATATTACACAAGGAGCGAAGCGGCGACGTTCAGGAATTCTGGAAGAAATATTTAAGCCTCAAAGACTCTAACTTCCATAAAATTAAATTTGTTGCAACCAAACAAAAGAAAAGATATCCCAACTTTAATAATTATTACGGAACATTTAATTTTAGAATTAAAAAGAGTGCACACCTCTTATACAAGATAAACGCTTTTGCTAACCGACTCCTATTCTTAGGCAACAGATAAGTCGCCATACCTGCTACTTTTAAATTTTATAGATCTGTGATATCTTCTGACCAGATTATTTTGAGGCAATTACTGATGACAGGTGGCCAGAAAGCTCGTTTAACAGTTCTTGTATGTGGCATACTGTTTATTGCGGTCCCAGTAGGAGTGGAGCTATACTACATACTTGCCAAGCGGACTATATTCGTTTTTCTTCCCTTCCTTATCATGTTGCCAGGTGGCGTAGGAGCTTTATTTGCAGTTTTCAGCAAAAAGACAAATTGGAGTCAGTACGACTAGCGGCCGTGGGCCGCTTTTTACTTTTATTTGAAAAACTGATTTTTTGTGTTAAAATTGCATATATTTGAAATCTCTATGCCGGCGTAGTTCAATGGTAGAACGGAGGACTCATAAGCCTTAGACGATGGTCCGATTCCATCCGCCGGCACAAGTTAAAAATATGGAAAAATTCTTTGACTACAAATTCGACACTTTTGAATCCGGTTTGCGGCTTCTTTGTGTTCCCATGGAAGGAACTAAAACTGTGACAGTTTTTGTTATGGTTGGCACGGGCTCCAAATATGAAAGTAAAAATATAAGCGGTATATCTCATTTTCTTGAGCATATGATGTTCAAAGGCACAACCAAACGTCCCGGGTACTTGGATATATCAAGAGAACTCGATTCTATTGGTGCTGAGTACAATGCATTTACCGGCAAAGAATTTACGGCCTACTACGCTAAAGCAAGCTCGGAAAAATTGGATGTAATAATGGATGTCATTTTTGATATTTATTTGAATTCCAAAATGGACGAGGAAGCGATCAAAGTCGAGAAGGGAGTAATCGTGGAAGAGATAAATATGTACAGAGATTTGCCGTCTGGATATGTAGGCGATCTTTTCGAAAAATTATTATATGGTGACCAGCCAGCGGGTTGGGAGATTGCCGGCGAAAAAGAAATAGTCACCGCATTAAAGAGAGACGACTTCGTCAATTACTTCAATACCCACTACATTGCCGGTAATACCATTGTTTCAATTGCCGGCAACATTAACCCCGACGAAATAAAAGAGAAAGTAAAAGTCCATTTTGAAAATATTAGAAGAAGCGAGCCGTTTACAAAGAAACCAGTTATTGAAGAACAATCCGGAGCAGCTTCACTTATACATTACAAAAAAACTGACCAAACTCATTTTCGCCTCGGCTTCAGATCCTATAACTTACATGACAAAAGAAAATACCCCCTAGCTATTTTGGGTACTGTCCTTGGCGGCGGAATGAGTTCAAGGCTTTTTGAAGAAGTGAGGGAGAAAAGGGGATTGGCATATTATGTAAGGGCAGGAAGCCAAGCCTATACTGACAGCGGTTATTTTGTCGCTAGTGCCGGGGTAAACAACGAGAAAGCCTTAGATGCCGTCAAGGTTATTGTCGACGAATTAGCCAAAGTCAAAAAAGAAGGTATTACGGCTTCAGAGCTAAGACAGTCCATTGACCACATAATCGGCCGGACAGCTTTGGGGCTAGAACACTCTGATAGTGTCGCCGAAGCCTATGCCGAACCCATATTATATGAAGGCAAGGTTTTGACGCCGGAAATGGAACTAGATAAAATTAAGAGTGTCACCCTATCTGATATAATAGAAGTAGCTTCCGATATATTTTCAGAAAACAAAATGAACTTGGCTTTGATAGGACCGTTTGAGGATGACAGCAAGTTCAAAGAATTATTAAAAATCTAACAAACAAGCAACGTGCCTGATATTACCCGAGTAGAAATTTCAGCTTCAAGTGTTTTTAAGGTTATTTTGATAATCCTTCTTTTCATATTCATATATCTCTTGAAGGATGTGGTAATCATATTCCTATTCGCCCTGATACTTGCTTCGGCAGTTTCACCTTTTGCGAACTGGCTTGATGAGAAGGGTTTCCCGAGACTACTCGGTGTCTTGCTCCTTTACCTTACCATTTTTGGGCTTTTCATATTTGTATTTGCGATGATCATTCCATATATCTCCGAAGATCTGGGCCAGTTGACCCAGACTTTGCCGGGGGTCGTTGAGCGTGTGTCTACTTCTTTGGAGACTGTCCAGCGTGGTTCGCCTCAGTACCTTGATTTCGTAAGTGAAATCCAGAATATGCTAGAGGGACTATCCAATTACCTCCAGCAGTCATCCCAGTCCATGGTAAGCGTACTGGCTAGCATCTTCGGCGGCGTGTTCTCATTTATCGCGATAATAGTCATATCATTCTATCTTTCTGTTACCAGGAGGGGCATAGAGAATTTTTTAAGTTCGGTTGTTCCTGACCGCCATGAAGCATATGTTTTGAACCTTTGGCAAAGATCAGAAAGAAAAGTCGGCCGCTGGTTCCAAGGACAAGTGCTGCTGGCTTTAATAGTCGGGTTGGTTGTATATATAGGACTTTCATTTTTGAATATTAAATTTGCTTTGGTTTTGGGAGTCTTCGCGATGATTTTGGAAGTCGTACCGATTGTTGGTCCGGTTATCGCCGCTATTCCGGCAGTCTTCTTCGCTTTTATCCAGTCTCCCACGCTTGGTCTTTGGGTGATACTGTTTTACGTAATAGTTCAGCAATTGGAGAATCATATTTTGGTACCGCTCGTGTTCGGCAAAACGATCGGTTTAAATCCGGTCGTAGTAATTATAGCTTTGCTGGTCGGTCAACAGCTTGCTGGAATACCGGGAATGGTTTTGTCTATCCCGGTCGCAACTATCTTGGTGGAAATGATAGATGACCTAGCTAAACACAAAATAGGACTCCGAAGGAATAACGACTCATAACTCTAAATCATGAACTTATATATAGTAGCTACTCCAATTGGCAACTTGGAGGATATAACTTTGAGGGCTGTAAGTGTGCTAAATAGCGTTGATTTAATTTTGGCTGAAGATACTAGGGTTACAAGAGTGCTGCTGGATAAATATAATATCCAAACTAAATTGATCAGCTATCACCAGCACAGCGACGATAAAAAGATCCAGGAGATAACCGACTTATTAAAAGAAGATAAAAATCTTGCTCTGGTATCCGATGCTGGAACACCGGGAATAAATGACCCAGGCAACTTTTTGATAAGCCAGTTATTGAAGGAAATACCAGACCTAAAGATTGTTCCCATCCCTGGCTCAAACGCGGCTATAGCAGCTCTTAGCATAAGCGGGTTTCCGACCGACGGGTTTGTTTATTTAGGTTTTCCGCCACACAAAAAAGGCCGGCAAAAGTTTTTCAAAGACATTGGCCAGAGAGAAGAAACCGTGGTATTTTATGAATCAAAGTATCGCATATTGAAAGCCCTGGAAGAGCTAAAGGAAATTTCACAAATCTCTGGTAGAAATATAGTGGTAGCCAGAGAGCTCACGAAACAATTCGAAACAATATATCGGGGTACGGTTGATGAAGTGTTAAACAAATTAAATTTAAACAAACAAAACCTCCTCGGCGAATTCGTAGTGGTGATAAATCAAAAATAATATGTCGGAAATAGTTTTAGAAAACAAAGTCGAAAAAAGGAAGATTTCTAACGAAGGAATAGCCAGGTTAGAGGTGCCGATAAAAAGAATTTTAGAACAAATACTACCAAGCATAGAGGCGGGGGAATACGGACTTATAATAGGCGATGATGCCTCTGGAAGGATCCCGGCTCTAATCATAAGTCATTTTGTAGGAGAGATATACAAAAGAAAAGGCCACCATCCAGCGCCAACTATTTTTTTAGCCGGAGGCAGGCATTTGAGTAGTTCTGAAAAGGAGCCCAAAAAAAATAAAATAAAAGAATACCTTAAGCACAGAAGTTTTGAGCCCATATCTCACAATAAAATATTATACGTCACAGAAGCAATTAAAACTGGACAAGGAATCGAAATGGTTATCGAGGCTTTGAGGGAATACGGATTTGCATATGACATTGTAACTACCTATCTAGCCGATACGTCCGAGAAACACATTTCAAGCCTGGAAGACAAATTCAAAGGCAATCTATTTGTGGGAAGCGGCGATTTCAATGATATTACAGGGGTTTACGGTATTCGTCGTATGGCAGGGGTAGAGAAAATGCCAAGGGAACTTTTTGCCCAGCCTTTTAAAAAAGGAGAAAGAGGGGAAGATCAAGAACACACTCAGGAAAGAATTAGCACTTCTCGCGCCGATGCCAATGTCGTTTTGGAAAGTCTTTTAAACTGGTACGAATCACAAAAACAAAATGTCTAAGTTCTACATCACAACCGCGATACTATATACAAACGATTTACCTCATGTGGGCTTTGCTTTGGAATTGATTCAAGCTGATGTCTTGGCAAGATATCATCGTTTAATGGGCGATGATGTGTGGTTTTTGACAGGCACTGATGAGCATGGAGCGACTGTGGTCAAAGGAGCGGCAAAAAACAATACGGAAGTGGAAGTATTTGTTGATCGGATAGCAGAGAAGACCAAAGAACTAACCAAACTTTTAAATATTTCAAACGATGATTTCATAAGGACTACCGACAAAGTTCGCCATTGGCCAGCAGCAGAGAAAATGTGGGATAAACTAGTTGAAGCCGGGGATTTATACAAAAAAGAATATGAAGGTTTGTACTGTGTAGGCCACGAAGCATTTATCAAAAAAAGTGACTTAGTAGATGGAGTCTGTCCGTTACACAAAACCGAGCCGGAAAAAGTAAAGGAAGAGAATTGGTTTTTCAAACTCAGCAAGTATAAGAAAGAAATAAAAAAGCTAATAGAATCAGACGAATTGAGAATTGTCCCGGAATCAAGGAAGAAAGAGATTTTAAATTTATTGGATGATGCTGAAGATGTGAGCTTCTCAAGACCCTCTAAAGATTTGAAATGGGGGATACCTGTGCCAAATGACGAAACCCAGACAATGTATGTCTGGGCGGATGCTCTTACCAACTATATTTCCGCGATTGGATATGCCCAGGAAACAGAACAATTCAAAAAATACTGGCCCGCTGATGTTCATCTAGTGGGGAAAGATATCGTTAGATTTCATGCTATGATTTGGCCGGCCATGCTTTTGTCTGCCGGTTTGCCTTTGCCCAAAGCCTTATATATCCACGGATTCATCAATGTCGACGGAGAGAAAATGTCTAAGACAACTGGCAATGTTGTCGACCCGTTTCAGTTGGTAGAAAAATACGGCCCAGAAACTGTCAGATATTTCTTGCTTCGCGAGATACCATCAGGAGAGGATGGAGATTTTTCATACAAAAAACTCGAGGAACGATATAATGGCGATTTGGCGAATGGTTTAGGCAATCTCGTCCAAAGGGTGGTTACGCTGATAGATAGCAACTTGGATGGAGAATTGATATATCAAAATGAAAAGCGCAAAATGAAAAGCGCAAAGTTAGAGAATTACCACAAAGCAATAGAAGATTTTAGGCTGCATGATGCTTTGGGTGAAGTGTGGAAATTAGTTACTGAAGCAAACCAATATATAGATGAAAGAAAACCGTGGATTGAAGCAAAAGAAAACCCAACCCGATTTTTAGAGACAATGACCACCCTAACCACCATGATCCACTATGCCGCTTATTTACTCCAGCTATTTCTTCCGGAGACAGCTAAAAAAATTGCTGATGTGTTTGGCGATGATTTAAACAGCAAGGAAGTCCCTGAAAATTATAAATTTATTGTAAAAAAAGGCGAACCGTTATTTCCAAGACTATCATGATATTTGATTCTCATTGTCATCCGCAGTTTCCCCAGTACGACAACGATAGAGGAGAGATGCTAAGGCGCGCCCGTGATGCAGGCGTGTTTATGATTTGTGTTGGCACGGACCTCGAAACATCGAAAAAAGGAATCGAGCTTGCCCAACAGCACGATAATATTTGGGCGACAGTCGGGTTACATCCGAATGACAATTTGAATGAAAAATTTAATTTCGAAGAATACGAGAAATTATTAAAACAAAATAAAGTCGTTGCGATGGGAGAGATAGGTTTGGACTACTATCGAACAACTGAAGAGTCGGCAAAAAAATTCCAAAGGGAAAGATTCGAGCAACAACTTGATGTTGCAGTTCGCGCTGACGTTCCTCTAGTTATTCATTCCAGGGATGCGGGAAAGGGGAGCGTGGGAATAGTTCATAATGACCTACTCTCGATTTTAAGAAACAACTTTCCCAAAAAGCTGGGGGTAGCCCATTCATTCACTGGCAACTTGGATGAAGCAAGAAGATATTTAGACCTCGGCTTCTATCTTGGATTCAACGGAATTATCACCTTCCTGCCCGCCGGCAGGCAGGCGCACGGGCAATATGATGAAGTAGTCCGCGAGGTTCCAATGGAAAGAATTCTTCTTGAAACTGATGCGCCATATTTAACACCGGAGCCATATCGTGGTAAACGAAATGAACCGGTATATGTAATGGAAGTCGCCAAGAAAGTCGCTGAACTAAAAAATGAGTCTTTGGAGAAAGTAATTGAGCAGACTACTCAAAATTGCAAGAAATTATTTAATATACTAACATAATAGCAGTTTCTTCAAGGGATCTTTATAATGCCCAAACCGCAAGGAAGTAAATACTGGTTGTGCGGCAAGTGTTCACCCCGAGGATCTAAGGGAATGACCGGAGTGTGTAGGGGGAATAATAGGTTGCCAGGATGCGGTACTAAGACACACTCTGCCATATATCAGTGGTGTAGAGTCTGCGCAAAAAAATATAATATTTGTAATTCTTGCGGTATCTCGAAGACTGTTTAGATAGAAGAGCGATAGCTCTTTTTTGATTTTTAGCCCCAATTTCTTTATATTGATAATACATGAAAAAATACGACCCAATTAAAATAGAACCTAAGTGGCAGAAATATTGGGAATCGAAGAGGATACACAATGTAAAAGATTCAATCAAAGGCAAAGAGAACTACATGCTTTTAGCAGAATTCCCATATACGTCTGGCAATCTTCACATTGGCCATTGGTTTACTTACTCTATATCTGACATATTGGCCCGGTATTTGAGGATGAAAGGATACAACGTCATGTATCCGATAGGTTTCGATGCTTTTGGTTTGCCAGCCGAGAATGCGGCCATCCAAAGAAATATCAGTCCGGAAACTTGGACCAAGCAGAACATCAAGTACATGACTAATCAGTTAAAGAGCATTGGCGCCACATTCGATTGGCAACGGGTAGTAGATACGAGCAACCCCGAATACTATAAATGGACGCAATGGATTTTTTTGAAACTTTTTGAAAAAGGCTTGGCATATCGAGCCAAGACTCCGGCCAACTGGTGCCCCAAGGACAAAACCGTTTTAGCGAATGAGCAAGTAGTCGATGGAAAATGCGACAGATGTGGCACTCAAGTTGTTCAAAAAGAATTAAGTCAGTGGATGTTCAAGATCACCGATTTTGCCGACTCACTGATTGATGACTTGAAGGACTTAGATTGGCAGGAGACCACCAAACTTGGCCAGATAAACTGGATTGGTCGCTCCGAAGGAACTGTAGCCGAATTTAAGCTGGAGAATCTGGAAGAATCTGTCGAAGTATTTACAACCCGAGTTGATACGATCTTTGGGGTTACGTATTTAGTTCTAGCTCCCGAACATCCGTTAGTAGAGAAGCTCAAGTCCCATATTTTAAATCTCAAAGAAGTAGAGACGTATATTGATAGGGCAAAGAGAAAAACCGAACTCCAAAGAATCAGTGAGACAAAAGATAAGATGGGCGTAGCATTAACAGGGGTAAGCGCTATAAATCATATGTCAGGGGAGAGAGTGCCCGTATGGGTTGCCGATTATGTGTTGATTAACTATGGAACCGGAGCTGTTATGGCCGTGCCGGCTCACGATGAAAGGGATTATGAATTTGCTAAGAAATACAGCTTGCCGATAAAAATAGTAATCGAGCCTGAGACGGGAAAAGTACTGCCAAATGAGGAACACAGAAAAAGCATCGTTGCTATTGTTGAGGATACGGTTGCGGGTAAATATTTAACTTTGAATTGGGGACATAAGCTCGGAGGCACACTATTTATTGGCGGGGGCCGGGCGGAAGGTGAGAGCGAGGTGGACACTGCTTCTAGAGAAATAAAAGAAGAAACAGGTTTTACCAACCTGGAATTTGTTTCAAAAACCGAACTTATGCACCATCATTACATAGCTTATTCTAAGAACAATGTCGCAAGAAACATTGAAGTGACGGGCCTATACCTCAGACTCAAAAGCGCCGAAAAAGGCCGCAAAAATCTTCAACATGATGAAAAAGGAAATTTTAAAATAGAATGGCTTAATAAAGAGGAAATATTCAGCAAAATGGAAGACGAGAATCATTTGTTGGTTTTCAAGAGACTCGTATTGGATGAAAACTATTCCGGAGAGGGCATATTGGCAGAGTCCGGTGAATTCAGCGGATTAAATTCAAAGGAGGCTCGCGAAAAGATTACGGAAAAGCTTGCCTCGAAAGGTTTGGGCAACTTCCAAAAAACTTATCGTTTACACGATTGGATTTTGTCGCGTCAACGATACTGTG
>Ga0209542_10021514_pt1 | contig 10101 bp, 5 predicted proteins | sample RifCSPhighO2_01_FD_184028 | JGI IMG/M metagenome (GOLD analysis project Ga0209542, IMG submission 184028) | Soil microbial communities from Rifle, Colorado - Rifle CSP2_plank highO2_0.1 (SPAdes) (version 2) | ecosystem: Environmental > Terrestrial > Deep subsurface > Rock core/Sediment ...
GGCCGTAACATTATCTCTGATATCATTTATTACGCTAGCACCCGCACCAATTGTAACATTTTTTCCGATTTTTATATTTTGAATAATTGAACTTCCAACACCAATAAATGAAAACTCTCCTATTTTAACCGTCCCAGCTAGATTTACCCCTGGACAAACATGAGAAAATTTTCCTAAATTACAATCATGATCAACAGTCGCTCCCGTATTAATTATTACCCCATCATTAATTGTTACTCCTGGATTTACAACTGCATTCGGCATTATAACAATTCCTTTTCCCAACCGGACAAAACTTGAAATATATGAGTGTGGGTGGATTGCATTTACAACCTGCAATCCATGGTTTTCAACTTGTTTAAATAATTTATATCTTTTTTTATTATCTCCAATTCCTAATGCTATATTAATTAATTTTTTATTTTTGATATATGACCAGTCGCCTAAAACTTGATATCCTAATATTTCTTTATTGATTCTCTCTTTGTTCTCATCCAAAAAACCCAAAATATACTCACCGGATTCCTTGAGTATATCAAGAATTACTTTTGCATGCCCGCCGGATCCGAAAATTACAACAGGATTTTTTCTTTTCATAGATATTTTTCAAGCATCTTTACTATTTTTTTTCCAGCACTGCCGTCACCATATATTTTTTTAATTTTTTTACATTTGTTAGAAAATTTATCAGAGGAAGCAATTTTAATAGCGTTAACAATATTAGGCACATTATAATCTGTCTGAATTACGTTAGAAGACTTTTCTCTTCCTTTTTGTCTATCCCCAATATTTACAACGGGTAAATTAAAAAATGTTGATTCAATAATTCCGGCACTTGAATTACCTATTAAAACTTTTGCTTGCTTTAACAGGTTTATAAAGTCATCCCGTCTAAGGTTACTAAAAAAGTGTATCTTACTGAATCTATATTTTTCTAGCTGTTGAATAAATTTTTCACTTCCTGTATCAGAATTTGGAAATATCCAAATTTTCTCTGCTTTTATGGTGTTGACAGCATTAAAAACATTTGTTATCTGCATTTCAACAGACCAGTTTTTATCCAGATAAACTGGGTGCAATAATATTACAATCCAAGACAGGTCTTCTAACAAGCTTAACTTTTGAGCTAATTTTTCTTTTGAAGAAAATGGTATATCTTTCACTAAATCCATACCCGGCGCACCAACTACATAAATATGTTTTTTCTCTCTCATTTTCATAACTCTTTCCGCGCTTTTTTTAGTTGCTGTAAAGTTGTACGAAGCAAACTGCGTGATTGCATTTCTGATCTGATGATCTACGGTCCCTGCTCCCGTTACATCTCCACCATGTATATGAGCCAAGGGAATACCAAGATGTCCGGCAACAATTGCTCCAGCCAATGCTTCATCTCTGTCTCCAAGAACCACTATGCAGTCAATTTTGTTCTCAGAACAATAAACAGATATTCCTTCTATTTCTTCACATAACCATTTCAGCATATTTCCGTCTTCCGACACGCTAACAACGAAATCAACATGAATACCTCTAAGACTTATATCGTTAACAGTTTTACCATAGCTCTCAAGAGTATGCATTCCTGTGGCAAGAACCTTAGATTCAAGTTTTTTACTTATCACCAAATACTTAATTGTTGATTCCAGCAAACCAAAATCAGCCCGACTACCTGTAATAATTAACACATTTTTTTTCATAATAAATCACCTAGCATAATTTGTTCATCCATTTTGACATCACGTCTAATTTTTTTGCCGAGTATTTTATGGAAATATATAGGGGATAAGCCATCACCTGGCCTTTTAGCTTCTATATCATCAATATTTATTTTTTGACCTTTAATCAGATCACGCTTTGCAACAATACTTTTTCTTACTAAATTGATCATATACTTTTTTTCTTTTGCTGTTGGCCCCTTTTTTCCTTTACCCATAATTTTTTTAACTTTACGTATCGCCTTAATTTTCTCTCTAAGTACCTCAGGACTTGAAGAAGCAATATGATCCGGACCGGGCAGTCTTTTATCAATTGTGAAATGACATTCGTAAATGGCGGCTCCAAAAGCAGCTGCCATAACAGCAACCTGCATATCCAAAGTATGGTCCGAATACCCTACCGGAACATCTAATTCTTTCATCATTGCTGTCATTGCTGAAAGATTAACCTGATCAATCGGACATGGATAGGATGTAGTACAGTGTAAAACTGCTATTTTCTTATTTCCGCATGATTTTATAAAATTCACCGAATCTTTAACTTCTTTTAAAGTTGCCATACCTGTACTTAAAATAATCGGTTTTGAAAGTTTTGCTATTTTTTTAAGAAGAATATAGTTCGTTAAATCTCCGGAACCAATCTTATAACATTTAATTTTTATTTTCTCTAAAAAATCAACACTGTTTGTACCCCCATGAGGCGTAGAAAGAAACAAAATATTTTTTTCTTTGCATCTTTTGATTATGTATTTATAGAATTTTTCATTAAGCTCAAATTGCGCAAGCATGTCTCGTTGGCTTATCGTTTTTCCAAGATTCCTTTTTTGATAATTCGCCATTTTTCCCTTTTCGGTTACAACTTCTTCGGATTTAAAGGTTTGGAATTTGACTGCATCAGCTCCTGCTTGAGATGCTATGTCCACCAATGAAAGTGCTTTCTCTAATTCTCCATTATGATTTACTCCAGCTTCAGCAATTATAAAAATATCTTTCCCTTCATTTATTTGTCTGTCTTTGATGAAGATTGATTTTTTCATTAATAATTAAGGTTTATAGATGTAGAAATTAATTCCATAATATATCATATTCCAAGTTATTTATCATTCAACCTTATATTAAAAATTTAATCTATGTTTTTATGTCCAATGATCTTTTTCTTATCTCATTTATCAATTTATCTAATTCTCTTATACTTACTTTGCTTTGACATTCGTTTTTCCTTCTTTTTTTAATTTTTGTTTGCAATTGGCCAATAATGAGTTGTTTTATTGTTTCTGCATTGCTTGCATAGATAGCCGTTCCTTTTAAAATCTGTTTAGAAAAATAGCTTTTTGCATCATAGCTTGTCACAATTGAAGGAACACCAAATGATTCTGCCTCAAAAACAGCAGCTGAAGATTGGGTAATATGCAAATCCATATGTCTTAACAACGCATACAATGGAAAATCTGTTGCATTGTCTATATCAAAATTAATCAATTTACTATCAATCAAAATTTTATTTATCTCGTCTTTTTTTTGCATCGAACATGGATGTAGCCTGATCCACCATTTATAATCATTTTTTAACTCATTCATAACAGGGACAATATCGTTTATGAATTTAATATTATCATCTGCTGATAATGTAACTAAAATGTTCTTGTATTTATTTACTGCATTATTTATCTTTAAGAATTCCCTATCATGTTTTTTTGCCAATTTTGAGCCAGAAACACGCCATAGGTCTAAAAAAAGATTACCGCCAACTATAGCTTTATGGCTTGCTTGTACTTTTTGACTCCATTTTTCTATTGAATCTGCCTCATCTTTGCTCCAGCACCAGAATATTGAAGGCAATAATTCATAACCTGCAACAGGAACCCTCAACCATCTGCCATAGCCAGCATTATAGTCCCCTTGTACCCCATGTTGAATATCAATAGACGGTATTCCAAACCTTCGGCAAGACAAATTAAAAGCCATACAAACCGGGTTATGGTAGCTTACCGTAAACCCAATAGCGGGTTTTGTTATATTCAATATTTGAGTAAAATAGTTACTGTAGGAATTAACCGCCAATACTATTATTTTCAACCTATTAATATCCGGAATTGGAATATTTAATTTCTTATCATTAAGATATTTTAAAAATTTATCATAATCCTCAAGTTTAATTTTTTTTATCTTTTTATTTACTATAAACATACTCTTCATTAATTCATAATCAAGTCTAAGTTGAATATATATAGATTTATATGATCTTGGAATTAAGTATCTATGAGATTTTTCCAATGATATCGTTTTAATATCCTTATTATTAAAATAATCAATAAAAGGACGACAATGCCTGTTGTACCACTTTTTATCAATTAACACACGGGAGTCTGTATCGCTTATAAATATAACGTCAACTTTGGACAATTTATCATTATTTTTATAATCAATAATCGAGCTATATAAATATTTTAATGTGCCTTTTAGAATATTCGCTGCATTTTTTATTTTATAATAGGTATCTACTTCATTTTGTAAAGCAGGTAGTTTTGTATAGTATAGATTAAACATCAGATCTATTCTTATTAATGGCCAAACATGAAGATCATCAATTATCCAGTTGTCAACATTAAATTTCCTTTCGATATCATTAATAATCCTTATTATTTCTTCAGCATTCATAGGGTTTATAGTTTAGATTTTTTAAAGATAATATCTTTGAATAACAAAAGATCTTTTTTGAAAAAAATGTAAGCAAAAAAAATAATAAGGAATATTATTGTAGTCTTACTAATCAGTAAGTGTGTTGGATTTAAAACTTTTCCTGAGAAATTAATAAAAGATATTATAAAAAATAATGAAGGAATCAGAAATATTTTTATTCTATTAAACGCAAAATAATCCAATCTGTCTGAAATGAATACAATGATTAAACTGGATATAAAAACTGCAATAAAAGTTGCAAAAGCTGAACCTATGATTCCAAACTGAGGAATAAGCAAAAAGTTTAGAAGAATATTTATAATTGCACTAATAAATGAGGATATAGGCATATATTTAATGTATCTTTTATGATAAAGAAGTATATTAACAAAAAAATAATAGATTCCATTAATAACATATGAAAAACTTATAAACGGAACTATCATCCAGGAATCTCTAAAGTCGCGAGTTACCCAAAAAGTTACTAAATCCTTACCGTAAAATGAAATAACCAGCGCAATGAAGCTATAAAATAATATTGCAAATTCCGCAAATTTAATAATTTTCAGTCTGTCTTTTCTTTTACCTTTAATTTTTTCAAAAAACCAGGGGAGGTAAGCCTGGTTAATTGCAGACGGAAATATAATCATAACGCTTCCCAAATAAAACCCTATATCATAAATACCAGCACTAGAGGCACTTTTTATATTGTTGAGGATGATTTTATTTATAAATATTGTAGCCCAGGAGAATAATCCATTTAGTATTAGAGGGAAAGAATATTTTATTAACTCTTTTAATAATTTTTTATCAATATAAAAATTTATTTTAGGAATAATATTAATTAAAACAATTAAAAAATAGATTATATTCGCGCCCAGTAAAGCTATCAGGACACCCAATATTTTAAAATGGAAGATAGATAGAAAAACAATGGTAAATATTACAGTGGTTAAGTTGAATGTTATATAGAATAACCCATATTTTTCTCCTTTTTGCTCTGCCTGCAATAAGACTAAAAATATGTTAAATATGGAATTAAAAGATATTGATAGAAGACTAAGAAAAATATACGGGAAAAATACTACTCCTTTTAAAATACCTTCAATTATGCTTCTTCCAAACATAATTAGCACTAAAGTCAAGATAGAAGAATTAATAAACAAAAAAGTAAATATAGTACTGAATAATTTTTTTGTTTTTACATTATTTTTTTTACATTCAGAATAAAATCTTATCAAACCATTTTGTAAAGCAAATGTATAGAAAATTGCCAAAAATCCACTCATAGAATTAATAACAGCAATAATTCCATATTCTGACGTTGATAAATATTTAGTGTAGAACGGTATAAGAATAAATACAGACAATCCCTGAATCATTATTGAAACAGTATAAATAGTAGAATTTTTTAAAAGTTTCATGAGCAAATATTTTAAATAATAAATACCTAGATTAACTCATAGAGAACAACATAGGCTTTTTATTGATTGCTATTAGTGCTTTTTTCAAGTCAATACCTATCGTTTCACAGTACCATTTTAATGATTCATATCTTGGTTTGTTATCCGCATAAACTATTTTTAAGGCCTCTCTCCTTGTAATATTTCCTTCTCTAACCTGATTACTTCTGAAAGTATCATTTTCAGTAAAACCTGCTAATGTGTAATATATATAGTTATAGAAAGAGGCTGTGCCATCACCAATCCTCCAAGTAGTCAAGGTATCATTGGCAGTTTCCCAATCGTATTTTTTCAGAGTTTGTTCAATTTTCTTTTCATCCCATCTTACGTAATTATAAAAAGAAATAAAATTATGCGGTATAAGATAATATGATGCAAAAGCCCATAAAGTATCGTATAAAGAACTGTTTATGTATGAAGGATTTGAAAGGTATTCTTTTGTGTAATACAGAAATAATTTAAAGATATTTATTAAAGAGAGGGAGTAAAATTTTTTATCCCTCATTTTTTTAGGTTTAATACCGCAAAAACCCGATTTAAAATCAGTTCTTTCCAAAGGATTTTCACACAAGATTACCAGATCAATCCCCATTTGTTTCTTAAGCATATTTGCATAATAAAAATATTGTTTATCACCTGCCATGAAAAGCGGCACCGTTCCTAAATTCGGTTTTCTTAGCCATGCTTCAACGCTTTTCTTAATATTCTCTCTTTTTTTGTTTATATCCGCTGAGATCAATATATGTTCAACTCCTAAAGCACCGGTCATCCTCGCCTGGTTTCTTCTGCCTAAGTCTGTCAACATTCCCCAATCATAAGAATAAGCAACCGGATTCATTTTTAATATTTTTTTTATATAGTAAAGAGCATAACTGCTGTCCCTGCCACCGCTGAATGTAACTATACAATCAGGCTTTCCGTTTTTCCTTCTATGTTTTGAAATGACTTTCTCAAACTCAACTCCTCCTTCTATCTGCATCTTTTCGTAACTTAAACAATAATTACATATTCCATCTTTATTAAATTTTATATAAGGCATAGTTTCAGGGAGAACGCACCCTGAGCAACGTTTTAGTTTATTAATAATTAATTTAGTTTTAATATAAGTGTCATTAATAATTTTATTTGTCTCTTTATCACTAATATTACCTGCTAATTTACAGTTTGGAATTTTTTTTCCTGCAGACATTCCTATAATTTTTCTATCAACTTTTCTATCTTTATAATTTAAACAGGTATTTTTACCAATAGGAAAATCTATTTTTTCTAAATTATCTAAACTTATTAAGCATCCTTCATTGGAATGTAGTTGTTTAATTTCAGATTCAAAAAATAATTTATCATACTCGTTGTCTTTTATTAATCTTTGCAAAAAATAAAATTCCGATGCAAATACAAAAAATCCCAATTCAGGCTTGTAAATATAATAAATTGATCCAGTATTGGTAGTCAAAAGCAGATAATTCAAGTCATTAAAAAAACTCGCAATGCTAGCTGCTCCTTTAATTAAACTATATGACTCATTTACGGATTTTATTAAAGAATTTCCTTCTTTACGGAATTTCCTAACTAATGACAAAAATACTTCCGTGTCAACCTCGAAACGTCTTTCCAAAGATGGATATTTATTCCAAATATCTTTATCATTAACTATGATACCATTATGAATTGCTACCAGACCGTCTTTGATAACGGGTTGGTTATTGTAATTCTGTCTCATTGAACCGTTCGTGACCATTCTTGCATGTCCTATAGCCGAAATGGTTTTATTACCTTTCTCACCAAAAGTTTTCTCAATAATGTCTTTATATTTGTCTAATTTAATTAAATCAGATGCGGGCATATCACTTTTGAAGACAGTAATCTTATTATCGTTCAAAATTGCAATACCGGAAGCATCTTTACCCCTGGACTCAGACAGTTTAAAAAGCCTGGAAACAGTAGTCTTCAGCAAGCCACGAGTTGGTTCTTCTTTATTGTTAGATACAAAACCAAAAATACCGCACATAATAATAACTTCAATATTATACTACATCAATATATTTTAAATTAATTTATAAAATGAGATTTGAGCTGGCAGAATTATAAGTTATTTACCTCAACTAATTATGGTTGTTTTAAGGCCAATTTATAAATGGGTCTTTCTTTGTCCTTAGTGTTTATTCTTTCCAAATCAAACATTCCGGCTTTCATAGTTGGATAACCTGCTCTTTTATTTGCAATTAGCTCTTTCCACCGGCTTATATTGTAGTCTAATATGTAAAATTTATATTTTTTAAATTCATTCTCATCTCCTAAAATTAATCTAAAAACAACATCATTTTTTGTTACAGTATTAACAACATAAGGCGGAAATATCCCTGAAACAAACGGAATACTGAAATATTCCCTTCCGGGCTTTATTAAATACGAATCGTAAGTACCAATATTGTATATAATTGGTCTTTGCGTGTAATTTGAAACTAAAATTAAATTTTCTTTTTTCATTCCGGATAATATTATTCCATCTTTTGGTATGACTGTGCTTGCATACTTAAGATATTTTGTCTCCTTAAGAAAATAATTAACATCTCCAATTAATGTGCTTGTTCCCTGAATTATCTTGCTTCCAATAAAGCCAAAAGATATAAAAACAAGAGTAACAATAAATATTTTTTCTAACGCTTTGATCTTTACATTCCGATTTGATATTAATAATTTATCAAGCATTAAACCAAACAATATATAAAACACAAAAAGTATTTGTGCATAATGCCTTTCTGAAAATGAAGCATAATAACCGTAGCCCAGTAACGGAAAATAAGGTAAAACAGTCAAAATATATTTTGCATAATCTTTTTTAAGAAAAAATATTTGTAAAATAGAGAATTCTAGTAAAATAAAAGCGAGCAAAAAATTTGTATCAGATATTCGAAGATAGTATCTTAATGAAGTTATTCCTAAATCAAGCTTAAAATATGGCTGAATCATTAATAATTTTTGTACTAAATAAAGTATTCCCAAATATATAAGTGGGATAAGGAATAACTTATAAGGTAATTTTTTAAATTTATCCAGGAACTTGAAAAATGTGAATGCAATCAAACCTATCATAAATAAGATCTCTGTACGAATAACTTTTATAAATTCAAATATATTTCCTAGACTGAACACCAAAAAATAATTCACCAATTCACCTATTGGCAATTTATGGATTATTCCGGTATTACCTTGTTTTGTTGCTACAGGATCAACTGAATCAAATTTGGGCAGTGCTCCCCAGAAACCAAATGCCCAATACCTTTTAAATACTGTAATAAAAAATACGTTCATATAAGCGTAATAAATCATCAGAATAAATAAAGGCAAAAACCCGTATAAAATATTGCTAAATTTTAACTTTATAAATGGAAATGTTCTTGATTTTTTGGAATTTAAATAAATATAGAAAAGACCAAACAAACCAAGCGCAGGAATATCGTTTAAAAGCATCAGACCTCTGTTGTGCGAATCTATTACGGCAACTATTCCCAAAAGAATTGCCAGGATGAAGTTTCTTTTCTCAAGAGATAAAACAAACAGAATAACAAAAATGGAAAAGAGAAAAGAAGTAAGCATATCAATAATCCTGCCGGATGCTACCCAAATAGACAAAGAATTAACTGCCAAAAGCATACTGGCTGTAAAACCGCCAATGGAGAATCTTTTTAATTTTGATAAAATAATAAAAGGAAACAGACATATTAAAGAACTTAATAGTATAAAAAAATAAACTGAATAGTTTAGCCCACTTATAAAACCAAAAAGTTTAAAGAACAAAGAATACAATCTTATCAATATCGGAAAATCGTTAGACATTCCCCAATACAGAGCAGTAATATCGTTATTCACCATAAATCTTACGGTATGGCGGAATAAATTATCATAATCACCATGCCCACCAAGATGAGACCAAATCAATTCGTTATCAAAATTCAGAGGATTCCAATAAAAAGATAGTCGCATTAAAGCTGCTGTTAAAAAAATAACTAGCACTGAAATAACTATTATGCTATTGCTGTATTTTTTATAGTAATTAAATAAATGATCTTGAAAGTCTAATATTTTTTTGAAGTATCTTCTTTTTACTTTTTTTACAGCTCTCTCTAATATTAGCTCTAATTTGTTTAAATAAACAATAAATTGCTTTAATAACCATTCTCTTTTCCTATATGCAAGCAAACTAATTAGCGAAATAGTATAAACATTTAATACAATTAAGTAGTTTA
>Ga0209542_10021518_pt1 | contig 10099 bp, 8 predicted proteins | sample RifCSPhighO2_01_FD_184028 | JGI IMG/M metagenome (GOLD analysis project Ga0209542, IMG submission 184028) | Soil microbial communities from Rifle, Colorado - Rifle CSP2_plank highO2_0.1 (SPAdes) (version 2) | ecosystem: Environmental > Terrestrial > Deep subsurface > Rock core/Sediment ...
CCGACTCGGCAAACTCATCGGGATTCGCTCAAAAACCTTTGGTTTTTGGCGTGCCAAAAATGCGTAGCATTTTTGTGCATTCGAGCATGCAACTGCGGTTGCATGTGACCAGTGACATTCATTTTATTTCGGAAGAGTTCCGAAGTAATGTGATGTTGCAGAATAAATCAAATTTGGAAATCTTCCGGTTGCCTTGTCTATTTTTGAGAAAATAAGGTGTCCAGTGCTATTGATTCTTAGAACGCACCATACACCTTTCCCTACTCGCCTTTTCTAACTCTTGCCAAAAGTTCATCAACACGTCTCAGGGCCTCGTATCCTTCGCCGGGTTGTATAGGCAGATGAGCAGTACTTCTCGCATCCATCAAGCGATATCCTGCTTCTTCAAAGGCTTTGAGAAAATCGTTTACCCCAACTTCTTTTCGAACAAAGTAATGGGTCGACGTTTTATCGAGGTGTCGAAAATAAGAATCGCCAGGATATATCACGAGTCTGCTTTCAGGATCTATTTCGTAAAATCGCTGCGTTTCGCTATCACCAAATCCACGTATGGCGTCGTGGGGAAGACTTATTCCCAGGGGTGTTCTCAATACTAGTCCAGGCGTATCAGGTACTTGACTTACTCTCAAAATCGCACAGATCTGGTCTCCTGCCAAGAGATCAACAACCGATGCATCAACAGGAATCAAATCAGTCAATGAACGCCAATCGCTTCCTTCTCGATACAGTTGAATCATCTTCACTCCTCCCTCGCGATTTTCGTTGCAGAAACCACCTTGTCCTTCTCATCCAGCTTCATCAAACGCACCCCTTGGGTATTCCTTCCAATAATAGAAATTCCCTTACAAGGCATACGAATCACGATTCCGCTTTGACTAATAATCATAATCTCGTCTTCATCGGTCACACTGTCAACCGCAACAACCTCTCCATTGCGTTCACTGCATTGAATATTAATCACACCTTTTCCACCCCGTCCAATCAAGCGGTATTCAGCAATTTCTGATCGTTTTCCATATCCATTTTCGGTTACCGTAAGAACAGCCTTGGTGTCATCAGCAAGAATCGCTCCAATCACTTCATCTCCTTCTTCAAGTCGTATTCCAATCACACCCTGTCCTGTTCTGCCAATAGGCCTGCAGTCTTCTTCACTGAACTTCACGGCACTCCCTTTCTTTGTGGCAAGTAAAATCTGTTTTTTGCCGTCTGTAAGCAAGGCATTGACGAGATCATCCTGCTCTCCTAAACTGATGGCTCGTATTCCTCCTTGGCGTGGTCGTGCAAAGGCAGACAGATCTGTTTTTTTCACAACCCCTTTTTTTGTCGCAAGGAACAGGTACGATCCTTCTTTAAATTCCTTCACCGGAACAAAGGCTGTCACTTTTTCTTCTTTCTCGAGTTCAACAAGATTCACAATAGCTTTTCCGCGTGCCTGTCTGCTTCCTTCAGGAATGTCATACACCTTCTTCCAATAGACTTGTCCTTTATTTGAGAAGAACAACATGTAATCATGCGTTGAAGCAACAAAGACATCTTCCATAAAATCTTCTTCTTGGGTTCCTGCAGCAATCACACCTTTTCCGCCGCGTCCCTGTTGTTTATAGATATCAACCGGAATACGTTTAATATATCCGTTATGGGAAATAGTGACCATCACATCCTCTTGTTTAATAAGATCTTCAGTAATGACTTCTTCGCCATCTCCGATCTCAATGCGCGTTCTTCGAGCATCAGCATACCCTTTTTTTAATTCCAATAATTCCTCTTTAATGATCTGGAGAATTTTCTGTGCAGAGCTCAATAAATCTTTCAGCCAAGCAATCCGGTCAAGAAGTTCTTTATGCTCCTGTCGAAGTTTTTCTTGTTCCAGCGAGGATAAGCGCTGAAGCTTCATATCCAAAATTGCCTTTGCCTGCATCTCCGTCAACTCATAATCCATAATCAGCATATTCTTTGCAACATCCGTGTCTTTGGATTTCTTAATCTTCTGAACAATCTCATCAATATGTTTTAGTGCAATCAAGAGTCCATCAAGAATGTGGCATCGTTCCTGTGCTTTTTTGAGTTCAAATTCACTTCTTCGTCGCACCACGACTTCACGATGTTTGATAAAATGCTCCATCATCTGCTTGAGTGTCAAGAGCTGAGGTTCATTGTCAACCAATGCGAGCATGATGACACCAAAGGTCGTGGTAAGGCGCGTGTACGTCATCAACTGATTCAGAACAACTTGCGATGCAGCATCTTTTTTGAGTTCAATCACGACACGAATACCCTCTCGGTTGGATTCATCACGGATGTCAGAAATTCCCTGGATTGTTTTGCTCTTGACTTGCTCGGCAATTTCTTCAACAAGCATGGACTTATTGACTTGATAAGGAATTTCGGTAATAATAATCCGTTCGCGGTCTTTTTTGGCTTCAATATCTGCCTTTGCTTTGATGGTGATTTTTCCTTTTCCTGTTTGATATGCTTCGCGCAGTTCTTGTCTCAAGATGCTCCCATAGGTTGGAAAATCAGGGCCTTTTACATAATGCATAATCTGTTCAACGGTAATCTCAGGATTGTCAATCACCGCAATCGTTCCATCAATAATTTCTCCTGTATTGTGCGGTGGAATATTCGTTGCCATTCCTACAGCAATACCACTGCTTCCATTGATCAGCAAATTGGGGATTTTTGCAGGAAGCACGATGGGCTCTTGCAAAGAACCGTCAAAGTTTGGTTGGAAGTCAACGGTTTCTTTGTCAATATCCACCAGCAATTCTTCAGCAATTTTCGTAAGCCTTGCTTCAGTATTATGATTGATCAACCCATTCGCGACAAATGAATGACATTCGCTGTCAACTCTGATAGAATACACTCTCTTTATTCCTGTCTTTTCAATACAGGTTACCTTGTCAAAGAGATAGTTGTACTTCAAAAGATATTCGAAGAGTGAAATATAGTTTACCCCTGTTTTTTGTTGCATGATGAGAGAAACATAATGCTGGTTTTGTTCTAAGTTTCCATATCGGTCAAAATTATGCCTCTGAATAAAGGAATCGTTGACAAGATCCCTCACGAATGCACCGAGGTACGGAACATAATCTTTCGTTGAATATTCTTTTTTATACTCCTTTTTTATATCCTCTAAGCGTTTTCTTTTTCTTTCCGAGATAAAGTTAATCTCTTTGAAGAACAATGCAAGATTCTTAACATTTCTTAAATATAATTTATGCATCTGTCGATATGCATCAAATCGTTTTGTTCCTGCAATTCCAAATCGCAACAGGAGAATTTGTAATTGATGAATAAGTTTCTCACTTTTTGAACAACAACTTAATTCAATCATTCTCGAACTTTTACTTATTCCCCCATCACCCTCAAAATACGCCCTTAAGAATGCGGCAACTACCTGTTTTGGAGATTGCAGTATCGTTTCAGGTATCTCTTTCTCTCCTGCTTTAACAGGTGTTAAACCTATATTGTGAAGGAATCTCACCGTATGAAGATAGTGGCATTCAAGTCGATAATATTTTTTCTTACCATATGAAGACGGTTCACATTCAAATTCATGGAGTACACTATCGGGGAAAATTTTTCCCCACTGTTTTTTAAACTGATCGATCCATATTTTATCAGTATTACAAAATTCTATCTTCTCACGGCCTATATACCCTTCGGATAGTAATGCTCCTAAAAGATAACCAAGTTCGTTACTCAGTGTTTCTGGTAGAACTGTTTTTTTTTCTGTTTCCTTTCCTAATAAGTGGTAAGATCTCAGGTCAACTTCTTTTTCTGGCCACAAGACTTGCGATGATCTGTCAATAACTAAGATATCATTCATGGTCAGTTTATCTACTGTTTTCCAACAAAACATAAGCCCTTTGATCGGATGTCGTTGAAATGTTAATACGGGGTGATTGTACGATCCTTCAAGTGAAAATCCTTGATCCGTAGTTATTTTAATGGTGGGGTGTTCTCCTGAATCAAACCATTTTGATCCTTCATGGATTTTTCTATCCTTTGAGAGAATTTTGATCTGGATATTTTCACTTCCTGTTTTTGATACCCTATCAATTCTCTTCAATCCTTGATCCGTGACGATAAGCGTATCTCCTGTAACACAATAACGCATTGCAGCAGGATTGTCTCCGTCAATACTTCCAAAATTTCCCTGACCGTCAACAAGCGGATATCTCAAAGAAAAGTCCTGAGCCATACGCACCAGAGAATCATACACCGCAGTATCACCGTGCGGGTGGTATTTACCTAATACTTCCCCCACAATGCGTGCAGATTTCTTGAAGGGCTTGTTGTGGTGCATGCCCATTTCATTCATGGCAAAAAGAATTCTTCGGTGAACCGGTTTCAGCCCGTCTTTGACATCTGGCAGGGCCCTTCCCACAATAACTGACATCGCATAATCCAGATACGCTTTCTTCATTTCCTCTTCAATGACCCGGGGAATGATGCGGGCATCTTTACTGTCTTCTGCGGGTTTTTTGTCAGGCTGAACGTCGCTCATCTTGGCCCAAACCAGGGTAGGTTTCTTTATAAATCTTGTGTTGTTAAAGTGCCATTATAAGCCGTATAAACAACGAATTCTGCCTTTTTAGGCGCTTGATAAAAGCAGTCAGAAGGGCTATTTTGGGGATTTGGAGAGGGTGGTAGAAGGGGGAGTATAAGATCCTTTACTTTGAGATTTTTACCGCAATATACACATCGTTTTTTCGCTTGTGCAATCTTCTGGGGCATGCACTGCATGGTGTGCTTACAGCGCGTGCAGATGATGGTTAAAGGGCTTTGTTGCATGATCTCTCACCATCTACTTGCAACCTCTTCCCCTATTTAAGCCTGGTGCGCACAGCTGTCCAGTGACCAGTGCTCTCAGCTTGTGTTTTTCTAAGCAAACGCATACACAAAGGGAGAAATGGCACTGCTCTGGCTTAAGATAATCAGCACTGCAACAAGAAGAAGCATAGCTACTATAGGTATATCCACCCTGCTTTTCTTTCAAAAAATCCCATGTCTCATGGAGAACTGATGTTTGATTAATGCCGAGCATACCTCGGCTTTTAAGCCGAAGGTGCCCGCACATTCTTTGTTATAACCTAACAAGATTTCTCCTTTATGTGTGCCCCATAAGTCATCCCCTGTACTCAGTTGAGTGCAAAGCAACTCGCTGAAAAAATAATGGAACAAAAATGAGGGACGAGAACTACTCTTTCTTCTTCCCAAACGTAATCCAATAACCCCCTTCTTGATGCGTCTGCCAAATCCAGGCGAACTGTTTGCATACCCTTGCAAAAAAAGAAGGATATTTCTGATCGGTCGTGTTCCACACTCCTGCAGTTTCGAGAATCGTATCATCAAAGAGCGTTGTCGACGGAACGGTTTGGTGGAAGGTGATATCATTCTTCTTAAACCATTGCAAAACCTCACCCACTGAATGGGTGGTTTCATAAGGGTGAAGATACTGATCACTCCACCATCCGCGTGCGCGCTCTTTATCTTCAATATCTCCAATTTGCATGCGAATGAACCAATCTTTGACGGTATTATTCAAAGTATTATTATTTTTAAAAATTGTTTTTGCTAGGAATTTTCTGATTTGAAGGGGGATTCTGCCGTAGGTGTTATACAACCCAACACCTAAGTACCCATTCGGTTTGAGCAATCGCAGAATATTCTCAAATCCTTGATGGGTGTAGCCGGTATGATGGAGCACACCCATGCATAGCACATAATCAAATTTTCTTCCGATAGCATCAATCTGTTTTTCGTCGAGAAGGTCAACTTTTTTAAGCGTCCAACTTTTCAATTTCAATTGTTCTTTCAGCTTTCTCGCTTTTGCAAGGGATCCATCAGAAAAATCAATGCCCCAAACGCATTTTCTTCGCAAGGACAAGAACGCAGAAAGCTGTCCTGTTCCCGTTCCCACATCAATGATGCTGGCGTCTTCAGGAATACTTCGATCTAGAATTTCTGCAAACGGATACGCTGCAAGCCGTAAATCTTCTTTGGTTGTAAATCGTTCGAGTTTGTAATCAGGGAAGGGTGTTTTATTGTAAAACTCCTGAACGCGTTTTCCTGCTTCAGTGACCATAGTTTCATCTCCACTCTCATTATCAAAAAAGTGCATAAACAAAGGGTGATGCACCCCCTCCTGTCTGGCCTAAGACCAGCAGAACAGCGACAAGAATCAGCATAACAATAATCGGTGTAATCCACCAGGCTTTTCGTACCTTCAAAAATTCCCACAATTCCCCTAACAATGTGTCGCTACTCATCGTGTATCCCTCGTCTTTTCTTGTTATCTCCTTCATTATTATTTTCAATATTTTCAAGGGTATTCGTCACAATATTTTTTAATCTTTCGCTGTAAATTTTTCCAAACTGCTCTTCGCCTTCCTTGGTATAATGGGCGCTGTCTATAAAATAACTTTGATTCTGGCCCATAAAGGCATACATATCCATAAACGGAACGTTTTCTTCGGCAGCAACGTCTTCAATAACCTGGTTGTACTCTTCAAGCATTCTTTTAAATTCAGGAAGCTGAGGATAAAAAATCTTGTTATTATAATCTTCATGCCCAAAGCCAATTTCGAACTTTTTTTGATCTGCCAAGAACGGCTCGGTCATCAGGACAACCGTGATGTTATGGGCTTTTCCTATTGCGACAATACTTTTGAGATTTCTTTTAAACTGTTCTTTCAAACGCAAGGGTATTGTTTCATTGGTAAACATAATAAAGGGTTCTCCTTTTTCCTCCTTTCGTATCCACTTTCTTAAGGTTCTTTGTACGTTATGTACACCTCGGTATCCTGTTATAAGGACCCTGCTTTCTCGTAGGAGAGGCATGTTTGCGAATTCCGGCGAGTCTGCAAATATTTCAGCAAGATATTTTTCTGCATAGTTTGTCCGGTTGCCCTGGTTCGGAAAAAAATTGACATTAAGATCATTAATGTTGTTCATCACGGTAATCATATCCGGCTGGAAAGCCAAGAGGTCAAATTGGAGTCGCACCAAGCTTTGCGCCGTTGAATATCCTGCTTTTGCTCCATTTAAACAGCGAAGCTTTTTTCCAGCAATCGTGTTATTTTCAAGATTTTTGTTGAGCTCTCCGCAATAATGTTCATTTGCTTGATTATATGTGGTTTCTGTTGATGAACCGCCCAATGCAATAATACGATATTCTTCAGGATCTTTCTCAAACGGAATAGTTTCCTGCGTTCGAAATCCTTGTGCATTCCAATAGGTGGTTCCTCCCTGTTCCTGCTGTACGGTTTTATTGATATTCGGGCCAAAAATAAGGAATGGATTATACGTGCTGTGTTTTACAAACCGGTACTGCTGTTCAGGAAGTTCGCCGACACCGGTCGCTCTGAACACACCCTCTAATAAGAAAAAAACCAGGATGCATGCAATGATTGCTACACCCACATTTGCAACATATCGTTCTATTCTCTCGTTGCTGTTCTCTGTTCTCTTCTCTGTTCTCACGTCCGCTTGAGTCTTTTCAGTCGTTTGCATACTGTTCACTATTCCACTGGTCTTGTTCATTATCTGAGCGTTGAATTAAAAAAGTATCCATCACCAAGCAGTCAATTCCTGTTCCCATCATGCAGGTGTAGGCATCAGCAGGTGTGCAGACGATGGGTTCTCCACGAATGTTGAATGAGGTATTAATGAGAATAGGAGCCTTGCTGAGCTTTCCAAAAGCCTTGATCACATCATAATACAGCGGATTCTGCTTTCTGCTGATCGTCTGCAGTCGTCCTGAACCGTCCACATGCGTTACCGAAGGAATTGTTTTATGCCATTCCTTTTTGATCGGATATACCATCAGCATAAAATCAGTGATTTCCGGTAGGGGTTTATCGCAGTCAAAATATTTGAGCGCATCATCTGCACACACCGCAGGAGCAAAGGGCCTGAAGTGTTCCCGATGTTTTACCTTTTCATTGAGCAGCGCCTTTGCACGGGGGTTGCAGGGATTTGCGAGAATACTCCTGCTTCCCAGCGCCCGCGGGCCCCACTCCATCTTTCCCTGGAACCAGCCAACGACCTTATTTTCAAAGATCATTTTTGCAGTGCTCGCAATCAAATCCTGCCGGTTCTTAAATTTTGAATATTTGATTCCCCGAGCATCGAGGAATTGTTGGATCTCTTCGGTTGAAAATGCAGGTCCAAGATATGCATGGCTCAGCTGGTGGCGTTTTTCGCGTTTCTTGTCGAGTATCGTGTGGTAAATATATGAAGCAACGCCGATACTGCTTCCACCATCTGACGGGTTGGGGTGAATCCACATGCGTTTGAAGAGTGTCTTTCCGAGAACCTTGCCGTTATACACACTATTCAACGCAACACCACCCCCCAGTACAATGTTTTTGCATTGTGTTTTCTTATAGAGGTCCTTCAGCATCGCAGTCATGGCCTCTTCAAGAATCAGCTGGAGTGCTGCTGCAATGTCTTTGTGGCGCTGTGTGAGTTCGCTCTCTTTTCCACTTCCTTTTTTTTCACCCTCTCTTTTTCGTGTCGGCCCGTCCAGCAGTTTTTCCATTGCTCGGGACGGCATGCGGTTTGCGTAATGATATTTAAAGTATTTCAGATCAAGCGTATAACTTCCATCCTCTTTGATATCAATAACCTGCTTTAGCTTTTCATAATACAGATTTGTTTTTTTATGCATGTCGCCATAGGGAGCAAGACCCATGACTTTATACTCTGAGTTATTCACACTGAAACCAAGATAAGCCGTGATGGTTGAGTAGAGGAGGCCCAAAGAGTGCGGAAACCGTATTTCACCCAACAGTTGGATCTCATTTTCGTTTCCGATTCCCCACGTTGTGGTTGACCATTCTCCAACACCGTCTGCTGTCAAGATTGCTGCTTTTTTGAATGGACTAACCAGAAACGAAGCAGCAGCATGTGCGAGATGATGTTCAATAAAATAGACCTCTCCTTGATATCCCAATTTTTTTATGCTTTTTCGTATGCGCAGTTTTTCATGGATCCAGGAAGGCATGGCGCTGACAAATGTTTTCAAGCTCCAGGGGAACATTTGTACATGTTGCCCCAGCAGACGTTCAAATTTAAGAAAGGGTTTTTCATAAAAACCCACATAATCGATCTGCCCCATGGTGATGCACTGGCTTTTGAGGCAATAGGTAATTGCGTTGATGGGAAACGATGTATCATGCTTCTTTCTTGTAAAGCGTTCTTCTTCTGCAGCAGCAACCACCATTCCATCTTTGAGCAGTGCTGCCGATGCATCATGATAATAGCAACTGATTCCTAAAATATACACCATTCCACCCCGCTTAAACTTGTCTCAAAACCTCAAAACTGTCTCCGATATTCTTCCATTGGTCTCTTTTTCAGATCCATAGGTTCCCAATAGGTTGTTGCTTCAGGCCTTGGTTTCTCTGCAAAAAACGTTCTTTTTGAAAGCTTACACATGAGCCATGCTATTCCTACTCCCACAAAGTATACGATCGACAAAAGAAGGGTATTCACGAGTGTTTGGATGTTCTCCCCAAAACTTTTTATTCCCTGTTGAGTGCCAACAAAAAATAATGCAACAGATCCTTGTTTTTTTTTGTGTATGTTCATAAAACACCTATCTTTCCATCCACGTTTTTAAGCCTATCCCAGAAAGCACCACGATTCCCATTATCACGGCGATCGACCACCAGGTCCATGTTGCAGGAATTTTTTCAGTAGTGTGCAGTATCATATAAAGAATTGTTGTAGCAAGCGCATACGAAAAGATAAAACCTGTAATCTTCCCCGCCCTAAGGATTACCGCATTCGTCTCGAACATTTCTTTATGATCCATCTGCAAAATCCTCTAAATCCTTTGAAAGTTTTCGTTTGGGTTCTTCTTGTTTTTGTTTTTTGGGCGGTTCATCATCTTCAAGGTGATCATCCCCTTCATCCTCTGTTTGATGTTGTTTATCCTCTTCTGGTTCATCTTGGTCTTGGTTTGTGTGTTTTTCTTCTATTCCTTCTTCCTGCTCTTCTCCACTCTCCTCTTCCTCTTTTTCTTCACCTTCTTCAGGTTCATCAACCACTTCTAAATCTAAGGGACCGAGTTGTTCAGCAGATCGCG
>Ga0209542_10021520_pt1 | contig 10098 bp, 7 predicted proteins | sample RifCSPhighO2_01_FD_184028 | JGI IMG/M metagenome (GOLD analysis project Ga0209542, IMG submission 184028) | Soil microbial communities from Rifle, Colorado - Rifle CSP2_plank highO2_0.1 (SPAdes) (version 2) | ecosystem: Environmental > Terrestrial > Deep subsurface > Rock core/Sediment ...
TTTCGACTGAATCAAGCTCGAATCCGACAGCTTCTCCTGTTATTTTAAGAACGTCTTTGTCGACTTTTTCGAACTCCTTCTTCCCCGCCATATAATGATTCACCGTGGTTGAAAGTGAGGTACCGAGTTTCTTGTAATAATCCTGATACGCGTTCAGGTGCCTTCCTAGAGCCTCGACATTCTTCGCGATGTCCTTCGCCGTCTCCTCTATCTTGAACGCCTTGAAGCCGTAGAGGACGGATTGCAGATACGCCGCGAAGGTCGTCGGCGAGACGATGATAACTTTCTTTTCGTTGTACGCGTAGTCAATAAGATTGCGCGTGTTCACTTTCACAGAGCCGACTTCATTAATGAGAAGGTCATAGTAAATACCCTCTGCTGGAATGTACATGAAGGCGAACGGTAGAGTTCCGTCTTTGGGCCGCACGTATTTCGAGGTCTCATCGATGCGCAATTTAAGATCGTTCTTGAAATCTTTTTCAAGCTCTGCTTTTCTTGTTTCGTCGGCCTCGTTCACGACGCGATTGTAATTATCAAGTGAGAACTTCGCGTCAATCGGAATAATCCCCTCTTTCGTGATTATTACGGCGTCCACCGTGTCGCCGCCGGGAAACTCATACTGCGTTTTGAATGAACCCGGAGGCAAAATATTCTCAAGCACGAGTTCGAGAGAGCGCTCGCCTAAATTCCCCCGCTGTTTCTGATGCTTCAGCACTTTTTCGAGGTTTGCCAGTTGCTCGGCTATCGTCATGAAGCGAAGCGTCGATTCGTTCGTCTTCGTCTGCTCGCGCGCAACTTCTGTGAGCTGGCGTGTCACCAAGTCGGTCAATCGTTGGGATTCTCCAAATTGCGCTTTCATGGACTCAAACATGCGCGTAGTGCCTTCTCCCAGCTTTTGCTCGACTCCACGCGATAGTTCTTGTATCTGGTTCTGCAAAAGAAGCATTCCCTGGGAATCTTCATTTCCCTTCTGACTGCGCCAAAAGAGCAGCCCCAAAAGAACGAGTATCGCAATCAATAATATAACTACGAGCCATTCCATGTTCGCGATTGTACCATGGTATAGTATTCCCATGCTTAGCGAGAAGATACGTGAGGAATTAGTTGCCTCAATGCGAGCGAAGGATGCATTGAAAACGAACACGCTCCGCGGACTTCTCGCCGCGTTCACTAATGAACTCGTCGCCAAGGGCATAAAACCGCAGGAAGCGATTTCCGATGAAGACGCACTCGCCGTTATCAAGCGCGGCGTCAAACAACGCAGAGATTCCATAGAACAATTCAGGAGCGGCAAGCGCGAGGACTTGGCGCAGAAAGAAGAGGCCGAGATGAAGATACTTGAGAGCTATCTGCCAGTGCAAATGCCGCGTGAACAGATCGAAGCGGTCGCCCGGCAATTGAAAGAGAAGCTCGGCGTCACTGATAAATCCAAAATGGGCGTGTTCATGGGCACCGTGATGAAAGAACTTAAAGGCCAGGCCGACGGCGCTGTCGTGAAAGAAGTCGTGGAAAGTTTGCTCTAAATAGGTATGGGCGGTCTCGAGGAAAGGTTCCCCAAAATGACTCTAAAGCTAAGAGAAATTCTCGAAGGACATCAACCTATCGAAAAGAAAGATGAGAACCCTCAAGCGAAAAAACCGCCTGAGAAAGAGGGTGGTGAAAAAGAACCTTGGTTCTCAAGGGTTGAAGCAACCCAACCTGCAAGAGATCGCGACGACGAATTGCCGTAAATCCTGTGTCCCCCAATTCAAACTTATAAAAAATTAGCGGCCGTTCACACAATCCCAGGGGAGACACGTGTGTACGACCGCAGGCCAAAATGGGGCCCTTATGGAGAGGGCTCCCGGCCATTACTACAATCGCGAACCGGTGGAGGGACACGGTTCACGAATCATTAAGCGACCTCCCGCATGCTTTCCGGGCATGTGTTCAAGTCGTCTTTAGACTTGTCTTCTTCTAACCTATCACAAAAAACTTTAGTATGCACTCAGGCTCACGAGCCGCTTTTTTTACACAAAAAAACGCGGCTAGCCCTTGGGAAAGCAGCTAGCCGCAAAAAGCGGAGCCGTCGGGAGAACACCGTCAAGCAAGCCGGAGGGGGGTAGGCCAGCAAGACGGCCGCGGCGCCGCTGTGTACCCTCGTCGGGTACATGCTGCGGGAAACCTAGCACAACGAAGTCCTTTAGTACACCGTCGGCGCGGCGGTGCGTTCTATAATGACGAAAACGGCGGAAACGACAGCGGTAAGGATAATTATGCTCGCAAATGCAATCGCAAAGGATGTCCATATCAGAAGAAGCGCGCATACGAGACACGCAAGTATTCGCCCAAACGCCAAGCCGATTTCTTTGAGTGTTGTGTATTCATCTATAAATGAACCCTGGTCTGCCGTCTGCTCATAGGCAAATATGTCAATGCTATTGGAAATTCGCGGCGAGCTGACATGCGAATAGGCGTCCACAAAGAAAATAACGAACGGAGTTCCGGCAAAGAGGCGCATCAACCATCCGGAAGCACTAAATACTGATAGCACTATTGTTGAACGCTCCAAACCTGTCCGTTTTATGAATCGTGAATAAAGCGCTCGTAAAAGCAGGACTGCGAAAAGAGTCGCGCTTATTACTGCTCCTAGGACATGAAATTGCGAGCCGACGATAAAAAATACTGCTATGGGCCACAGCAGGAAAAGTGTCGCTCCTTGAAGCCCCTGCATTAGCGATGTGATCAAAAGCTGTCGATGACGCGGTGAGAAATACTGACGGAATGTCTCGCCGTAACTCCAAGAGAATCCTTCAAACATGTTGCGCAACGGCAAGAGGGGCAGGAGGGAAAGAAGAATAAAAATAACTGCTCCGAACAAGATGCGTTGAGGAGCAAAGGGAACGGTCGCGAGAGTGACGCCTGCAAAAATCGGCATAAGCGCAATAACCGCTTCATACGCTATAGGCATGCGAGAACGCTCTTTCGATGCGCCACTGGCCTCTAGCTGGTACGGCACCCAGTATAGTGCTCGATATGCGCCCAAGAGAAGCGCAAAAATAGCAATTCCCCACTCCGCGAGTCCACCGTTAAAAGAGGACAGCGTCGCGCCCAAGTAGATATATGCGGCCCCGGCTGCGAGCGCGCCGTAAACTATTGAATGCTTAACGCCATGACGCAGATGCGCCGCGGATAGCGGGGTCAAGATTATTGTCGTAGCCTGTGCAAGACAATACATGAGTATCGTTGAAATCAGCGAGCCCTGTAATCTTCCGGACTGAATATAGAAATACTGAAATACGAATATCCACGCGAAAATATTCGCGATACTTAATCCCAAGCGGAACAAAAAACGGTGGACATGCAGATATCCGAACCGCGCGCGAGGCGCCAGAGCGCGTGTTCCTGCTAAAGTCTTCATGACAATTCAAGTATGCGTCATGTGCGCGTATCCCACGCACCTTGGGTGTGGACAGTGAGAGGAACACGGCGCACGGAAATGACAGAGGCCTCGCGGTTTACCGCGAGGCCTCTGTAAAAAACCGAGTAACGTGTTTAGTGTTACCAGCTTCTTCCACTGTCCCTGCCGCCTCCGTAGCCGCCGCGGTCGTTTCCACCGCCATTGCCGCCGCGGAAATCGCGTCGAGGACGTTCCTCCATCGGGCGCGCCTCATTTACCGTGAGCGTGCGTCCGCCGAAGTCTTTTCCGTTCATCATCCCTATCGCTTTCTGCGCTTCCTCATCGGAAGACATTTCCACGAAACCGAAACCCTTTGAACGACCGCTCATCTTGTCCACGATGACAACGGCTGAAACAACGGCTCCAGCTTGTGCAAAAGCATCCTTGAGTTCTGTATCGGTCGTGCTGTAGGGCAGCCCGCCGACATACAACTTCTTTGCCATGATTCTTTGTGTTTGTTTTCTGTTTAAAAATGTAAACCAACCTTCCCCCTGCTCCTCTAGGTTTAATACAAAACCTCCTCAAGCATTGGAAAACTTACATTACGCCACAATACTACCCCACCCGTGCAAATGCGCAACTTCTTGTCAACAAGTGTTCTTCTGTGGACCGGGCGGGAATCGGACCCGCGACCTCCGCATTGCAAATGCGGCATTCTACCACTGAACTACCGGCCCCTATCGCGACACGATAGCGTTATACACCAATGCGTGCAAGACCGATACCATGTTCCAGGAATTCTCGCACGGAAGAGCCGACTGCATCGAGCATCGGCGGGAACGACGCGCCGACATATAGGCCCGGCAAAGAATTCACTTCCAAGAGATACGGCCCGTGCCGCGTGAGAATAATATCGGAGCGCGAGAAGTGCGAAAGCCCGAGTGCTGTATGCGCCGCGCGCGCGAGATCTGCTATTGCACGTTTTTCAGAATGTGTGAAGTTGCTCGGACATTCGTGCCGAGCGAGCGCCTGTTCGTGCGCTTCGGGGTGAAAGAAGCGCGCGTCATTCGGAAGGATTACGTGCACGGGCGGAAATGCATACAAACCTTCGCCGCGGAAATCTTCAATGATGCCGACGCTCGCTTCTTCCCCCGCGAGATACTCTTCGACGAGCGCCGCGCCGTATTCGTCGAGAATATCGGCGATAACATCGGGAAGCTCTCCTACATGCGCTGCGAGGCGGAGTCCGTGGCCGGCGCCTTCGTTTGCCGGCTTCACGATGTATGGCGGCCCGAATTGTGAAAAGACCGACCGTGTCATATCGGCAGTGCTGATCTTATTTCCCAATGTGAATGACATCCCGCGCGGCATGCGAACTCCGGCTTTCTGCAAGATCTCTCTTGCGCGTATTTTATTGAGCGAAAGCGAGGCACCCCTTGCGCGAGAGCCGGCATATGCGATTCCTGCCCTCTCAAGAACACGATGAACCGTGCCGTCCTCGCCTATCCCGCCATGCAATCCGTTCAACACGATATCTATTTGAGAAAGGGCACGCGGCGGCTCTGCTGGGATTCCGCGTAAGTGCCATACGCCGTGCTTGTCGATAAATATGTCGCGCGTCTCGTAATGCTCTTCCCCAAGCGCGGCCTGCATCGCCGCTCCGGTTTTGAGCGAAAGGCTGTATTCGCTTGATGGTCCTCCTCGCAAAATCCCCACTATCGTGCGCGCCATGACAAAATTATATCATGCTCGCTCTTCGGCGAAGGCGATGATACTCGATCGCAAACCGATGCGCTTCGCTGTTCGCCAAAAGAATGTCTTTCCCATACTCCTCAATTGACCGAGTATCCCCTGTCAGGCGCTCCGGTTTATGGAATTCATTTTTGACCACTCCCACGACAGGGATGAACACTCCGACATCTTTGAGCACGCGTCCTGCGGCACGCACCTGCGCCGTGCCGCCATCGACCGCTATCACACGCGGAAGCGGCCACTCATTGTGTGCAAGCCGTCGCGAAAGCACTTCTTTAAGCGCTCCGATATCGTCATTTTTTGCCGTTCGTATCTTGAATTTCCTGTAATCGCTTTTGACCGCTTCGCCATTTTCGATTACGGTCATTACCGCCACGGTTTCTGCTCCCGCAGTATGTGCGACATCATACGCCTCGATCCTTGATGTAATTCCTGTTGACCCTGTGCCTCCGGAAGAAACTCTGCTTTCGTCCCTGATGAGCGACACGTCGCGAATGTGCTCCAGCGCGGAAATCTGGCGACGGAGCTCTTCTGCCTTCTCGAACTGTTCGCTCTTCGCCGCTGCGCGCATCTCTTTCGCAAGCTCGCGCTTGAGTCCCATAAAGTTGCCCGAAAATAATTCTGCGATGTGCCGGATAGTGCGCGCATATTCTGTTTTATTTATTTCTCCGCTGCACACTCCCGGACAAAGACCTATCTGGCGATTGAAACATGATTTGCCGGAATCCGACGTACATGAATCGCGGAACGGGAAGATGCGCCGCACGATCTTCAGGGCATCGGCAAGCGAGCGCCCCTGCGGATAGGGACCGAAGACGGTTTTCGGTTTCAGGTTCTTGGTCCTGAGAGAGCCGCCGAATAGTTCCCGCCCGCGCACAACCAGAACGCGTGGGAAATCCTCTTTTGTAAGCACAAGATAGTTGAAACTCTTGTTATCCTTCTCGCGCGCGTTGTACGGCGGCTGGTACTGTTTTATAAGATTCGCCTCAAGTATCAAGGCCTCAAGCACTGAATCTGTCTTTTTCCAACTAATTGCACGGGCGTCACTCACCATTCCTGCAATGGCAGAGTTGCGCATTGCGGCGAGGTCGGGCGAAAAATAGCTCCGCACCCGATCGTGCAGAGACGCAGCTTTGCCGATATAAAGAATCTTCCCGCGCAGACCGCGAAATATATACACCCCGGGGCTATCCGGGAGTTCGTATTTATTCAATTCTTTTCGGGTCATGGGGTGAGTATACTCAAATGCCATATCCACAGCCAACCGCGATTTGACTCCTTGCGCGCAAGGTGTACAATTTAATTTTAATGAACTCCCGGAATCGTGCGCAGAAGAACACCCACCAGGGTGTATTTTTTTGTCTCACAAAACGTTTTCTCGCCGCAGGTCTTTCGGGGTCGCTGTCTGCGTGTGCTCGCGCAGCGCTGACCCTCGGCCCGACGGCCTGCGAGACACCCCGAAAGACCTGCGGCTCGGCACATTTCGTATGAGACTGTTGCTTGAAGATGGGGCGATGTTCGAAGGAAAGAGCTTCGGAGCGCCGACATGGGCTGGCGGCGAAGTAGTCTTTAACACCGGCATGGTGGGATATGTGGAAAGTCTTACGGACCCATCATATGCCGGGCAGATACTCGTATGTACCTATCCTCTCATCGGAAATTACGGCGTCCCGGACAAAAAGTCTTTCGAGTCTTCGAAAATCCAAGTCGCAGGGCTCGTCGTCGCAGAATACTCCGAGAGCTACTCCCACTACAATGCCAAAAAGTCTCTCTCGGAGTGGCTTAAGAAATCCGGCGTCCCCGCTATAACGGGCGTGGACACGCGCGCGCTCACGCAGAAGTTGCGTGAGCGCGGCGTAATGTTGGGACAGATAATCCACTCCGGTAAGCCAAGAGAATTCATCGATCCGAACGAGGAAAATCTGGTCGCCCGCGTGAGTATTAAGAAGAAGGAGGTGTATGGAAAAGGACCTGTTACTGTCGTTGCTGTAGATTGTGGAATGAAAGAGAACATCATGCGCTCGCTAGTTGAGCGCGGCGTGAAAGTGCTGCGCGTGCCTTGGGACTATGACTTTACGAAAGAATCCTACGACGGCGTCGTCATATCGAACGGTCCGGGAGACCCGACCATGTGCACGCCGACGATCGCGCACATAGAAAAAGTCATGGCCTCCGGCAAGCCGATACTCGGCATCTGTCTAGGCAACCAATTGCTCGCGCTTGCATCCGGCGCGCGCACATACAAGCTCAAATACGGACACCGCTCACAAAATCAGCCCTGCATCGATGAAGAAACGGGGCGCTGTTACATCACATCCCAAAATCACGGATTCGCAGTAGACGCAAAATCACTTCCTCCCGACTGGAATGTTTGGTTCAAGAATGCAAATGACGGGAGTGTTGAAGGCATAAAACACAAAACCAAATCCTGGAGCGCAGTGCAATTTCATCCGGAAGCATCCCCCGGACCCATCGACACCGCGTGGATATTCGATGATTTTATCCGCACGCTCTCGGCAAAAAAAGTATGAAGAATATCAAAAAAGTATTGCTGTTGGGTTCCGGCGGTCTCAAGATAGGCCAGGCAGGCGAATTCGATTATTCCGGCACGCAGGCCATCAAAGCACTCAAAGAAGAAGGGGTCCGTGTCATCCTGATGAATCCGAATATAGCGACTGTGCAAACGGACGACAAGCTGGCTGACACGGTCTATTTTCTGCCGCTCACTGAACAATTCGCGACGCAGATAATCAAGAATGAGCGCCCCGATGCGATTATGCTCGGTTTTGGAGGACAGACAGCTCTCAACCTCGGCCTTGAACTTCACGCCAAAGGAATTCTCTCCAAATACCGCGTCCAAGTGCTCGGAACTCCCATATCTACGATACGAGATACTGAAGACCGCGAGCTCTTCGTAAAGCGTCTGAGAGAGATCGATGTAAAAACCGCTCGAAGCCATGCGGTGAGGAACGTGGGTGACGCCATTAAGGCGGCGGAGAAAATCGGCTACCCATTAATGACGCGGGCAGGATTCGCTCTGGGCGGCCAGGGTTCGGGCGTTGTCCGTTCGCCCGTCGAGCTTAGACAAAAACTGGCAGAGGCCTTTAAATCGAGCCCGCAGATCCTTCTGGAAGAATATCTCGGCGGGTGGAAGGAAGTCGAATATGAAGTCGTCCGTGACTGCGCCGACAATTGCATAACGGTCTGCAACATGGAGAATATCGACCCAATGGGCGTTCACACCGGGGAAAGCATGGTCGTAGCGCCATCGCAGACGCTTTCCAATGAAGAATACCACCGCCTGCGCGGCATCGCGATAAAGACGATACGCCACCTTGGAATCGTCGGGGAATGCAATATTCAATATGCATTACATCCCAGAACGGGAGACTACCGCGTGATAGAAGTGAACGCCCGCCTTTCGCGCTCATCGGCGCTTGCGTCCAAGGCGACCGGCTATCCCCTCGCGTTCGTCGCCGCAAAACTCGCTCTTGGATATACCCTGCCTCTGCTCAAGAACTCTGTTACAAAAACTACTACGGCGTGTTTCGAGCCAGCGCTTGATTACATAGTGCTCAAAATGCCGCGCTGGGACTTGGGAAAATTCGAGAATGCGAACTCGCGCATTGGCACTGAAATGAAAAGTGTCGGCGAGGTGATGGCTATCGGGCGCAGTTTTGAGGAGGTTTTGCAAAAAGCTCTGCGCATGTGCTCGATCGGCGCCGACGGCTTTACCGCGCACAAAAATAAGAATTTCCGCGTTCCGAAATACTTGAAGGAAATCAAAGAGCCCACGACGCGGCGCATTTTCGCTATTGCTGAAGCGCTCCGTGCCCGCGTGAGCGTGCAAAGGATATGCAAGCTCTCCGGCATTGACCCGTGGTTCGTGGAAAAAATGAAAAACATTATCGAAGTCGAACGACAATTGAAACGCGGAAGGATGAATCGTGAGTTGATTTTGTCATCTAAACAAAAAGGGTTCTCAGATATCCAGATCGCAGTACTTACGGGAAATACTGAAGACCAGGTCCGCAAGAAGCGCGTGCGTGAGCGCATTCTCCCTGTCGTAAAGCAAATAGACACTTTGGCTGGTGAATTCCCGGCTAAGACGAACTATCTCTACCTCACCTACAACGGCGCGACGAATGACGTCGTGCGGGGCGGCACGAGCATTGCGGTTCTCGGAAGCGGCCCGTATTGCATAGGATCATCGGTAGAGTTCGATTGGTCGTGCGTTCAGGCGCTGAAGACCCTCTCGGCGAATAGATTCGAGACTATCATGATAAATTCCAACCCGGAGACGGTATCTACCGACTACGATATGTCAGACCGTTTGTATTTTGAAGAACTGTCGCTCGAGCGCGTGCTTGATATCGTGGAATTTGAGAAGCCAAAAAACGTTGTCGTGTCGACTGGCGGGCAGATACCCAATAATCTTGCGCTTCCGCTATCAGAGCGTGGCGTGCGGATATTAGGAACGCGCCCGAAAGACATCGACCGCGCGGAAGACCGTCACATTTTCTCGAAGCTTCTTGACCGGCTTGATATTGACCAACCGGACTGGGTGGAGCTCACAACGCACAAGGCGGCGGCACGCGCCGCTTCCTCGCTCGGTTATCCGGTTCTTGTCCGCCCGTCGTATGTTCTTTCCGGTTCCGCGATGAGCGTCGCCTACAATGAAAAAATGCTTGTAAAATTCCTGAAACGCGCCGCGGACATCTCTTCAGAGCATCCCGTCGTTATATCGAAATTCATCGAGAACGCGCGCGAAATAGAGATAGATGGTGTCGCCGCGCGAGGCAAGCTCGTGATATACGCTATATCCGAACATGTGGAGAACGCCGGCACGCACTCCGGGGACGCCACCGTGGTGCTCCCGCCGCAGAGAACGTACCTTGAAACCATCCGGCGGGCGAAGCAAATCACTAAAAGCATAATAAAAGAATTGAAGATAACCGGGCCGTTCA
>Ga0209542_10021521_pt1 | contig 10098 bp, 16 predicted proteins | sample RifCSPhighO2_01_FD_184028 | JGI IMG/M metagenome (GOLD analysis project Ga0209542, IMG submission 184028) | Soil microbial communities from Rifle, Colorado - Rifle CSP2_plank highO2_0.1 (SPAdes) (version 2) | ecosystem: Environmental > Terrestrial > Deep subsurface > Rock core/Sediment ...
ACTTAAGGATTTGATTTCTGGATTGGATTCTACCAACGGCATCGTATATTTTCTTAAAAGAGATGGCGAACTTACAGCACTAAAATAATTTGTTTAATATTTTCAAAATCAGGCTTGGGCGAATTGATGAAACTGTTGAGATTTTTGAAAAACTAACTCTGGATATTTGATAATTTCAACCCAATTGGCAGTTCGGAAATCATCAACAGTTCGACAAGCTCACCGCTATAGCCAGTATCAGCTGATGATATCAAAACTTACACATTATGCTAAAATAACGCTATGAAACAGATTGATTTAACGAAAATAATTAAGAAATATACTAGTGGCTGGTTAGCTCTTTCTCCCGATTATAAAAAGGTGGTTGGTCACGGTAAAACAATCAAAAAAGCTGTTAACGCAGCTCAATCACAGGGAATTAAAGATCCCGTTTTAATGCGTGCTGCCAAATCGTACGGCCCGATAGCGCCTTAGTGAAATTCCCTTATTTTAAACTTCCACATCCTGATCCAAAGAAAAAGTTTTTACAATTTCCTTGGGTTCCAGTTTCAATTAACGCAAGCGATGAGAAGAAGACATTTCTAATGTTAGTTGATTCCGGAGCGGATCACTGTATTTTCGATAAAGATGTCGCAGAATTTTTGGGAATAAATATTAAGCAAGGACAATTAGAAGATACTACAGGAATTGGTGGGAGCACAGATATATATTATTTTGATAATATCTGGATAAATGTTGGCGGTCATCAATTAAACACCAGAGCAGGATTTATCAATGGTCTATTGGCAAATGGCAAAATTGCTGGAGTTTTAGGAAGACAAGGATTCTTTGAATTTTTTAAAGTGCGTATAGATGAAAAAAGTAAAGAGATTGAATTGAAACCAAGATAAAAATTTTCTTCGCCTCAAAAAACTATATCAAATTGAACAATCACAGTTAGAATTCGAACTTTTAGCCTTAAAATGATATAACGTCTCTATGGAAAAACAGATTAAAATCCCAATTGCCAACAAAAAATATATCTACGGTACATTACGTGGCTCATTAAAAAACCCGTTGCTAGTATTTGTTCATGGCTTTACCGGATATAAAGATGAACACATATTTTTTAATGGAGCAAGATTTTTTGAAAAGAAAGGATTTTCAACATTTAGGTTTGACTTATATAACTGGAATAAGGATGCAAGGAAGTTGGAAGAGTGTACTTTATCTCTGCACGGAGAAGATTTGGATACGGTTGTAAAATATTTGAGGAAAAAAGGTGCAAATAAGATATTTGTTGCTGGGCATAGCTTTGGTGGTGTGACTGTTTTGCTGTCAAAAAAGAAAGAATTTCAAGCTGCAGTACTTTGGGACTCAGCCGGAGACAGAGATGTCCGGCTTAATGCTAAATACATTAAAGAGCTGGGCAAATACTACTTTGAAGAAGGTGCATATGGTTTCACAATAAGCAAAGCAATGTACGAAGAAAATAACAAAAAACTAAAGCCATCCAAGCTAATACGATTGATGCCGATGCCAATAAAAATAATTGTTGCAGGAGCGGGCATAATGGTAGAAGAGGGCAAAAAATTATATCAAAACGCAAACGAGCCAAAAGATTTTGTCATAATTCCAAATGCTGCTCACACTTTTGATGAGGAGGGCACAGAGGAGAAATTGTTTCAGGAAACATATAACTGGTTAAACTCCTTTGCGTAATAATTCTTCACACAGTCAACCAGTGCCAGTAACTTCAACTTAAAATTTCTCTCATTGCTTCCCCATTTAAAATTTGTGTATACTTCGCTGTATGCCGAAACAGACTTTATTGATAGCAGGAGGAATAATAGTCATCATCATTATCGCAGGAGCCGGATTTTTTCTTCTTAAAAAGCCGGCACAGACCCCTCAGGAAAGTACAACTGTCCAACCTACGCAACAGGAAAAATCACAAACCAAAGACTCAATTAAAAACCTTTTGGCATCGGGTAAAAATCAAACCTGCACCATAAAATATCCGGCGGGGGAACAAATGGCGGAGGGAACTGTTTACGTTTCGGGGAAAAACCTTCGTGGTGATTTTACAATGACTTCCGAAGGGAAAACCTTTGACAGCCACATGATTCAGGACGAATCATACCTGTATTCATGGTCATCTCTTGCACCCCAGGGCGTGAAAATGAAAATAGCCGAGCTTGAAAAAGTACAAGCCAGTCCGACTGCAGAATCCGTTGATTTAGACCAGGAAGTCGACATAAACTGCTCATCGTGGAGTGTCGACTCCAGCAAATTCACACCACCTGCCGATGTCAATTTTATGGAAACCGGCACAACCCCGGCCCAAACGCAACAGATGGACAAAACTGTTTGTGACCAGATAACCGACCCTCAGGCCAAAGCCTCTTGCCTTCAATCTTTGGACGGAAACTAAGAGTTTGAGAATTTAATTACGAAGCTTGTCGAGATCAGCAACTATAACTTCTCCATGAAATGACTCGTCCATATAAGTTATTATTTTCCCTTCAGGCGGGATAACGTTAACTTGTACCGGATATACGCCTTCATTTTTGTTTTTAACATTTTGTCTTGCTTCTTCAACATCAGGCTGGCCAATAATACCTCGCTCTTGTAATATTGTAGCAACCTCATACATCTCATCTGCTCTACCCGATAAGTCTGCTCTGGCGGCTGCTTTTGCAGTTTCCCAATCGACTCCTAAATACTCTACGGTAAGAAGTTTATCCCATCCAAAACCTTCATAACCCATAGCTGCAGCTGCAGCTGCGGAGGGGGCTGTCAAATGAACCGGCCGAGTTTCACCTAATGCCTCGCCGCTTGGTATTATTGTTGCGCTGACAATTTTGCCAGCTACTACAACATGCGCAGCTTCATGTTTTGCAACTGGACCCGGTATTGGCCTTTTCGCTTCAATTTTATGGACGTTAACAATCGTTCCGTCCTCGCGTGCGCTTGTGGCAATGCCTACCGGACCTAATCTTAATCTTTCCATGGTGGATGATTATATAATTTGAAAATCTTAATTTCAACTTTCCCATATCTTGACATTATTGTTTCCACAAAGTATATAAATAGTGCTGAATCTTAAGAGTAAGGCTTCAAAACTGGAAGGGCGTCTCGCATGAGGGGCCTTTTCATTGTATAATCCCCGCATAAGATGTCTTTTGCCCTCAACTTAATTAAAAAATACGCTATTTATTTGGCCTTTCTACAGGTATGGACGGCTGTTTTGGGCAGCCTTTATTTTTCGGAAATTAAAGGCCTCACTCCTTGTTTTCTGTGCTGGGTGCAGAGAATTTTTATGTATCCCTTGATTTTTCTCTTTAGCGTTGCAATCCTCCGAAAGGACAGAAACGTTGCTTACTACGTTCTGCCTCTTTCTGTCACTGGCGCGCTTGTAGGCTTTTATCAATACCTTCTGCAGATGACGCCGCTTTCCAAAGTTGAAGCCGCAACCTGCAGCGCGACAGCCCCTTGTTCGGCAATCCAGATAATGTTTTTCGGTTTCATCACCATCCCCTTTCTTTCCATGACTGCATTTATTGTGATCTCCCTGCTGATGCTGGTAATATTAAAAACAAAAGACAACAAATGAGCACCGAATCCAAGTTTTTTATCGGCATTGGGATTTTTACTGTAATAGTTGTTGTGGCAGGTGTCTTTTTCTTCGGCCGCAGCAAACCTCAGGAGAATCCTAATCAAAAGGCGGATGAAACAGTTTTATATTCAAATACCAAAAATTCCACTGGTGATTCAAATGCACCTGTAAAAATCGTCGAGTTTGCGGACATGCAGTGTCCGGCCTGCCGCAGCGCCCAGCCAATTTTAAAATCCGTTTTAGAAAAGCACCAAGGCCAGGTCTACTTTGTTTTTAGACATTATCCATTATCAACTCATAAAAACGGACGAGCGGCTGCAAAAACCGTAGAGGCGGCAGCTTCGCAGGGAAAAATTTGGGAAATGGTCGATATTTTATACACAAAACAGCCTGAATGGTCCGAAAAATCAAACCCTGAAGATTTATTCGCAGGGTATGCTCAGGAATTAGGTCTGGACGTTGAGAAGTTCAAAACAGATCTTGATGCTTCTTACGATATTATTGATAGGGATTATGCAGACGGAAACAAGCTTGGTGTTTCCTCGACCCCTACATTTTTCATAAACGGAGTAAAGAAGCCCGGGGTTGTGCAGGAAGCGGAATTCGAAACATATTTCCAAAACGCACCTAATACTTCAGAATAACCTTACCGATAATTTGGCGCGCGTTGATCGATCCGACTCTTGACGAAACCCTTCTGTTGTCGCCCTCGACAATAAATTTTGAGCCAATAATCTTTAGGACTCTTTTTATTAAATTCCTGCCATCTACTCTGACAACAACCGCTTCTCCGGTTTTAGGCATTGACCAATTGAAAGTAAGCACATGATCGCCCTCAAAAAAAACAGGTTCCATACTCCTTTCTGAAACTACGAATCTTGAAAAGGGAAATCGCATATAGTCCGACTCAATGGAGAACTTCCTTAAGAATAGTTCCCGACAAGCTCGAACAGTAAGGCTGTAGATTACTTTGGCAGTACAATTACGCCCTCTGTCGGATAACCTGATTTAACTTTCTGAACTTTTCTGCCTTTTGTTTCCCAAAATATCCCGGCAAACATCTGTACCATCTCTAAAAGCTCATTTGCTGCTTTAATATCGACATTTTGTCTCGCAACAGACGCCTGCTTCATAATCTTAAAAACCAGTTGGTGGATTGCTTTATGTTTTTTTATATGCTCGTCTTTAAGATAATCACCCCAGATAACCCTAATTTCGTGTTTAACAAGTTCGGCATGTTCCTCCTTGACCTTTGTTAACCTTGATATTTGGGAAATAATTCTTTTTCTCTCTTCAAAAGGCGGCTCTGCAGATGATGCCTGAAGCTCGTCGATCATGTTTGTCATACGCAAAACTGTGTGAGCAGCTACTTGAGCCAAGTGTGGATCATAAATACCGCAGGGAACGTCACAATGCGCAAAAACAGTTTGAGGAGGAAAAACTCTGTCAATCAGTCTTAAAACATTCATTTGAGAAACTCAAGAACATATTTCTTATCAAATGAAAAAACTCCCGCCAATATGCGGTTTTTTGAAAGCAAAGCCAAGATGTTATTCAGAAAAATATAAGAAGCGGAAATTCCCAGTGCAAAAATAGAACGCTCCAGAATAACAACGGGAATTAGAGAAATCCAGACCCCTGCAGGCAAATTAAATGCCCAAATCCAAACTGCGCCACCCACAGCATGCGCCGTAAATGTTGAACCAAAACTTCTGGCTACCAGAAACCTTTGACGTAAGGGCCATGCAAGAAGCGGGGCAAACCAAAAAAGGCTGTAAAACCAGACTGTTCTGCCGACAGGGTGCAAATTGAAAATAATAATCGAAAGAAGGGGAATTAACAAAATCAGCCTGGAATTTCCGGCCTTTTTTTTAGAAACGGCGAAATACCAGACACCAAAAACCATCGGCAAAAACCGCAATGTGGCAGCAAGTTTTAGGACTGACGAATTATCGATATTCGTAAATCCGTGGATAATTAAATTGAAAAGCTGCATTACAACGACCGCAAAAATACCAAAAAACGATCCCAAAAATGCTCCGGAGATTGGAGAAAACAAGTCAAACAGCGTAAATTTGACTTTGGCACCGACAAGAACATTGACAGGAATCTGAAGCGCGATAAACCCCACAACAATAAAAAAAATCAAGAACCAGATTTTACTTTTTTTAATATTTGATACTTGATACTTCATACTTAATACTTACTTTCACATTCCTGCAATAAAACCTCCGGCAACTTCAACGTTCGCACCATTTATATAATAAGCATCATTACTAGTCAAGAATTTCAAAACTTTTGTTACATCGCTGTAGTTTGCCGACCTGCCCATTGGAAAATCCGAAGCCTTAAAAATATCGGTCTCTAAAGAAGCGGGTGAGATCATATTTACGTGGATTCCGTACTTTGCCTCATCGTGAGCCATTATTTTTGTTAGGGAATAAAGAGCATTTTTGGCTATGAAATAGGTCGTGGATTTTTCCGTAACAGTTACATTTTCCGCCCCGACCGACCCGATATTTATAATGTGCCCGGATTTTTGCTTACGCATATTGGGTAAAACGGCCCGCGAACAAAACAGGGTAGAGTAGAGGTTTGATTCCACAATATCTCTGAATTCGGAATTTGTGGTTTTTTTGAATTCTTTATACAAAAAATTGCCGACGTTATTTACAAGAAGATCCACTCGGTCTAATTTTTTATAAATCTGACCAAATATCGCCCCGACTTGTTTTTCGCTAGTCAAATCCCCGGAAACCATAATGGATTTTGGAGATTTTTTGACAATCGAATCCAATACTTTTTCAGCCTCTGCTTTGCTTTTTCTGAAATGAACAACAACTGTATAACCATTACTTGCCAAGTGAAGAGCTATCGCGCGGCCTAGTCCTTTGGCAGAACCCGTGACTACTGCAACCTTTTGCATAGTGCAAATTCTAACAAAAACCCGCTTATATTCAAAAACTTTGACATCCGAGATAGATTTCACTATTCTTAAGCCATGAAGAGGTTGCTTATTGCACTGGTCATTGTTGCACTTGTGATTTTGGCCGCAACAGTCGGCTTTTTAATTTTTCAAAACCAAAAACTAATAAGTAAACTCTCCCAAGCTTCACCTTCTCCGTCTCCGCAAGAAACCATCCAAAAGGCCCAGGAATCTCCGCAATCAACTCCGTCACCAAAGGCAATGGCTCTTTCTGAACTACAGGAGAATATCGAGGCTTCAGTCAATTCTAAAAACACCCAGGCCATGGCTTCATACATGACAAATCCTGTCCATGTAATTTTGCAGGCCACTGAATGCTGCGGAGAACAAACACCCAATGAAGCCGTTTCCCAAGTAAGTTATGTCGAGCCCGGCATACCTTTTAATTTTGACCAGGGAAACGAAACAATTAAAAGTTTAAAGGCAAAAAACCCTGAGCTTGCCGGCACCTTTATCGGCATCTCACAAAACATGGAGCATTTGGTAGCATTTACCGTTAACAACCAGAATAAAATATCCCAAGTAAGATTTGCAGTTTCCTGGAAGCTGTTTTCTTATTAGTTAACAATTCCCTTTACCTTATCCTTCCACGAAGTATCACCACTGTTTTCCCTATATTGCCAAAAGTGAACTCCCCAAAAACCGACTGATTTTATTTGGTAAGACCTCAGAAGTTTTTCACCGGCTAAAATATCTTCGGGTTTAAACGAAAGCACGGGGTCTTTGGCCTCTTCGATTTTTTTGATATACGGCTCGGACTGCATTTCCAAAACCCATAAATCGTTTCCATTTGCCTCGACTTCTTTTTTTATTTTGGAAAAATCAGGCGAAAATGCAAACCATGATTGAACCGGCCAGACAAAATGGTCGGGCCAAAGAATGTGAACCTCGCGGTCCAAAATTTTAGCTGTCACAAGATCCGTACCTTTAGTTTTGAAAAAGGCATTGATGGCAAAAACATCGCCTTCTTTTAAGGAAGGCAGAAGCTTTTTCCAGCTTGTATCGTAAAAACCTGTAGCCGCATGGTTCAGGATAATCGGCCGACGTTTAGTGTCGGACTCGCGAACAACATCAACCTCTTTTGAGACAAGAGACGGATCAATCTTCCACTTATTAACATTCCCTACCAAAGGCTCGTTTTCAACCTGCCAATAAATAATGTTGTCAAAAGCTGAAAGCTCCTGAACGACTTTTTCATCTATCGTCAAAATATCATCTGCAATTTCATGATCAGCATCAATAATTTCAGCAAATTTTATCTGCCTTTCGATGTTTTTCGGCCAATGATATTCGGGAAAGTAGGGTGTTTTGGCACCGATTGCCACAATCACGCCAACATTGCGTTTTTGGGCCTCTTCTATTGCGAATTTGAGGTCGTCAAAATTTTTGTTGAATTCGTCGGTTGTCGGATCAACCATCTGATTCCAGAAAAAGGGCAGGCGTACCCAGTCGAATTTAAATTCGTCCAGCATTTGTACGTAATCTTTACGGGGATCAACACCAAACCAGCCTGCCTGTTCAAAACTGTATGAAACTCCGTAAAGAGGACGATCGTCTGTTTTTATTTTTCTAACCGGTATCGGGTTCAAAAAAGCAGTGATTACAAAAACAAATACTATAAAAAAAATGAGCAAAAATGCCCGGATAAGCATGTGCCGATATTATCATAGATAGATAAGATTTGGTGATATACTTAAATTGAAAACCAACTTAGAAAACCATGAACGAACTGTTTCATAAAATTGCAGCTAAAGTTTCCTACTTTGCGGGATCTCCCATAACCTTTATAGGAGCAATTTTTATTATCGCAGTCTGGGGTCTTTCCGGATCCGCCTTTAATTTCTCCGACACGTGGCAGTTGGTCATCAATACAGGCACAACTATCGTAACCTTTTTAATGGTATTTCTCATTCAAAACACCCAAAACCGGGACGCTAGGGCTTTCCACTTAAAACTTGATGAATTGCTAAAAGGTGTCAAAGGCGCAAGAGCAGGGCTTATCGATATCGAAGAACTGCCGGATGCGGAACTGGAAAAATTTCACGACGAGTTTAAAAAACTGCACGAACATTATGCCCAAGAGCTGGAAAAGCGCAAAGAGCGAAGACTGAAAAAAGCAGGTAATTCTACAAAAACTTCTTAGGCTTTAACACGATTTAAGATTTTTACTGTAAACCTAAAGCGGCAACCACCTCATCGGCAGAATTATAAGTACCTTCCGCCAATTTTTCCTCAAATTCCTTCTTATCTTCTTCTGAAAAATCGGAAAGGTTGTCACATTCCGCAACCAGATCCGCTTTTGTTGCAGGATATTTCTGATGGGTTTTTAAATGATCAATAGCTCCTTGTGCATTTTGCATAAAATCACCTCCCATCTAATCTTTTGTCGAAAAAACATCATATCACACAATCGTGCATTTACAAGACAAAACTCTAGTGCCGACACGTCATAGACCCTGAGTGCAATCGAAGGGTAAAAGATGTCGAAGATCCTGAGTTTACCGAAGGGTTACTTGTCCTGAGCGAAGCCGAAGGAGAACTTTTTGGGTTCAAAATCAGAATAACTTTTTATGAAGCGAGTACCTGTTGTCTGATCTCTCGAGGAAACGCGTGCGTTGTTTCTTGTAAGAACTTTGAAGCGTCTAATATCTCCAGAAGTACCAGTTCGTTCTTTGGAGAAAAATGAGCAATTACATCTTTCGACTGTTCTGCATAGTCAATAGGTTTTTCATTAAACTCTATCATTAAAACATCGTCTTGTTTGTTGTAATTTAATTTCATTTAATAGTACCTTCCTTTCCTAGCGGGGTAAAAAGTAATCACGGTTATTATATCACCCTTTCGCTTATAAACCACCCTCAAGACATGTTTTTCATCAATACTTTTTGAAACAATTATTTTTGGAAAATCGGATTCTTTATCTTCGTCTTCAGGATTCCTAACCACATCTCTAATTAATTTCCTGTTTGCTACAAATTTGTGCTTCTTAAGCATCGCAAATTTATCGACAGAAGCATGTTTTGTAAAAACAATCTTCACATAATTATTCTAACAAAAGATGGACTTAGACGATGCTACTTGTCCTGAATGAAATCGAAGGAGAACTTTTTGGGTTCGGAATCAAATTAACTTTCCGGCCGCATGAGACTTCTTAGAAAATTTTCGGAAATAATATACATACTTCGAACAAATCTAGGCACAAATAACATTAGCTTTTCAGAAATTGAATTACTTCTAAGTCGCCCTTCGAACAATGTTGCAAGTTATTAACGATTTCTCAAATTGTGAACCATTCGTAAATCGAAAAGACCCAATGTTCCGCTGCAAGCATTATCGCAAATAATAACAAATAGGAAATCTTAAGAACAACTCAAGCCAGCTTTAATGGCTTGAGCTTGATTGATCAAGACACCAGATTGTGATGTTGTTAAGGGGTTATTAATTGGTAGCTGAGTAAGAGCATTCACATTGTTAATGAAAGCATCTAGTTGGTTGCATGCAGTATTAAAATTAC
>Ga0209542_10021525_pt1 | contig 10097 bp, 3 predicted proteins | sample RifCSPhighO2_01_FD_184028 | JGI IMG/M metagenome (GOLD analysis project Ga0209542, IMG submission 184028) | Soil microbial communities from Rifle, Colorado - Rifle CSP2_plank highO2_0.1 (SPAdes) (version 2) | ecosystem: Environmental > Terrestrial > Deep subsurface > Rock core/Sediment ...
CCGCCGGTGGCGGGATGAAAACTAAAGTTTTCATTATGGATAAGATTCGCATCGCCGTATTAATATTGACGGTCGCCACGGTTGCTGCTGTGGTTGCGGTCTTTATGTATAAAGACATTAAATCGGCGGGTAACGAGATAGCCGTCCGGGAAGTCGGTAAGACCGGAGATGACGGCCAACATCAGGCAAAAATAGAGGAAATAAACGGGAAACCGGCGGAGTCGTCTGTGGTGAGCGCCATCGAACCGCCTGACTTAACAAGGAAAGTGGTAATTACGGCCGCAATGTCAGAAGAATCAAAGAAACAGGCTTTGGAGAAGATTGGCCAAATCATTGAGCCGCTAAAAGGCGACCCGAACCTTTTTAGCAATTGGGTGGAGCTCGGCTCTTATATGAAGCTGATTGGAGACTATGATGGTGCCGTGGTCTACTGGAAATACGCCGCGGCTATCCGCCCAAAGAGCTTTATACCGCTAGCGAATCTAGGTGATCTTTACTTGCATAATATAAAAGATATAGCAAAAGCCGAGAAAAACTATCTGACAGCTTTAATGGCGGGTCCGGATCAGCCTATGGTTTATGAGAAACTTGCCGAGCTTTACAGATATTTTCTGAAAGACGATACCAAAGCAAAGCAAGTTTTGCGGGATGGCATTGATAAAAACCCGTCTGCTTCCGAAAGATTAAAATATATTTTAGATAATTATGAAAATAATTGATTTTAGGAAAACAACCTATATAATCTCGGGAATTTTGGTTGGTGCGAGCTTATTGAGTTTGGCGGTTTGGGGTTTGAAATTGGGCATTGATTTCACCGGCGGCTCGCTTTTGGAAATAGAATACGTTGGTATGCGCCCGGAAAATAGCCTGGTTTTGGATAGTCTTCTGAAAATCGGCATCACTGACGCCATACTTCAGCCGACAGGCGCAAAAGGGCTTATTTTAAGGCTCCCGGACATTAATGAGGAAAAGCATCAGGAAATCCTAATTGCGCTGGGCGGGCCAAAAGTGCTGATAGACAAGCAATTTACCTCAATAGGCCCGACCATAGGCAAAGAATTAAGGCGTAATTCATTGTGGGCTATCGCGGCGGTTATGCTCGCAATCGTGGCTTATATTGCGTGGGCATTTCGTCAGGTGTCGCGTCCGATAGCTTCCTGGAAATACGGCATAGCGGCTTTGATCGCGCTGATCCACGATGTAACTATTCCAACAGGTATTTTCGCGATAATGGGCCGTTTTTATGGCGTTACAATAGATACTCTATTCGTGACCGCCCTGCTCACTATCCTTGGTTTTTCAGTCCATGACACGATAGTTGTTTTTGACCGGGTGCGGGAAAATCTCAAGAAGATCGGCCAAAGAGAGAGTTTTGATGAGATCGTGGAAAGAAGCCTGCGCCAGACAATAGTGCGTTCAATTAATACATCCTTGACGGTTATGCTGGCAATGCTGGCGCTCTATATTTTCGGCGGCCTGACCACAAAATACTTCGCGCTGGCCATACTTATCGGGGTTTTTTTCGGGACCTATTCCTCAATTTTTATAGCAAGTTTTATACTCATTACCTGGAACCATTGGTCCTTACGAAGGACTTGACAGTTTTTGAGGGGTTGCTATAATGGCAAAACGTTTTTAACCCGCCGAAAGTTCACATATTCAGGCGGGCAGGAGTTATCCACAGGGGGATAACTTTGCGCTGTTTGATAAAAAAGCTATACTTAACCCCATTGCTTTGAATACTAAAAAGACAGTATTTACCAACATTTTTTACGCTAATCGCGCTCTCAATATAATAGGGGTTTAAAGAGGGCTTTTTTAGTTGCCGGAAAAACGACAATTTATTAATTTTTTTCATAACCTTTTTCATCCCGTTAGAAATCGCGGGCGCATAGGTAAATATATACTATATGTTAAAAAAATTAAAATTTATAAGCAATAATTTAGAGCGTAAGACGCGTTTTGCGTCTGCGTCCTATTTCTAACGGGATTCAATATTTTCTATGGGTATGGAAATACAAAAAAAGTACTTCTCGCGGTACCGCGAGCCGTACGCCTCGTTGCCTAATTTGGCGACAATGCAGCTGAATTCTTACGAGTGGTTCATCAAGCAGGGCCTCCGCGAGATCCTCGATGAGTTTTCTCCCATCAAAGATTACACCGATAAGGAGCTCTCTTTGGATTTTTTGGATTATTTTGTCGATGAGCCGCGTTTTGATGAAAACCACGCTAGAATAAACAATCTTTCCTATGAGGCGCCATTGAGGCTCAAGGCGCGGCTTGTTAACGCCGGTACGGGAGAAAAAAAAGAACAGGAAGTTTTTCTTGCCGATCTCCCGTTGATGACGCCTCGAGGCACTTTCATTATTAACGGAGTGGAGCGTGTTATTGTGTCGCAACTCGCGCGTTCTTTCGGGGCGTATTTCAACAGCAATTTCTCGCGCGGTAAAAAGTTATTCGGAGCGAAAATAATTCCCCAGAGAGGCGCTTGGATTGAGTTCGATACCGAGGCCGACGGGACAATTTACGTAAGGATCGACCGCAAAAGGAAAATTGCGGCAACGGCGCTTTTGCGGCTTTTTGGTTTGGAAAAAAACGAAGATATAATGGCCGCTTTTGAGAAGGCGGATATTGGCGAGACTCTGTTCATAAAAAGAACACTCGAAAAAGACCAGACAAAGACCGCGGATGATGCTTATATCGAGATCTTCAAAAGGATCAGGCAGGGAGAGTTGGCGACCGTGGATAATGCCCGCGACCTTGTGAGCGCCATGTTCGAACCTTCGCGCTACGATATTTCTCCGGTAGGAAGATACAAGCTGTCCCAGAGATTACCGGCTCTGGCAAATATCAAATTCAAGAATCCGAGGATTTTGAACAAAGAGGACCTTATAGCGATAATTTCCGAAATAATTTCATTAAATAACAATCCCAAGGCGATACCTGATGATATAGATAATCTTGGGAACAGGAGAATCCGCTCTGTCGGCGAGCTGTTGCAGCAAAAATTGCGTGTAGGTTTGGCCAGGATGGAGCGCACCGTAAAAGACAGGATGTCGACGCTCGACCAGGCGACTTTGACGCCCGCGCAGCTTTTAAACGCGAGACCCTTTGCCGCGGTGCTGAAAGAATTTTTCATGACAAGCCAACTCTCGCAATTCATGGATCAGATCAACATTTTGGCCGAGCTTGAACACAAAAGAAGGGTATCGGCTTTGGGGCCGGGAGGTTTGACCAGAGAACGCGCGGGCTTTGAAGTCCGCGACGTACACCCATCATATTATGGAAGGTTATGCCCCATAATGACGCCTGAAGGCCCGAACATCGGTTTGATCAATCATCTCGCGGGACACGCGAAAGTAAATAATTTCGGAATATTGGAAACTCCTTACAGAAAAGTTGTGAACGGGAAAATAGCAAAAGAGATTGATTATCTGACGGCGTTCGAAGAAGTCAGGCACAAGATTGCCCACGCGGGAATTTCCACGGATAAGGACGGCGCGCTGTTGGATGAGGAGATCGAAGGAAGGTTCAACGGCCAGCCGGCGCTTATGTCAAAAAACGAAGTTGAATATATTGATGTTTCTCCGCAGCAGGCGTTTTCCATCGCGACTTCATTAATACCGTTTTTGGAACATGACGATGCTACGCGCGCGATGATGGGCTCTAACATGCAGAGGCAGGCTGTGCCCTGCCTTAATCCGGAAGCTCCGCTTGTCGGCACGGGAATGGAAGAGCGCGCGGCACGCGATTCAGGAAGACTTTTGATAGCGGAAGAGGACGGCGTTGTCGCCAAGGCGGATGCGAGGATGATTGTTTTAAAAAGCGGCAAAAAAGAAAGAATTTATAATCTGATAAATTTTTCCAGATCCAACCAATCTACGGTAATTCATCAAAAGCCAATTGTTAATGTCGGCGAGCATATCAAAAAAGGAGATATTCTTGCCGACACTTCGCTGACCGACAGAGGAAACCTGGCTTTGGGCACAAACCTACTCGTGGCTTTTCTTTCCTGGGGAGGGGCAAATTTTGAGGACGCGATAATTCTTTCCGAGCGCCTTGTTAAACGCGACACTTTTTCTTCCATTCACATTGAAGATTTCAGCGTTGACGTCAGAGATACGAAGTTGGGTCCGGAGATAACTACGCACGATATTCCGAATGTCGGAGAAGAAAAGTTAAAAGACCTTGATGAAGAGGGCGTAGTGAGAATCGGCGCCGAAGTCAGATCGGGCGATATTTTGGTGGGTAAAATTTCTCCAAAAGGGGAATCTGATCTTACGCCAGAAGAAAGATTGCTCCGCGCGATATTTGGCGAGAAAGCGCGCGATGTTAAAGACACGTCATTGAGGCTTTCTCACGGAAAGCGCGGGCGCGTTGTCGGCATAAAAGTATTTACCCGCGAAAAAGGAGACAAATTGGAAACCGGAGTTATCAAACAGATCCGGGTTGAAGTCGCGGAACTGCGGAAGATCTCGGTTGGGGACAAATTAGCCGGACGGCACGGAAACAAAGGCGTTATTTCAAGGATATTACCGGAGGAGGATATGCCTTATCTTGAGGACGGAACGCCGGTGGACATTATTTTAAACCCGTTAGGGGTTGCTTCCCGCATGAATATCGGCCAAATCCTGGAAACTCATTTGGGATGGGCCGCCGATAAATTGGGCTATCACGCCGTGACTCCGTCGCTTTTGGGGGTCAGAGAAGAAGAGATCAAGGCGGAATTAAAAAAAGCCGGATTGCCGGAGGACGGCAAAGTAAAGCTGTTTGACGGCAGAAGCGGAAATGAATTCGACCAGAAAGTTACAGTCGGAAAAGTTTACATGCTGAAGCTCTATCATATGGTGGAAGACAAAATTCATATGCGCTCTATCGGACCGTATTCATTGATCACCCAGCAGCCATTGGGAGGAAAAGCCCAGGGGGGAGGGCAGAGATTCGGAGAAATGGAAGTATGGGCACTGGAAGGATATGGCGCCGCCCATACCTTGCAGGAAATTTTGACCATTAAATCGGACGACGTTCTGGGGCGCGCGGCTGCATATGACGCGATCGTTCGCGGAGAGCCTTTTAAAACGCCGAATATCCCCGCGTCTTTCCATGTATTGGTGAACGAATTAAAAGGATTGGCGCTGGATATTGATCTTAAAGGAGTTGTATCCAGTCCGGATGACGATGAGGCGGATACTATAAAGAGTCGGTCAAAAGAGCGCATGGAGGAATTTATTGAAGCTGAAGAAAAAACGGCCGAGAAACCCGCAAAAACAAAGCGAGAACTTATCGGAGCTAAAGGCAAGAAATAATTTATGGATCCCGTTAGAAATCGCGGACGCATAATTTAAAAAATATGATATATACAAAAAAGTCAAAATTTATAAGCAATAACTTGGAGCGTATGGCGTATTTTGCGTCTGCGTCCTATTTCTAACGGGATGGAACAAAAAATAACAGATTTTAAATCGCTGACGATCCGGATTGCTTCCCCCGAGAAGATATTAAGCTGGTCCAGAGGCGAAGTAACAAAGCCAGAGACGATCAATTACAGAACGCAGCGCCCCGAAAAAGACGGACTTTTCGATGAGCGTATTTTTGGCCCGGAAAAGGATTTTGAATGCTATTGCGGAAAATATAAGCGAGTGCGCTATAAAGGCATTGTTTGCGACAAATGCGGCGTTGAAGTTACAAGGTCCATCGTAAGAAGAGAGCGGATGGGGCATATCGAGTTGGCGGCTCCAGTTTCGCATATTTGGTTCTTAAGAGGCGTTCCTTCGCGCGTGGGAATTTTGCTTGATGTTAAGGTCGGAGATCTTGAAAAAGTAATCTATTTCGGAGGATATATAATTACGCACGTTGACGAAAAAGCCAGGGAGGAAGTGCTTGTGCTTTTAGAAAAAGAATTCAAATCAAAATCGAAGTCGGCAAGCGGTCCAGAAAAAGAAGCGTTAAAAAACGCGATGGATGCGGCCAAGACCGAGATCAAAGGCCTGAAGCCAATGACCATTGTTTCGGAGGTTGAATACCATCGCTTGAGCATGAAATACGCCAGTGTTTTTGAGGCCGGCATCGGCGCGGAATCGCTCCGTAAAATTTGCGGAGAAATAGACCTCAAAAAACTTTCCGAATCTTTGGAAAAAGAAGTTCTTGCCGCGACCATGATGCAGAAGAAAAAAGCCATACGCAGACTTCGTCTTGTGCGATCAATGTTGCATTCCGGAGTTAAGCCCGAGTGGATGTTTTTAAAAGAAATTCCGGTGATCCCCCCGGCACTGCGCCCGATGGTCCAGCTGGAAGGCGGCAGGCACGCGACATCCGACATCAACGATCTTTACCGCAGGGTGATAAACAGGAACAACAGGTTAAGAAAACTCTTGGAGATAAAAGCGCCGGAAGTGATCGTCAGGAACGAAAAAAGAATGCTGCAGGAAGCGGTCGACGCGCTTATAGATAATTCGATCAAACGCTCGCAGGGGCCAGCAGCGACATCGCAGGCGCAAAAGCGCCCGCTGCGCTCGCTTGCCGACATGCTAAAAGGCAAGCAGGGCAGATTTCGCCAAAACCTCCTTGGTAAGCGCGTTGATTATTCCGGACGTTCAGTTATTGTAGTCGGGCCAGAACTTAAATTGAACCAGTGCGGTTTGCCAAAGCATATGGCATTGGAGCTTTTTAGGCCGTTTGTCATACAAAAACTTATCGCGAGGAATTCGGCTCACACTATTCGTGGAGCGGGTCGCCTGATCGACGATCTTTCGCCGGAGATCTGGGAATGTCTTGAAGAGGTGATCGAAGGGAAGTGCGTGCTTTTGAACCGCGCTCCCACTCTGCACAGATTGGGCATTCAGGCATTTTTCCCGAAACTCATTGAGGGCAACGCGATTCAATTGCATCCTTTGGTTTGCACGGCGTTCAACGCCGACTTCGACGGAGACCAAATGGCCGTGCATGTGCCGCTGACCAACGAGGCCCAGCAAGAAGCGAGGGAACTAATGCTTTCCGCGAGAAATTTGTTAAAACCCGGCAATGGCGAACCCGTGATAACCCCTACGCAGGATATCGTTATGGGCGTTGCTTATTTGACACGCGTCCGCGAAGGCTCACGTGGCGAGGGAAAATATTTCGCGAGCCCTAATGAGGCCATACTCGCGTACGATTTTGATAAAGTAAGCCTCCAGGCGAAGATTTTTGTAAGAGTGACTAAAACCCCGAAATATCAGGCGATCCAAAAAGACATTCTCGAAACTTCCGTGGGGAGGCTGGTATTTAATAGCGTTATTCCGCGCGACTATCAGTATCTCAATTCCGAGATGAAAAAGAAAGACCTCGAAAGATTGGTTTCAGATCTCATCGGGAGATACGGCGTCGAGGAAACGCCTCCGATTTTAGATCGCATCAAGAGTTTGGGTTACCGTTATGCCACAAAAGCCGGTATCAGCTGGGGAATGGACGATATAAAAGTGCCGGCTGAAAAATACACTTATATCGACGCGGCAAAAGCCGAGGCAAAGGTCATTGAGGACCAATATGGCCAGGGTTTGCTCACCGACCGCGAAAGATACGAGAAAATAATTTCGATCTGGGGAGACGTCAAGGCAAAGATCGATAAATTGGCTCCCGCGACGCTGGATCCGTTTGGCCCAATACATTATATGGTAAATTCCGGCGCCCGCGGGAATTGGACACAGATCAACCAGCTGGCCAGCATGAAGGGCCTTGTGGTTAACCCTTCCGGCCGCATTATAGAGCTCCCTATATTGTCGTCATATAAAGAAGGATTAAACGTCCTTGAATACTTTATTTCCACTCACGCAGCCAGAAAAGGCACGGCCGACACCGCCTTGAAGACCGCTGTCGCCGGATATTTAACCCGGCGCTTGGTTGATGTCGTTCAGGACGTGATCGTATCGGAGCCGGACTGCAAAGACGAAACCGGATTCGAGGTATTCAGAAAAGATTACGAAAAGTTGAGTAAAAATTTCGCATTTAGGATATTCGGACGTGTCTTGGCGCGCGATGTTGTCGATCCTGAAACGGAAAAGGTTGTCGTTAAAAAGGGCCATCTTCTTACTATGCCGGACGCAGAAAAAGTCGCGTCTTTGGACGTTCCGAGCGTGTTGCTCCGTTCGCCGGTTGCTTGTAAGACCGTGAGAGGAATTTGCCAGCTTTGCTACGGGTATGATCTGGGCTCGAATACGCCGATCAAATTGGGCGAGGCGGTTGGGATTGTCGCCGCGCAAGCTATCGGCGAACCGGGAACCCAGCTCACAATGAGAACGTTTCATGTTGGAGGAGTCGCGGGAGCGGCGGATATCACGATGGGCTTGCCGAGAGTCGAGGAAATTTTTGAAATGCGATTGCCGAAAGTGCAATCCATGATTTCCGATGTTCACGGACAGGTAACCGATATTGCCGAAAGCGCCGTGCCCGGAACCAGGGACAAGCTTGTACATGTTACGATTGACAAAGATAAAGACGAGGAAAAAAGAGAATTCGCCGAATACGTCGTTCCTTTTGGGAAAACGATTTTGGTAAATGTCGGAGACAAGATCGAGCCGGGAATGAAGATCACGGAAGGCGCGATCGATATTAAAGAACTCCTGCGCGTTGCCGGAGCTAAAGCCGTGCAAAATTATATTATTTTTGAGGTTCAACAGCTTTATACCTTCCAGGGAGCCACGATAAACGATAAGCATATTGAGGTTATTGTCCGGCAGATATTCTCCAGGGTCCGCGTAAAGGATCCCGGGTCAACTATGCTCTCGGTAGGAGATATAATTGAAAAGGCAAAATTGAGAGAAGAAAATCTTCGCGCGAAAAGAGAAGGAAGACCTTTGGCAAAAGCTGTGCAGTTGGCGATGGGCATAACAAATGTAGCATTGACGACGGAAAGTTTTCTTTCAGCCGCGTCATTCATGCAGACTATGCGCGTATTGACGAACGCCGCCATCGACGGCAAAGAAGACCGTTTAAGGGGACTTAAGGAAAACGTTATCATCGGCCGGCTTATCCCAGCGGGAACCGGCTACAGGAAAGAATATCTGAAAAAATTGGAAATGGGGATAGAAGAGGAATAAACAACTTAAAATAATCCTATTTTCCGGATTCCAATTCCTTGTAATTGACTTATTTCATGGATTTTGATAGTATATAATTATGAAAATACCTAGATTTTATGACGATTTAGGCACATATGTTAAACCAGGCAAGGTTTTGGTTATTTATGGTCCGCGGCGCGTTGGCAAAACAACGTTACTGAATGATTTTTTGTCCGAATGCAAACTTAAACATAGAATGGACTCGGGAGATAATATCAAGGTCCAAGAAACGCTTTCTTCGCAGGATTTTGATAGGCTTAAAGAATATGTTGCGGATTTTGAACTTATCGCAATAGATGAAGCGCAGAAGATTCCACAGGTTGGGCAGGGACTGAAAATATTGGTTGACCAGATTCCAAATTTACAAATTATTGCAACAGGATCCTCGTCTTTTGAACTGTCCGGACAAATAGGCGAACCGCTTACCGGAAGGAAAAACACGCTTATCCTTTATCCAATTGCAAATCTTGAGTTGCGTTCGCTTTATAATCCGTACGAATTAAAAGAAAAATTAAGGGAATTAATGGTTTTTGGAACCTATCCGAATGTGGTGACGGCACCGGATAAAATCCAAAAACAGAAAATTTTGGAAGAATTAACACATTCATATTTGCTTAAGGATATTTTGGAAATTGAACGTGTGAAAGGATCAAAAATTTTACTTGATCTTTTGCGTCTTATCGCGTTTCAGGTCGGAAGCGAAGTTTCAATTTCTGAATTGGCTTCGCAGGTAGGAATAGACGCCAAAACCGCCGGCCGATACCTGGATTTATTTGAAAAATCTTTTGTGTTATACAACCTCCGCGGATTTTCGCGCAATTTGCGGAAAGAGATTACTAAAAAAAGCAAATATTATTTTTATGATAATGGCATTAGAAACGCCATTATTTCGAATTTCAACGATATCGAAATTCGCAACGATACCGGCCAGCTTTGGGAGAATTTTTTGATATCCGAGCGCCTCAAAAAAGCTTCATATCGTTCTATTTTCAGCAACAAATATTT
>Ga0209542_10021526_pt1 | contig 10096 bp, 13 predicted proteins | sample RifCSPhighO2_01_FD_184028 | JGI IMG/M metagenome (GOLD analysis project Ga0209542, IMG submission 184028) | Soil microbial communities from Rifle, Colorado - Rifle CSP2_plank highO2_0.1 (SPAdes) (version 2) | ecosystem: Environmental > Terrestrial > Deep subsurface > Rock core/Sediment ...
GCCATCCGTATAGCCAATGACAATCCGTACGGCCTCGGCGCGACCGTCTTCAGCAGCGATATCGAGCTTGCGCAGCGCATGGCGGAGCGCTTGGAAGCGGGCTGCGTATTCATCAACAGCCAGGTCAAGTCCGACCCCAGGCTTCCCTTCGGCGGCATCAAAAGATCGGGCTACGGCCGCGAGCTTTCACATTACGGCATTAAGGAATTCGTAAATATCAAAACAGTGTCGGTGAGTAAATAGTTACGCTGCCACTCGACCAAGATTTTCCAAAACCCGCACGCTCGGGAGCGCTGCGAGAAAGCTTCCCGACACGATGAGCTTTGACGCGCGGATTCCGCTGCCAATAACGACCGCGTCGGAGGCGGCTACGCGAGCATCAATGAGGATGGGCCAACTGGCGGGAAGCCCTAGAGGAGTGATCGCGCCGTATTCCATACCAGTTTCCGAAACAGCTCGTTCCATTGGTGCAAATGAGACGCGGCGAGCATCAAGTGTTTTTCGCGCAAGGCCATTTACGTCGGCGCGCGTATTTCCGAGAACAACGCATGCCGCAAGCCATTCTCTGTCGCCCCGTTTTGCTTCGAGAATAACGCAATTGGCTGCTTGCTCGAGACTGATTTTGTAATGTGCGCAAAACGCGGTTGTGTCTGATAGCGCTGGATCAATCTCGGCCACGCCGACACGTTCTGCATCTGCAAATCCTTTCAGTGCGTTCGCAACAGGCTGTGCCACCAGATGCAAATTTGCGCGCACAGGAACAATCGTGAGTGCGCCGAGATGCATAGGACGGCCCGCTTACCGGATTCCGGAATCACAATATATAGTCGCTTCGGTATAGCCGCTCGCCTCCACCGTAACGGTCGCTTGCGCGCAGTTCGGCATACTACCCTCCCCTGCACTGATGGTGTAGTCCCCCGGCGGCAAGTCTGCCAAGAAAGTCCCGTTTGCGCCGCTCTCAGTTGTCGCAAACACGCGCGCGGAGTCGCCCATCTGAAAGATCGTGATCCGCGTGGCGTATGGTTTATCTGCGCACTCTGGATCGGGTGGGTAGGTCTCAACAGGGCATGTCGGCCCGAGCATCACGATGCCGCGAACGCCGGAATTATATTTCGCTCCCGTACCCGAGACCTTCCCAATCGAAGATATAGGGCACTGCGCAAACTCACAATTCGGCCCCTCCCGGCCGACGGATGAACCGTCCTGGCATATCACCGCCTCCAGCGTGCACGCGACAAAAGGAGGGATGCCGGCATTTTGAGAGATTTGCGGCGCGAAGAGGATGACATACGCCGCAACGCCAAGCGCAACGACACCGATTATGAGAGTGGAGCGAGACACCGAGGGCATATGCTCCTTATTGTAGAACACTGGAGGGAGATGCATAGAGGCTATGCGACCTGCGCGGGGACAACGCGGCTGCGGAAAAAATGCAGTTTTAGGCGGTCAATCAGGAGAATCTCGAAAATATTCGCAACAATGATCGCAGCCCACTGCCCTGCCGTAAGCGGCACGGTGGCAAGAATGTTTTGGAGCGCCGGCATATAGATGGAAGAAAGTACGAGGATGAAACTTAACACGACCGCCCACGTAAGGATGCGATTGCCGAAAATATCACGGCGTATAATGCCGCGCGTGAAGGAGCGCATCGAAAAGACGAGAAAGAGCGACTCCATAGAGAGGAATACCATGAGCATGGTGCGCGTCGTGGCGAGATCGACGTATTGCAGACTTACGATATAAAAGAGGAGCGCGATGCCGCCGCTGATGAGAAAGACCGACAACATCCACCAACGCGACACGCGATTCAAGATCGATTCACGCGGATCGCGCGGCGGCTCATCCATGATCCCCTCTTTTTCTTGCTCTGTCGTGAGGGCAAGGTCGGGCAATCCGCTCTCGACGAGATTGACGAGAAGAAGCTGGGCCGCGATGACCGGCAGCGGGAGTCCGAGAAAAATCGCCGTGATGAAAACGAAGAATTGCGAGAAATCCTGCGTGATGAGATAGAGAAAAACTTTGCGGATATTTTGGAAAATGATACGGCCTTGCTCTATGGCGCGAATAATCGTCCCGAAGCCGCCATCGAGGAGCACGATATCGGCCACCTCGCGCGCGGCAGATACGCGCGTATCGACCGCTACCCCGATGTCGGCGCTCTTGAGAGCCGGCGCGTCGTTGATCCCATCGCCGAGCATCGCTACCACCTCGCCCTCTCTCTGAAGCGCCTGCACAATGCGGAGCTTGTGCCGCGGCGAGACGCGCGCATACAGGAGCGTCGTGCGCGATTTCTCCTGCAGCTCTTTGTCGGACATTGCTTCAATCTGATGCCCTTCGAGCACTGCGTCCTTATGAATGGACAGACCGATCTTCTCCGCCACCGCGAGCGCGGTTTTGTAGTGATCACCCGTTACTATAACGGTGCGGATGCCGGCGCGCTTCGTTTTTGCAAATGCCGCCGGGACATCCTCGCGTACGGGATCGGTGATTGCGATGAATCCTGCGAGCGTGAGATGATGCGCGGCCTTCTCGAGATCCGGCGCGCCGTTTCCTCCGATGCTTTTGTACGCGCATGCGACCACGCGATACCCTTTCCCGACGAGTCCGTCTTTTTGCGCAAGGAGCGCCTTGTATTCATGACCTTCTGCCTTATGTTCGCCGTTCGGCATCATGTACGAGCCGATACGCTCTCCCACTACTTCCGGCGCGCCAAGCACATAGAGGACTGTGCCGGTCGAAGCGCGTCGCAGCCATGCGGCATATTTGCGCTCCGAGGAAAACATGAGCGAATCTACCACCTGCTCCTCCTGCGTGACAGCGTACGGATCAATGCCGCATCGCACGCTCATTCGCAGAAGCGCCTGCTCCGTCATTGAGCCGCGGATCACAAGCTGATCGTATGGAGCGCCCGGATTTTCGATGAACGCGTCGGTCGCCGAGATAGCAATGCGCGCGCTCATGCGCGCCGATTCCGAGAGCTGCTGTGGCTCCGGCGAATCGAAGACGCGCGCGCCCTCACCCGTGAGAATGAGCGACGCTTGCATGTTGCCGAGCGTAAGCGTACCCGTTTTATCCGTACAAATAACCGTCACGCCGCCCAAGGTTTCGGTCGCAGCCAAGCGACGCACAAGTCCGCGCTCGCGCAGAATGCGGCGCATGCCAAGAACGAGGACAATGGTGATGCCCGGAAGAAGTCCTTCGGGAATCGCCGAGACAAAAAGCGCGAGCGATGCCTCGAAAATCGTATGGAACTCATGACCGGCGAGATATCCTTGGAGGGCGATGAATGCGACGACCGCCGTGATAAACGCGCCGATAAATTTGGAGAGCGAGACGACCATTTTTTGGAGCGGCGTATTTTCTTCCGGCGTTTCTTTGAGGAGTTCGACAATGTCGCCATATTCGGTGCTCGCGCCTGTCGCTGTTACTATGGCAGTCGCCGAGCCCGTCTCGACGATCGTGCCCATAAAAACCATGTTGGTACGATCACCCGCTTCAGCGCCCTCCGCTGTCGCCGCAAGCGTCTTTTGTACCGGCTTGGACTCTCCCGTGAGCGTCGCCTCCGACACGCGAAAATCTTTCACCTGCAAAATGCGGCCATCGGCAGGCACCTTGTCGCCCGCGCGCAGCGCGATGATATCACCCGGCACGATCTCGCTCGCGTCGATGAGCGCCTCCTTGCTGTCGCGCACCACGCGCGCTTCGAGCTTCAGGACGCTCTTCAACATCTTGAGCGATTGATTGGCCTTGTGCTCCTGGTAAAAGCCGACAATCGCATTGCTCATCAAGACAAAAAGAATGAAGAAGCCTTCGGTCGCATTGCCGAGAACGAAGGAGACAGCGGTTGCCGCCATCATGATGTACATGAGAGGGCTCGCAAACTGCATGATAAGAAGATGTAGCGCGGAGTGCCCGCGCTCCTCTGGCAACACATTGCGGCCGTATTGCGAGAGACGCGCCGCCGCCTCCGTTTGCGAAAGACCTTCCTCCGAACTTTTCACCTGTGCAAACAGATCAGGAAGCGAAATGGCGTGCCACGCAATACGGATGTTCATACACAAAATCGGCCGTTCAAAAATTCGGCCAACATATATACATCGTATCAGCAATTTCCCCGCGCAGTATCCACTGCGACACACTCATGCCTTCGCCGTGCTTTTCTTAGGGGCCGTTCACAAATAACTTCCCAGTTATTTGGGATTACGGCCCCTTGTGCCGCGTTAATATCGTGGAGTTTATTTATTAACGCGGCCTTAATGGATAATTGTATCGGCAGCGGTGTACTATAGGGAGAGTAGCTGTAATGAAACTCCCCATAGCAAGCTACGGGGTATCTTTTAGGAGCTTCGCCCGTAATCTAATTGAAAACCAAGGTTTTCAAACTTTCCTTAATGGAAACCCGCGCAGCAGAGCTGCGGGGAATTGAACGAAATTAAACGTCGAATACGATGTGCGCGTGCCAGAGTCCCGCGGCGTCTTTCCAAGTCTTCGCTTCGTGATACGTGATTGCCTTGATATCTTCGCCGAACGAAGATATGCGGTGTCCGCGAAGCTTCGCGCGCAAGGCGTTGGAATGGAGCGAAAGGAACTGCACGGAATCATACGTTTCTTCACGCGCCTCGGCGGCTCCGAGATTTCAAGCGGCGGGTGGATGTTCTCGCCGTCGCATGTGTAGCGCGTTGGTATTTGCTCGTTGCGCCCGAATGCGGGTGATGTGAGATTCATAGAGAATGGTATTAACCAATAATTGCCCGGCCGACATAACCAAAGTACCGGTCGCCGAAATCGCCGATGCCGGGCACGATCATGCCGCGCTCGTCGAGCCCGCGGTCGACAGCGGCGAGCGTGATGTTGTTTTGCGGTATCCGCTTCGCAAGCCGCTCGTAACCTTTGGGCGAGGCGATGATGCCGACAAAATGGATATTCTTGGGATCCGCTCCCCGCTTCACCAACCGCTTCACGACAGCTTCCACGGAGCCCCCGGTCGCGAGCATCGGATCGAAAATGATGAGCGTGTGATTTTTTGAGATCGTCGGCAGGTTCTCGTAATACCAATGCGGCTTGAGCGTCTGCTCGTCTCTTTTTAGACCCAAAACACCCACGGGAGCTTCCGGGAACGCGCGAGTGGCTACATCGAGAAACGCAACCGCGGCGCGCAGAATGATGATGACAACAACATGCGCAGGTTCGATCCCGTTCTTCAACAATGCTCTTTTTGTCCGGCGCACCAAGTGATTGCAGACATCGTTTGCCGCCTTGCGGAACGCTGGTGTATCCGATGTTCTGTCACGCAATACGTCGAGAGATTTTTGCATATTATTTCGCAGAAAAATGCGCGCGGAACCAATCGGATGCCAAAAGTGCGACTTCTTCGAGCGCGCTCGGCTCCTCGAAGAGATGCGTCGCGCCGGAAACAATTTCTAATTTCTTTTCGCAATTGAGTGCCGCAAGAGCCTGCTCATTGAGTTCGATGACGCCGAGATCGTTGCCGCCGACGATGAGAAGCGTCGGTGCCCTCACCGCGCCGAGCTCATCCATCGCCAAGTCGGGCCGGCCGCCGCGACTTACGACCGCCTTGATGCGCTCCCCGAGCCGCGCAGCGACCCGAAGCGCCGATGCCGCTCCCGTGGGCACATACGACAATGCCGGAAGCCGCTCCCGGCACGGAGAGCGTACCGGGAAGCGCCACGCTATCAATGGATATTTTTATTTCTCGCTTCATACATTGGCTGCAGTAATCTGGTAACCTCATCGTCCTCAACCTGATCGAAGGCGATATAGTGCGCCCCGACCGCACCGGCAAATGTCTCCGGCGGCTCGAGTATAAACAGCTCATCGGCACCTTCCGCTCGGATATGAGGGAGCGACTCTGCCGCCGCCACCGGCGCTGCAACGACGATTCTTTGTGCGTTTTGCGATTTCGCGCTTCGCACGGCAAGCCGCATCGTGAGGCCCGTTGCGATGCCGTCGTCGACGATAATCGCCGTTTTGCCAGCGATTGTGATGGGTGTTCTGCCCGCGCGGTACTCAGTGCTGCGCCGCTGTGCCTCTTTCTTCTGACGCGCTGTTTCTTCTCGGAGCCACGCCTGATCCACTGTCTTCTCCTCCGTCTCGTTCAAAATCGTCGTGCCACCCTCATCGACCGCGCCTAATGCGTACTCAGGCGAGAGAGGGTGACCGATCTTGCGCACGGCAATGATGTCGAGTGGCAGCGAGAGCGCCCGCGCGACCTCGTAGCCGAGCACCACGCCGCCGCGCGGAAGCGCGAGGACGACCGCATCGCCGTCGCGATACGAGGCAAGCGCGTTTGCAAGTTTCTTCCCGGCATCTTTTCTATCGGTAAACATAATCTTTCTGAATGTGCATCATGTTAAGACTCCTGCGTTAATTTTTTTATCCGCGCTCCTGAGCGGCGCGCCACGCTTTGCTTTTTATGTTTTGAGTGCACGAAGGCGTGCTTGATCTCATCGTGAGCGACATCGAGTGCCGCTGTCTCCGTCTCGCCCTCAGCAACTGCCCGAAACTACTTTCCCGCAGCCGCGAAATTTATCTCAGCCCGATAGATGTTTCCTTTGCGATGATGGCGGGTGATTTTTCCGACCTCAATGTCACATTCGAGACTATCCGGATCGAATGCATTGGCAAGTTTCTCGAGCCGCGCGCAGATTTTCTCGATCCGATCGTGCACGGCATTCGCGAGCCCCGTCCCCGTAGCTTTGACGTTAATTTTCATATGACGTTCTCTTCATAAACCTTCATAGAGCGTTTGTAATAGGCACGAACGACGCCCCGCGACGATACTCCGTCATTTTGGCCGCCTCGTAGCCGGAAGCCCGCTCGCAACGATCGGCAAGTGTCTCAAGCCGCGACCCGATCTTCTCAATGCTCCCCGCGAGCTCATCTGCATACCACTCCAGTATATCCCTAACGTTGATGTTCATACACGATCAATATAATTAGTGTCGTGTGCTTCGCAGCTGATAATCCTTGCGCTGCCTATCGGAGTATCCTCTCCTTGCGCGCGATGCGATCTTCTTCTTACCTACCTTTTTCGGCTTCCGTATCGGCTGCATCATCGCCTCCTTCACTTTCCCTTCCATGCGCGGCGGGCGCGTCAGGCGGGTTTCCTGCCTGATCTCTCGTTTGTCTCCTTTTGTCGGTTTCGGTTTCATATATAGATAGAGATTAGGCGACCACCACCTCGCGCTCGCTCGGGCCTTCGAGTTCCAAAAGCACGACGCGCTGAAATTTTCCTAAGAAAAGTTCTCCATCGGCGATCGGTATCGCGATCGTTGAGCCGACGAACGCCGCGAGGATGTCGGGCGGCATATACGTAATGTGATGCGTGCTCAGCCGACTGGCCTCATGGCGCGGGGAGGCCGGGTGATTGACGATCGCCTCCATCATGCCGAGAAGATCGAGCTCCTTCTCAGGGTCGAACGGTACCGTGGTGAGCGCGGCCGTCGTGTGCCTGACGAAGAGATGGCATATGCCGATCTGGCGCTCGGCGTTTTTCAGGGCCGCATTCACATCGCTCGTGATGTCGACGACCTCCCGTGGTCTATGCGTTTTGATAGTAAGAATTTTCATACACCTATTTCCCCGTAACCTGCACTTTCACCGACCTTTTTTCCTGCCCCTTAACGACCGGCATCGTGATCTTCAAGACGCCGTCCGCGTACGTGGCCTCAGCTTTTGATCCGTCCACTGCTTTCGGAAGACTCACGGAGCGGCTAAACGCTCCGCGTCTGATCTCCTTGCTGTAGTAATCTTTTTTGTCCGTCTCCTTCTCTTCTTCGCGCGTACCCGTCACGGTGAGCATGTCTTCGTCGATCGTAATATCGAGTTCTTCGGTCTTCACGCCCGGCAAGCTCATCTTGGCGACCACGGAGCCTTCTTCTTCGAAAAGATCGACGGCGAGATCCCAGCCGAGTTTCGGAAAGAGTGAGATGTACGGTCGTTCTTCAAGGAAGCGCTCGAGTTCGTTGAAAGGTTCCCATTTAATGATTGGCATAATGTGGAATGTTATTTTTTAAAATGTGTTGCGCGTTTGTTTTGTTATGGATAATACGCGCTTCGACCTACGCGCATTTTGCACTTCAGTGCGGTACAACTGTATTAATTTTTGCAATAGTTTTGCACAGGGCAAAAATATCCAGCATGTGCGTCGTATTTCAGTGCTCGCGATGACGACAAAAAAGTCGTCGTCAATCGCTACCGTCGCGATGTATGATGCGCAACCGTTTGCTGGAACTTCTTGCCGAGTTGTTCGGCGCGTTTGCGCGCGGTGATGTCGTCAAGTATTTGGATGTGGTACTGCTTGTTGCCATGCTGGAGTGGCAGAATGGTCGTGAGCAGATTGAAAAACGTGCCGTCTTTGCGCTTATCGATGATTTCGTCAGATTGAAACATTGTGCCTGCGCTGAGCGCAGCCCACATGCGCTTGTATACCTCGCGCGGCGTTTTGCCGCTCTGGAGTATGCGCGGATTTTCGCCGAGCACTTCTTGGAGCGAGAAGCCAAATTGCTCTTCCCATGCAGCGTTGACGTACAAAATTTCGATATTTTGATCGGCAATGAGAACGGGCTGCGATGATGCGTCGGCCATCGTGCGAAAGATGCCAAGACCGTGAGCAGTATCGTCTTTGCGCCGTGCCATGCCGCGCTGCGCTCGACGCATCGCCGTGAGTTCCGGAAGCGCGGCTCGCATCGCCTCTTCGCGACGTTTGTGATTGGCGAGGAGACGCTCGGGATTTTCCGCCACCCAGTATTTGTAGCGGCGCTGCACATAAAAATTCATCAGGCCGTCCCCGTGGAGCTTGTCCACGATCGCTTGCACGCTCGAGCGCGGCATTTTCACCTTTGCCGCGATATCGGAAATGTGTGCTTCTCCAAGGCCGAGCGCAGCGAGATACACTTTGGCCTCCTTGGCCGTATACCCGAGCTGTTCGACGACCTTCTGGATCTGCATATACACTACTATGACCTTAAAAGATGGGTGCGTAAAGAAGGAGGGAACTTGCTTCTTTAAACTTTCGCGCGTGGCTTCGACCATCTACAATGCGCCGATGCGCACCATGCAACGGACAGCCCTTCTTCTGAATTTATTGAACCAACACTATGAAATCCGACTTTTCCCGAGAAACGAATATTCAAATTTTGTCTTGTTGAAAAACTTCACGAGCGCATCAGTCGCTTTAAGGACACTGCTACTCCAGTGATCGTGGCCATACCCGAGGTCTTTGGGTGTTTTCTCTTTGGGGGAAACGGTACCTGACACCGTTTATCCCTGCAAAAAGTTTCTTTGCCGAGCCAAGACACGCAGAAGGTTTTGGCGGCGTTGGATATGGAAGAAACGCAGGCGAAACAACTTGCACAAGTGGAGGCACAAAAGCTCAAGATACAAATCGCCGACCTAGACACGAAGCTCGAAAAGTTGCTCAACCTCTATCTCGCTGACGCGCTATCCACAGCGGAGTTCGCTGCCAAGAAGAACAAAATAATGTCCGAAAAAGTCACTTTGACCGAAAAAATCACCGACATTGAGCAAAGGAGTGTGTCTTGGCTCGAACCGGCTCGTGCGTTTGTAAAATCCCTAAATCACACGACAGAATTGGTACGGAGTGGGGATAAGTCAGAAATGACAACATTTCTAAAACAAATCGGCTCGAACCATATTTTGTTTGATAAATCCGTTTCTTTTTCGCCAAAAATCCAATACAAATTAGCCGCCGAGCGAAGCGAGGCGGACAACTCGCGCTTGCAAAATCCTTTCTGGCGGCGTAATCATATCCTTTGCGCGAACCTTTTTCGAGCGGAACTGACTGCGCACGCTCCGCGTGCGTAGTGGCTTGAAACTGCATCGTACGCTCCGATTGAGTGCCAATGCTGAATCCCGCCACGCGCGGAGTACCGCGCGTCCCGCCCTCTCGCCTTGCCGCTCCTCTCCATTCTAATTTTTTGCGGGGGGGGGATTTGAAAAAAGGAATGGGCGGCAAAGGCGAGGGGCGGCTTCCTTTTAGAAAAAGGAAGGGCGTGATTCAAATACAAGGCGGTGCCTCGCCATACAAAATTCTTTAAGGAATGGCGAGGCTCAA
>Ga0209542_10021527_pt1 | contig 10096 bp, 13 predicted proteins | sample RifCSPhighO2_01_FD_184028 | JGI IMG/M metagenome (GOLD analysis project Ga0209542, IMG submission 184028) | Soil microbial communities from Rifle, Colorado - Rifle CSP2_plank highO2_0.1 (SPAdes) (version 2) | ecosystem: Environmental > Terrestrial > Deep subsurface > Rock core/Sediment ...
AGAGTTAAGTGTAAAACCTTTCAAACTAAAATACTGCCTTATTCTGTCTACTATTACTTGTGTTAGAGGCAATTGGTAGTTATTGTGCAAACTGACGGCCGGGCATTGAAAGAGACCGTCTCTAACTTTATGTGTATAGCTTCCTAATTCTGTTGGCAGTTCTGATAAATTCACATCGTGTCCCAGATATATGCTCATCCAAATCCCATACTTTGCCCAATGCTGTTTCTCATATTACGCCAACCTCCGTTTTAGTGAAATAAACCCAATTATTTCATTTTTAACGCCATAAAACAACGAATTACCATCCGCCTAACCGGCCATGTATGTCTTCCATGGCATCCCTCTTGTTCATAACATATCTTGACTGTAGTACATCCAATTGCCTTTCCGTAAAAACTTCAAACTGGGCGTTGCCGAGGCTTGAAGTTCTCAAAACACCTACGTAAGGTTCTCCTGCCTCTTTGTCAGGAATAGGCACGTAATTGGCCATTATGTCAACGCTTGCATCCATATAGTGCATTCCCGGGATGTCACATTTAGGACCTTTTAGCTTTCTGACACGGTCATCAACCGGGGCCGTTCCTGTTTCTAGTATGTATGCCATAGCCCTGTCTCTGATAAACACAGACATATAGTTTCCATCATCAAAAACGTCAGTAATAGCACCAAGAGTATCCATAGCTGAATCAGTGCAATGCAAACCGACGGCGTAGTTTTCGGTCATTTTCCTGTTCTCCTTGGTTTTTCAAAGCCAATATACGTCATTACCGGCTTTTCGTTGCCCATCGGCGGGGTGTAAAAAAGCCCGATATAGGCATCCCTGATAGCCTCATCATATTCTTCCGGCAACAAAAATACGGCAGAAGACAGGCGTGCCACTGACCTTCCGCTCTCTCTGATTTCATATATGTGCATTTTTTTCAACCTCCGTTTCAATGAAATAAACCCTCTTCCTCCGATCGGAGAAGAAAATGCGGGAAGAAACATAGCCGCGGCTAATGAGGAATTTTACAGCATACTTCACGGCTCTCGCTGAAAGCCGCGTATTAGAAATTATATCTTTCTGGCAAACCCCAAAGGCAATTATTGCTGGATATTGATAGAAGTACCTTGTTCTCCGAATCCGTCAATCCAAAGGCGTCCACCCATCTTAATCACTTCTCTTTACTGCATGCCGGAATTTAAATACCGGACTATATGTGCAAAAATCACGGCCTGCGATACAGCAGTAATTCACGTCTCTCTACGTCTTGTATAAACTCATAGCCGTCTGGGGCAGTTCTTATATATGTAGGCTTGCGTGGGTTATCTCTTATTTCCTGCCTGATACGATACATGTAGTGTGTAAGAAGAAGCTTATCTGCTTCTCCCCTCACGGCAGAGCTTCCCAATAAAAAACGCGTTTTTGGAATTTCCTCAAGAGGCGATGACATCAAGTCGTAAAGTATTCGTTTGCGTGTTCGTGGCAAATAAAGCGCCGCTGAGTCAATGTATGGCATCGCGCCATCCGGGGACGAATATACGAGACCTCTATCAACGTCAAAAATCAACGCTCCGTCTTTCGAAACAAGTGCCGTAATTTTAGCAGATGGACTTCCATCGTCGTACCAATACCCGCAGGCAGGAACCATGTTTATTCCATTATAATGGGGATCCATTTTCTCCCTTAACCTCTGAACCATTTTTCTTACACTATGATTTTCATGAATTTATAGTTTCTCCTTAAGCTCTCCGTCGAAAAAAGTACGAAAAGGGGTTTTCTCAAAAAGATGGAACATCTCATCTATCTTTCTTTTGGAACCACCGCCTAGATTTCTCGCCATGAAATTTACAATATAGAATAGTATAAAAACGCAAAAAACGTAGCCAAGAAAGGTCATGCGCCCAATCCATTGCCGTCAGACATGGAAGTGAATGAATAAGTATTTAACCCGCTTTTGCCAAGCGATTCTATGCTTGTCATAGTAACCGGACTACCCGGTACGGGGAAAAGCTTCGTGGCTCAAATAACTGCCAAAAAACTCGGTGCAACATTGCTGAGAACCGATGCGATAAGAAAAACGCTTTTTCCTCGCCCTGCATATACTGAAGAAGAGAAAACTAAGGTATACGAAGAGATGTTCCGCTTGGCAAAGGAAAAGCTCGCCAAAGGAAACGTGGTGCTTGATGCGGTTTTCCCCCGCGAAAGCCTGCGCAAGCAGGCGCTTTCCCTGTCAAAAGACGCGATCATCATAAGAACTGCCTGCAGCGAAAACACTGCAAAGAAAAGGCTGTCAGGAAAACGGCCGCTCAGTGATGCGGATTATAATGTTTATCTTAAAATAAAAGAGGAGTTTGAACCAATAAAAGAAAAACACATCACCGTCAACACTGATTTGCCGAAGGCTGAAATGAAGGAAAAAATTTATAGTATTTTCGCGTAGTTTTCCGCCAGCAGGAAATATTTCGCCGCTTCTTCTGGTTTTTTTGAAAAGACCGCTATTTTTCCTCTTACATAGGCGCGGTAACATTTGTAAAAAGTCAGGGTACCTGAAGGAATTTTTTCCTTGCACAAAGAGACAAATATGTCGGCAAGATCCTTTCGCCCATGAAACTCAAGATCCATAACCATGAAAGCTATGTCAGAAACAGGGTCGCAGAACGCTATCCTGTCGTTGAATTCTATGGCGTCAAATACGTAGGGCATTCCGTCAACGACGAATACGTTGCCGGAATGCAGGTCGCCGTGGCACCTTATGGACATCCTTGACTTCAGAAGGGCTTCATTTTCGCGAATAAATCGCTCTATGCGGTCTTTAATATAGGAAAACATCTCAGCGCCCAATGCCTCCTTTGTCTGAGCAAAATTCTCTTCCCAGTTGAACTTCATGTCATTGAAAGAATCCCTGCTGTCCGCGGCATTTGCCTCATGGAAAGCCGTTATGATTTTTGCTATTTTCTCTATCGTTGCGGCATCTATTTTCCCGTTCAATAGCATGCCGCTCATTATGGAATTTTCAGGCATCTGCCTCATCTTCACGGCATATTCAATGATCCGGCCTTTTCCTATGCCTTCCATGCCGACAGGCACAACGCCCATGTACATATCCGAGAACATGGAGTTTATCCGCACTTCTTCCTCGCAGAAGCGTTTTCTTCTTTCAAGCGTCGAGTAATCAAGGAACCCGAAGTTCACGGGCTTCTTCACCTTGTAGGCGTATTTTCCTGTCAGGAAAACCCAGGAAACGTGCGTTTCTATGAGCTTTATTTCATCCGTATCGTGAGGATACGCTCTTTTCTCAAGCAATACTGAAACCAAGTCCTTCATGCATCAATAGGCGAAAAAAGAAATTAATAGCTATAGGGGATAGTAGTAGGATGAGTTCTGTAAAAGACGCATCGCTTGCCGGAGAAGGCAAAAAGAAAATAGCGTGGGCCGAATCGAGAATGCCCGTTTTGATGAAAATACAGGCGGATTTCCAGAAGGCCCTGCCGTTCAAGGGCTTAAGGATAGGCGCATGCCTTCATGTAACCAAAGAAACGGCCGTGCTGATGAAGACCCTGAAGGCCGGCGGCGCAACCGTGGCTCTGTGCGGTTCAAACCCGCTGTCAACGCAGGACGACGTGGCAGCAGCCCTTGCCGCACAAGGCATAGAGGTTTTCGCTTCTCATGGAATTGACAACGAAGGATACTATAGAAACCTCAATGCAGTACTGGACACAAAACCGAACATTACCATGGACGATGGCGCTGATCTGATAACTGAAATACATTCAAAGAGAAAAGAGCTTCTTGGCGTTGTAAAAGGCGGGACAGAAGAAACGACAACCGGCGTCATACGCTTCAGGGCCATGCATAAGGAAGGCAAGCTCGAATTCCCGGTGATAGCCGTCAACGACGCCCGCTGCAAGAACATGTTTGACAATTATTACGGCACAGGCCAGAGTTCTCTTGACGGCATAATCCGCTCAACGAACATACTTCTGGCAGGCAAAACATTGGTCGTAGCCGGCTACGGCCACTGCGGAAGCGGCGTCGCCGCCATGGCCAAAGGCATGGGCGCCCATGTCATCGTAACGGAAGTTGATCCTGTCAAGGCGCTTGCGGCTTATTATGACGGCCATGGCGTGATGGCGATGGACGATGCCTCGACGCTTGGAGACGTGTTTGTAACGGTCACAGGCTGCAAAGAGGTGATAACTGAACGCCATTTGCGCAGCATGAAGGACGGCGCGATAATATGCAATGCCGGCCACTTTGACGTGGAAATAGACGTGAAAAAACTCAGGGAAATCGCTCCTGCAAAGACGCTGAAGAACGGCCTTGAGGAATTCATGATAAACGGCAAAAGAATCTATCTTCTCGGCGAAGGCAGGCTTGTGAATCTTGCCTGCGCGGAAGGCCATCCCTCGGAAGTGATGGACCAGTCGTTCTCGTTGCAGGCGCTGGCCGCAAAATACATAAACGAAACTCAGCTTGAACCGGGAGTCCACCGTATCCCGAAGGACATGGACGACATGGTTGCAGTCATGAAGCTTTGCGCGCTCGGCGTGAAGATAGACTCGCTGACCGCGGAGCAGGAAAAATATCTTTCATCGTGGAACGAAGGGACCTGACGTGGACGAAACAGGGCTTCTTAAGGAAGCCGAGATTTTGATGGCCGACAAAGACCCTGCCCACGACTTCTCCCACGTGCTTAGGGTGTTGAAAATCGCAAAAGCGATAGGCATCAAGGAGAAAGCCGACATGAGCGTTCTTGTACCGGCGGCCATACTGCACGACGCCGGAAGGCAGGGCAAGGCCACTATTGACGAAAGAAAACGCTCCGCCGGCGAGAGTGCCGCCATGGCAAAGGAACTGCTCAAAAAATATGGCTATCCAGACGCACTCCTCAATAAAATCCTCTACGCAATAGACGTCCACAGCTTTTCCAAAGGCGCAGCGCCGGAAACGCTCGAAGCGAAAATACTGCAGGATGCCGACAGGCTTGATGCCATCGGCGCAATTGGAATTGCACGATGTTTTGCAGTTGGCGGCCAATTAAGAAGGCGACTGCACCATGAAGAAGACCCGATTGCAAAAAACAGGGAGCCGGACGACGAAAAATATTCGGTTGACCATTTTTACAGAAAACTCATGCTTCTGAAGAGCGGAATGCACACCGCCGCAGCTAGGCGCCTTGCAGAACGCCGCCACAAGTTTCTTGAAACGTTTCTGGAGCAACTGCAAAAGGACGTAAACGGCGAATGACATTCCGTGTTTTCTTGCGATAATTGCGGATAAACGAAGATTCATGCGATGAAGACTGTATCCCGGACGTTGCCTGCAAATTGTCAAATCATCGTCATTGCGAAAAGGAACGCGCCGTAGCATATGAACAATGCCATGCCCTCCCTAGCCCTGAAATGTATGAAATGCGTCATGAAAAGGAACAGCACGTTGAATCCTATCAGCATGGCAGCTATGGCGGTTTCGGTTCCTGTCAGTGTGATGTGACCCATGACAGCCACGATGCCTATGATGAAAGTTAGGTTCGTGACGACCGACCCAACCACGTTGCCCATGGCCAGCGCCATGTTGCCTTTTCTCATGGCGCTCACGCTTATGCTGAGTTCCGGCAGCGTCGTTCCCATAGAGAGTATCGTCGCGCCCAGAAGGCTTTCCGGCACGCGAAGGCTGCCTGCAAGTGATATTATAGAATTTGTGACGAAATGTGCGCTTATGACGACGACAAATATTGACGAAACGAGATATGCAAGCGATTTCACCGCCTGAGCCGAGCGATAACCGTCGCTTTTGGCGATTTGAATCCCCTGCCTCATGAAGCCCTCTGAAAATATGTAGAAAAGCGACAGGCAAAAAAGCCCGAACATCAGGCTTATGCTGCCGGCCACGATCATTATTAGTGCCACGAAAGACGTGGAAAGCACGGCATAATTTATCTGCCTGCTGTCGGTCTTCCCAAGCTTGAACCCGAAAAGCGCCATGGCGCCAAAAACCAGCGTGAGGTTTGCTATGTTCGCGCCCATCAGGTTCCCGACGCTCAATATGCCCTCACCCTTTAGCGAGGATATCACTCCTATCGTCAGCTCAGGCAATGAAGTGGAAATGGCGATGAATATAAACCCTATCGCCGCCTGGTCAATGCCGGAAATCTTTGCCAGTTTCTCGGCGTTGACTATCACGGTGTCGCTGAATTTCACGAGAAACGCTATGGACACCGCCAAAATTGCAAGGTCAACAATCATTCAGATAATTGGGGGTGCCGATATATAAAAATAAGGTTCTGTATAAATGACAAGGAGGCCCCGCAGGGAGGGTTACACTTTACAACACCCTCAGTAAGGACACCTCTCATTGCGGCTTTTCTCAAGAGTTTCTATAGTGCCATAAATAAGGCAATGCTGGAATTTAATCTTTCCATGATTGTAAAATAATCATGTCAGCCTAACCCACTATTTCCAGCACGTCTTTAGTAGATAAAACCCTTATTTTCGGCTGTTTTTTGAGCGCGGCGTCATTGGACCAAAGCGGACACTTGTATTTTAAGGCAATGGCAAAAAAATCCACATCGTCGGGATCAGGGCATAATTCATGAGCTTCGTTTAGGAAACCAGAGTAATCCGAATCCTCTTCTATTTTTATGAATATGCATAATTTTTCCAGTATTTCTTCAAATCCCTTTGCGGATAATCCTGCTTTTGCAGAAATCATCACCTTGTGCTTTGAGAGTTCCGCAAGTGCGAATGAAGGTGTATATAATTCAAATACAAAATTTGTTACGAGCTCTCTGGTCAAAGATTCCTTACGGAAGAAAGGAAAAAAGTATATTGCTGTCAATCACTAATTTCATCTATACAAGCCCCGCTTTCTTAAGCCTGCCATAACGACCTTTTTTTATCGTCCGCCCCATTTCGATCGCATCGGCTTCAGTGATATTGCTACCTGAAAGCATCATATCCATCTCTTTCAGCATCATAGCCCTCGCTATCTGGGCTTTGGCTAGGTTCCTTATGCCGTTGACCACTTGTTTTTCTATTCCTGTTTCCATCTTCGGGAGCCTGATTATCACATCTGTCATGCAAATAATTGCACGCTTTGTTATTTAAGCATTGTTTATCCGGGCTTTGTTTAAAAAGTCAGTTAAGACCACAAGCAGTTGTGATATAATTTTAGAGAAACATTACCGGTTGTGGCGAAGAGCCAATTATTCAACAAAGCTTTATCCGGCAGTTTTCACCGACAAAACCCCGGCAATTCATAAAATCAATCTATGTTATTCCAATACCATTAACTTTTTGGCTATGGCGTGATATTCACGCTATATCCGCAGCGTTGTTGACGAGGAGAAAGTTAAAGCTATTATTCCAGCACGACTTTCATGAAATCGCGCGCGACTTCCATGCCGTATTTTTTTGCCGCCTCGTCCAGCTCCTTCGGGCTCTGGTATCTCCTGCTTATGTGCGTCAGTATGGTTCGCTTCGCTTTGGCTTCCGCGGCAGCCAAAGCGACTTGGTCTATTCTCGCGTGCTTGTAGCCGGACATGTCCGCAACGTCCTCGAAAAAAGTGCAGTCGTGAATCAGAAGATCGGCATTGGCAGAAAGCGCCGCGATGTTCCCGTTCGGCATGGTGTCCCCTGTATAGACTATCTTTTTTCCCGGCATATTTACGGATATATCCTCCAGCTTCACGGGTTTTCCTTTGTATACTGCAACGCCTTTCTCCTTGATTTCCCCGAATATAGGGCCCTTTGCCGGCAGCCCGATTGCAGCGGCTTTCGCCTTATCTACGTTGATGCGCTCCTTTTCCACAAAGGCATAAGCCACTGCAGGTATGCCGTGCTTCATTGGCATGGAAATAACGCGGAACTCCGCACTTTCAAGCAGTATCTGCATCTCCCTGCCTTCAAATTCCGCATTAACCGGAATCAGCCCGAAGTCTTTAGTGCTGTATCCAAGCTCTTCAAGCATGGGCACGAATTTCTCGGCCTCGGGCCCGTATATTTTTAGCGGTATTTTCCTGCCCTCAAGGTTCATCGTTTCGACAAGCCCGAGTATGCCCGCAAAATGATCAGCGTGCCAGTGGCTTATGAATATATTGTTGATATTCATAAAATTGGCGCCGGCAAGAAGCATCTGCCTCTGCGTGCCTTCACCGCAGTCAAAGAGCATGGAAGCCTCTTCCTGGCTCCTGTAGGTGAGATGCACCGCGGCATGGCTCCTGTATTTCGTCGGCACCCCTGCGGTCGTGCCCAAAAATGTTATCTCAACTGCAGTCATAAGAAGGATACTCTACAGGGAAAGGTTAAATCCGTTTATCCCTGAAAAAACATATCGCAAACGTTTAACGCTCATATGTTCCATCTGACTGATGTTCAAAATTTCCCCTCGTGAGCTTGGTTGTCTTATAAAACAGTCTTCTTTGGCAGAAAAGCGAATGAAACAATTTCATCAGTCAGATTCAACCGATGAGCGGCGTTTTATGATATTCACGCTATCCGCATCATTGCAAAACCAAGAAAGTTAACGACGCCTGCACGAAAGAACAAGAAAACGCGGGAGCATGCACTCGCCTGCCCTGATAAACAATGGCGTTGCATACCGCGGCAGTTTTCTTTAGGGGGTTTCTACAGAGCGTTGTTGAAAAAATCACCGATACGGATAACGGAGACCGCACGCAACGCCTTGTGCTTCAATGTATTTTATCCCGCGACGTCTGCAGGACTAATCCCTTTAAAAGTTGCGGGCAGTAGGCTGCTTGCAATTCATGGAATTGACCTCTATCTTCGCAGGCTTCCCGATGGCGAAAAGGTTTATCTTCACGGTTGTAGCCACTCCGGGAACAAGGGGGTTCGGCGCAGCCAGCTCCACTTTGGTCCTGTGGCCGTTGTTATCGGTATTGTCGTAAGGAAGGGTCACTGGTATCGCTTCCCTGTTGGAACTGGCGTTCGCATCACTGAATAACACGGAAATTGTCAGATTCTGTATGCTTATCGTGCTGTCTATATTTCTTATCCTTGCTGTCACGTTTTCGTCCGTGAAGCTAATCTGCGATATTTCTATGGCATTCACGCAATCCAGATTGTCGAGCCTTGTCTGCGTGAAGCTGGTGGCCCACGCCGCCATAAGGCCGGCTATGCTCATCGTGAATGCAATAAGAAGAACTGCAGCTATTAGCGGGGATATGCCCTTGCGGCGCATTCCGTAAGAAGAATTTTGGGGCATTTTCTTTCCTCACAGGCATTTGGGGCGCTCTTTATATACATCTGATATTCCGCCGCAGCTCGTGGTGACTCTCAATTCCGAGAATGCATTAGGGCATGAACTGATATTAACCGGAACAAACGAAAGCGTGACTATGTTTCCTACGTTAACCCCCGTGACCGGCGTGGAAGTTGATGTAAAGTTGCTGCCTGTACTATTGTATATCTGAGCGCTGCTTATTGCCATCCCGTTGGTTTGCCCGTTGTTTCTGACAACTGCAGTGACCGTGGCTGCAGGATTGTTGCTGCCCACCATGTAGATGTTGTCTATCGAAACCGACGCGCCCGAGCAATCAAGGCCTGTTTCCGTTTTATTTGTAGTGGAAGCGGCCACGCTTCGCACCGTAGACGTCATCCATCCGGATGTAAGGGATCCAACGGTCACCACTATCGCAATGAGCATTATGGATGCAAGAAGCGGGGATATTCCTATCATATTATCACATGGCAGTATATCATATAAATAGTTTTTCTTTGGCGGGGCTTTGCCTAATAAGTCCGGAAGAAGCCAACAGGTTGTGTTCCATGCGAATGTAATCACAATATCTTGTGTCTACTCACTACTTTTTGTGCAAAGCCCTTTGGCGGCTTATCCAAGGCTGTTTATCTGTATTTCCACGAAGTCGCTTGACGACCTTAGCGTGAATATGACTTCGTACTGCTGTCCGGACTCTGCGTTGACGAATGCCTTTATGGACGAGCTTGCAAGATTCGATCCCTGCCGCGATATCTGCGTATAGCCTGAGCCGTAGGAAGAGGCAATGCTGTCGCCTATATAGACACCGGAAGTCGGGGTCATGTTCACCCCGCTCAGTTTGTTCTCTATCCGCTCTATGAAAGTCGTTGTATT
>Ga0209542_10021529_pt1 | contig 10096 bp, 10 predicted proteins | sample RifCSPhighO2_01_FD_184028 | JGI IMG/M metagenome (GOLD analysis project Ga0209542, IMG submission 184028) | Soil microbial communities from Rifle, Colorado - Rifle CSP2_plank highO2_0.1 (SPAdes) (version 2) | ecosystem: Environmental > Terrestrial > Deep subsurface > Rock core/Sediment ...
GGGGCGAGGGGGTGAAATTTAGAGTTAATAAAAAAATTATTCTGGAAGTTTTTTTGAATCGAAAGTCGGTGCTGCTTTTACTGCATCAGCTGAAACTGCAAATTTTAAGGTCTCAACTTCTGATCCTGACCTGAATGCTACAATGATTTCTTCATCGCCTGTAATTGTTTTGTCATGATCTTCAAAACCGGTAATTATGCCTTCTTTCCCATTTGCTATTACTTTTTGCCCCTTTTTAAAACCTGCGACACTTTCTATCTCTGGTGCTTTTCCCATCATTCCTTCATTCATAATTTTATATTTATTTACTAATTAATAATAGAAGCATTATAACATAGAAAACAAAAAAGCATTAATCTCTAAACAATCCTTTCAGGGCTGGGCCCTAAGAGTAACAAATTATTATAGGATAGACCCAGTGGACTAATAAAAGTACCAGAACGTCCTACGCAAACTCGTATAACCGGTGGCTGATTGCTTAGAGATTAATGCCTTTTTACCCCGCACTTGCGGTGGCTCTCTAAATACATTTTACTACAGTGAAATATTAACAAATGCTATAATGTTGATAGCTATGTTGATAGCATGTGCATAAATGTATCACTTATATAGTATAGCATAATTTTAAACTAATGTCAAGCGACGACAAGAAGAAAACAATTGAAAAAGCTGACGATTCTTATTTAGACCAGACTCTGCGTCCACGGGCTTGGGATGAATACATTGGCCAAAAACACATAAAAGACAACGTGAAAATCCTCCTGCGCGCGGCGCAGGAACGCGGGCACATACCCGAGCATATCCTCTTCTACGGCCCCCCAGGGCTCGGCAAGACCACCCTGGCGCATTTGATAGCCAAGGAAACAGGCAGGCAGATGAAAATCACTTCCGGGCCCGCTATTGAAAAAGTTGGGGACTTGGCATCTATACTAACCAACCTCGCCTCTGGTGACATCCTCTTTATAGATGAAATCCACCGCTTAAATAAAATGGTGGAAGAAATACTTTACCCAGCCATGGAGTCCGGCGTACTCGACATAATCATCGGCAAGGGGCCTTCGGCGCGAACTATTCAACTCGACCTGCCACCCTTCACCCTTATTGCTGCTACAACGCGCGTAGCCATGATTTCGTCACCACTGCGTTCTCGATTCTCTGGCGGAGTTTTTCGTTTAGAATTTTATTCCAATGAAGAGATTGCTAACATTGTTGCACGGTCTAGTAAACTTTTGGAAATTACATTTGATGCTGATGCCTTGGAAGAAATTGCTAAGCGAAGCCGCTTTACTCCCCGTACCGCAAATTATTTTTTGAAAAGAGTGCGCGACTTTGCGCAGGTGAACAGGGCCTCCTTCGCTAAAAGCTCTGGCGTGCCGAGAAAAGATATTTTAGATAAAAAAGTAGTCAAAGAAGCACTCGACATGCTAGCCATTGATGAGATCGGGTTAAACTCTTCAGATAGAAAATTTTTGGAAATATTAATTGAAAAGTTCAGCGGCGGGCCGGTAGGATTAAAAACCATCGCCGCCGCGATGAGCGAAGAAGAAGCGACGGTGGAAGAAGTCATTGAGCCGTACTTAATCCAGCTCGGGCTCCTCGAACGCACCGCCCGCGGCCGCGTGGCCACAAAAAAAGCGTATGAGCATTTGGGATTTGAAATAAAGAAAGGTCAGGAAAAGCTCCTATAACGAAAAACCACTAGTGCTTTCCGAGGAAAGTCCTAGTGGATAAAATGACAGAATAAATCTGTCGTTGAGGGCAGGCTGTACCACCCCCAGAAGAAAGGCCAACATCACTTACCAGCGGCCATGTGGAGCGTCAGATCTGTCGCGGGATGGCGATGGAGATCTGCGCGGTCGGAGCGCCCCGAGGGGCGCCGCTTGCAGAAAGAACAAGAGTGTTCATGACTAAAAAGTACATCTATCTATCTATGCAACCCGAGTTATCCCCAGCCTGCTGGCTAGTTATAAAGTTGAAAGTGTAAAGTTTATAAAGTAAAAATACAAAAAAAGAAATTTCATGTATAATCTTTATAACTTTATGAACTTGATAACTTTAAAACTATGAGAGTCCTTGGAATAGATCCAGGGTTTGAAAGACTTGGAATTGCAATACTAGAGTCCGCCCAAGGCGGATCGGCTTCCAGCCGAAAAGAAAAGGTTTTATTTTCCGAATGTTTTAAGACTTCGAGTAAATTAGAATTTGCGGAAAGGTTGTCTTTGATTGGCGAGGAGGTAAGAGAGGTAATAAAAAAATACAAACCGGAAGTGCTGGCGATTGAAACTTTATTTTTAAATACTAATCAAAAGACGGTGATGCGCGTCGCCGAAGCGCGCGGAGTGGTGGTCTATGAAGCTGCGCGGGCTGGACTTAAAATTTTTGAAGCTACACCACTACAAATAAAAATCGCCACCACGAGTTACGGCCGAGCAGATAAAACACAGGTAATGAAAATGATTAGAATTTTAGTTGATATGGAAAATAATCCCGTTAGAAGCCGCGAGGGCTCGCAGCGACCCTCTGCTTCTAACGGGACCGATGATGAGCTCGATGCCATCGCTATTGCCTTAACCGGATTTGCGTGTTTAAAGTAAAAGTTTTCCCCAATTTAATTTGCCAAGGTACTACAATTTTGTTACAAAGTATGAAATTAAAGTTAAGAGATAAAAATTATAAATTAATTTTTTTAAATATGAGTTACGATGAAGATGAAGTTGTAGATGGTGGTTTTAGAATGAGTGGCGGTGAAGATGACCTCGACGAACCGTTAGATATGCCGGAAGAAACTCCTCTGGGCTTAGATGAAGATGATGCAGACCCGGATCCAGATAGAGATCATTAAACTAGAATTTTTATAAATTTCTTTTTTCCTATTTTGAGCGTCAAATTCTCGGAGATTTTTAGGTTGGCATCAGTGATGTTTGCGTCTTTCAAAAGGTCGTGAATAGCATTTTCTTCTACTAGTCGGCGCCATTCGCTCTTTGAAGCAAGAACTTTGTTTTTTACCAGAACTTCAGAGAGCATCTCCCCTATTCCCGCTTTTATCTCGGGTATCTCATCTGGAATTTCTTTTTTAGAAAAAGTATTGATGAAATTTTGTTCGGCTTCTTTGGCTTTAGCTTCATTATGAAGCTGGGTGATTACAATAGAAGCCACGCGCTTCTTCAAGCTCATCGCCTCTTTTTTCAAATCAAACTTTTCTATTTCTTCTATCGGCACGTCGGTCAGTAAAGTGAACATCGGAATTATAGCTTCGTCGCCAAGCGCCATGATTTTACCAAAGAGTTCTGGTGCTGGATCAGTGAGTCCGATGACGTTACCTTCACTTTTGCCAATTTTTACACCTTTAGAGTCAGAAAGTAGCGGCGTAGTCATGACAAACTTTTCTTTGCCTTTCATTTTCCTCATCAGGGTTCTTCCGGTAAGCATATTGAAGGTTTGATCCGATCCCCCAAGTTCTAAATCCACATCCATGGCAACAGAATCATAGCCCTGAAGTAATGGGTATAAAAATTCTCGTAAATTTATATCCTCGTTGTTTTTTATCCTCTCTTGAAACATGTCACGTTCAATCAACTGCTGCACAGAAAAATACTGAGTAATATTTAAAATGTCAGTTAGATTTAGTTTGTTCAGCCAGTCACCGTTGTACATTATTTTTATCGGATTTTCGCCGTCAAAGCGGACTACTTTAGAAGCTTGCGCTAAATAATCCTTGGCATTGGCGCGCAATTCTTCACTAGTGAAAAATTTCTCACGAGTTTTTTTCTTGCCAGTTGGGTCACCTGCCTGCCCAGTACCATCACCAATTAGAAAAATTACTTCATGGCCTAAATCTTGCCATTGTCGATGTTTGCGAAAGCCAACCATGTGACCTATGTGCAGTTGAGTCCCTGTCGGGTCAAAACCTTGATATAAACGCAGTTTTTTTCCAGAGCGTAATACCTCCTCTAATTTTTCTTTTGAAGGGTAGATTTTACCTACTCCGCGAGTCAGCAATTCGTCTATTTTTTTCCCATCTTTCATGCTCGAATAATAACATACTTTCTGCTATGATTGAAGTAATGAAAAAGTTTTACGATATATTTAAAAAATACAGTAAAAACAAGAGGCATTGGAAAAATATACTGCTTTTGGGCGGAGGTATTTTTGTTTTAGTCGCGGGAATGATAATTTTTTGGCTGGCCACTTTGAAAATTCCCGATTTTAATTCTTTCCAGGAAAGAAGGGTGGAAAATTCTACTAAAATATATGACCGCACCAGAGAAGTCCTGCTCTATGACATCCATAAAGATACCAAGCGCACTGACATCTCGTTTGAGAACATGGGCATCAATATAAAAAACGCAACAGTAGCCATAGAGGACTCGGAATTTTACAATCATAGTGGTATTCGCATAACCTCCACGTTGCGAGCAATCATTTCGAACATTACTGGAGTGGGTATCGGCGGCGGCGGTTCAACCATCACTCAACAATTAGTAAAAAATACTTTACTCAAGAGTGAAACGGGCTACGGCCGATACATCAGAAAAATAAAAGAGTGGGTGCTGGCAGTAAAGATAGACAAATCGATGCCCAAAGAAAAGATTTTGGAATTTTACCTCAACGAAGCTCCGTACGGAGGCACGGTTTACGGCATCGAGGAAGCTAGTAAAACTTATTTTAATAAAAAAGCGGTTGATTTATCGCTCGCCGAGGCGGCCTATCTAGCGGCCATTCCCCAGTCCCCCACTGCGCTGTCACCTTATGGAAAAAATGTGGAAAAATTGGAAACTAGAAAAAATTTGGTGCTCTTTAGGATGATGGAACTGAACTTCATAACCAAAGAAGAATATGATGCGGCCAAAAGTGAAGTAGTGACTTTCGTTCCGCAAGATACGACTGGCATCAAGGCCCCGCATTTTGTTTTCTTTATTAAAGATTATTTAGAAAAAAAATACGGTGCTGACGTAGTGGAACGTGGCGGGCTGATTGTGACCACCACGCTCGACTACAACCTACAAGAAAAGGGTGAGACCATAGTCAAAGAAGGCGCACTGAAAAATGAAAAGGATTGGAATGGAAAAAATGCGAGCTTGGTGGCGATAGATCCGAAGAGTGGACAAATTTTAACCATGATTGGCTCGAGAGATTATTTTGATAAGACTATAGATGGCAACTTTAACGTCTCCACCGCCTTGAGGCAGCCAGGGAGTTCCTTCAAACCTTTTATTTACGCTACAGCTTTCAACAAAGGCTTCACCCCGGACACCGTGCTCTTCGACCTGCCGACAGAATTTCAGACTACTTGTAACGCCCAAGGTAGGGCTCTGCCTGGGCGCAGTCAAACGAATTGTTACATGCCGGAAAATTATGACGGGAAAAATCGCGGACCGATGAGCTTGCGGAGTGCTTTGGCAGAGTCCATCAACGTCATCGCTGTAAAACTTTTTTATCTAGCCGGAACTAGCATTAATAGTTTAACGGATATTGGACGTTATGGACTGACGTTGGTTATTGGAGGTGGAGAAGTGTCTCTGCTCGACATGACTTCGGCCTATGGAGTTTTTGCTAATGATGGCGTCCGAAATCCATACACCGGAATTTTAAAAATTGAAAATGCGAGTGGAGAAGTTTTAGAAGAATACCAGCCAAATCCGCGAGAAACACTGCCTAAAAATACAGCGCTGACAATTTCTGACATTATGTCAAACGAACAAGCTCGTATCCCAACTTTCGGTGCCCGTTCTCCCCTGTATATTCCAGGCCGAGAAGTGGCGGTCAAAACTGGAACGACAAACAATAACAAAGATGCGTGGACCATCGGCTACACGCCGTCAGTGGTGGTGGGCGTCTGGGCCGGCAACAACGACAATGTGCCAATGAAAAAGGGTGGAGCCGCTCTGGCCGGACCAATTTGGAATAAATTTATCAGTGAAGCTTTGAAAACTCTGCCATCAGATGGATTTGAAACACCAAATTTGGAAGTTGATCCACTGGCGGTAAAACCAGTACTTCGCGGACTCTGGCAAGGTGGTGAAAACTTTTTTATTGATAAAATTTCTGGAAAGTTGGCTGGCCCGAATACGCCCCGAGAAACTCTGCAAGAAAAAGTTATAACCAATGTGCACTCCATCCTGTACTGGATAGACAAAAAAGATATTTTGGGTCCGGCCCCGACAAATCCCGAGAATGATCCGCAGTTTAGCCACTGGGACATCCCTATCCAGAATTGGTGGGCACAAAATAGAAATAACTATCCGATAACAACTGCCAGTGAAAAGCCAAGCACTGTTGATAATGTACATACGGAATTTTCTAAACCCAGACTTGCAATCAGCGAACCAAACACGCGCACTTTGTACTTGCCAGATAAAAAAATATATATAAAAGTTTCCAACGCCGGACCCTATCCCTTGACGAAAATGGATATATTTGTCAACAATGCTTACTTGGGAACGGCCAGTGGAGTCTCGGGCTTTTCCTTTATTCCTTCGGAGCTAGAAAATTTGCAAATAGAAAATGAGTTGAAAATAATAGCTTATGATACTGCTTACAACAGTGGCGAGGCGGTGACCACCTTCCAGGTCCAGCAGTAACGGCTACCTATTCATCGGCATGATCAGGTAGGTAAAGGAGCCGTCCCCTACTGGGGAGATGACTATGGGGCTCTGGGGCCCGGAGAGCTTGATCGAGAGGCTGTCGGTAGTGATAGACTGGAAACAATCCAAAAAATATTTGTAGTTGAAACCCAATTCTACAGACTCTCCAGTGATGGCGGCTTCGAGGGCGGTTTTGTTTTCTCCGATGTCGTTATTGGCGGAAGAAAGTTCAAAGATTTTTTCTTTCGGCGCGATTTTTAAATTAACTTGGTTGAATTTGTCGGAAAAAATATTGGAGAGCTTCAGCGCGTTTAGTAAATCCTGTTTCAGGATGACGGCGTTTGAGAGAGCGCCTTTGGGAATGATTTGCCGATAGTCTGGGAAAATTCCATCAATGACTCTGGAAGTCAGGTAAACATTCTCAGTGGAAAAAGAAATCTGATTTTTATTAAAAAATACTTTGATAGTTCCCCCAATTTCACCAAAAACTCGCAGAACTTCGGAAACATTTTTAAATGGAATAAGTATGCCTTTGATTTCGGGGATGCCTTTGATTTTTATTTTCTTCTCGGCCAGTCTGAAAGAATCAGTGGAAACGAAAATTAAATTATCTTCATCGGTGTAGATAAAAACACTAGAAATCTCGGGCTTAATGTCAGAAATGGAGGCGCTGTAATAGACTGACTTTATCCCGTCCACCAATCTTTTAGATTCTATCTCAAAACTCTCTCCGGCAACTCGCGGTATAGTTGGAAAATCCTCGTGCGAGGTGCCCTTGAGTTTTACTTTACTTTTTTTAGTTTGAATTAATAAATTACCATCCACACCTTCCAACCTTACGCTCTCGTTTTGAAAAAAGTTAGCGAAGGTATTGTTTAGGACCGAACCAGATACAGCCAAAACCCCCTCCTTTTCTATTTTCGCCGGAATTTCCATCTCTAGGCCTAGACTCAAGTTGGTGGATCTTAATTTTAAAGACTTACCAGAAGCCACCAAAAGAATAGAATTTAAAACGGGAAGAGTAAGATTTTTACCAGTCACCCGATCCGATTGAGAAATTTTATTTTTTATTTCTTCTATTTTACATTCTAGTTTCATATATTTGTTTATATCTTCTGTATTTAAACTATTAATACTAATAGGTGTGTGGATAAGTGGATAAGCTGTTTCGTCGTTGCTTTATATAGATATTTTTGGTAATTTGATTTTCACTACTAACTAACAACTCTGCTTTAATTTTTGGCTAATAATTTTTTTCTTCATTTACCTCTATCTTATTGTTTTTTATTCTCATCTTATTCTTGCCTTATCCCCGCTTAATTAAGTTCATTTAAACATAACTCTAATCTGTTCTAACTCTTGTAAAAGCTGTGGGTCGTTTTTTAAATCTGTTTTTATTTTCAAACAAGAGTGGATGACGGTGGTGTGGTCCTTACCACCCAACTTTTGTCCAATTAGTGGATAGGACACATTGAAATCCTCGCGCAGAAGGTACATGACCACTTGCCTGGCCTTCACAATTTCTTTTTTTCTAGTTTTTTCGTACACCGAAGCCTCTTCTAGTTTATAATGTTCGCTAACAATCTTAACCACATCCTTGATAGCCATGTTTTTCTTCGGCCGCATGTTGTTTTTGAGTAAAATTTTTATTTCAGCCAGGGATAGGGGGCGATTCTTCAAGCGATATTGGCAAACAATGATGTTTAGGCTTCCCTCCAGCTCGCGAATGTTGCCTTCCACCGCCGAAGCGACGTATTCCACCACCTCTTTTTCCAAGTGAATGTCTAATTCCTGCAACTTCACCTTTAAAATAGCCAAGCGAGATTCATATTCCGGTGGAGAGATGTCCACAATCATTCCAGCGGCGAAGCGGGACTTCAGCCGGTCGGCTAGTTCGGGAATGTAGTTGGGATGTTTGTCGGAAGAAAAGATTATTTGCTTGTTGTTTTCGTGGAAAGTGTTAAAAGTATGGAAAAGTTCTTCTTGAATTTTTTCCATTTTACCGATGAATTGAATGTCGTCAATAATCAGCAAATCGTATTTGCGATATTTTTCTTTAAAAGAATTGGCCTTATTGCTTTGGAGCGAGCTGACAAAATCAGTAGCGAATTTCTCCAGCGTCATGTAGTGCACCTTTTTATTTGGGTACTTTTGCTTAATGGAATTGCCCACCGCTTGGATTAAGTGGGTTTTACCCAGCCCAGTGCCTCCATAAATGAAAAAAGGATTGTATTTAGTGCCTGGACTTTCGATGATGGCCTGCGAAGCAGCGTAAGCTAGCTCGTTAAAAGTTCCAACAATGAAAGAATTGAAGTGATACCGTGGGTTTAAGTTGTCCTCTGGATTTATGTAGAGGTCTTTGAGGGGAAGTTCTTTGTTGACGTAAGGTTCGTTTGTCGTAACTACTGGCTCTTCCTTATTATTTTCTATTTTAGTAATAACGTACTCCACGGCGCGCATGCCATCATAAGCCTCGGCGATGGTTTTAGTGATTAGTTTGTGATATTTATTCATCAGCCAGTCGCGGACGAATTCGTTTGGTACCCCGATGTAAATAATACCGGTTTCCTCCTTTAAAATGCATGTATTTTTGAACCAAGTACTAAAGTTTGCCTTCGATATTCCTGTTTCTATTTCCGCCAGGCAGCTTTTCCAAAGCTGTTTTGTATTCATCCCGTTAGAAGCATATCACGGTAAACCCGCGATTACTTAAATTTATTCTATAATAATGCCGACCGTGGCTTCTAACGGGATTCATGGTTCCATATTATACTATTAATTCTTTAAACCAAAATTTTAAAAACTTACTAACTATGTTGATAATCTGTGGATAATCTGCTAGACTGTTTACATGTCATTTACATATCAACCTAAAAAAAGAAAAAGAGCCAGAACTCACGGATTCTTGGTTCGATCTCGTCTTAAAACTGGCAAAAGAGTTCTAAAACGAAGGCGCCAAAAGGGCAGAAAAAAGCTGGCTGTTTAGCCCCCGCCTCTGGCGGGATAAACCATGCTTCCTAAGAAAAACCGGGTAGATAAAAAAGGCATCGATATTTTGTTTAAAGAAGGAAAATTTATTTCTTCCACGAGTTTTACCTTTAAATTTTTAAAACAAAAATTTGCAGCTAAACAAATTTCGATAATTGCTCCAAAAAGCGTTGCTAAACTGGCCGTCAAAAGAAATACGCTGCGACGAGCTGGATATGCGGCTCTAGCGAAACACATTCAGGAATTTCCGGTTGGTATTACGGGCGCTTTTATATTTAAAAAATATCAAGACGATGTTTCAATACTCGAAAATGAAATTAAAAATATACTCAACAAAATTAATTAATTTTTACCAGAAATTTCTTTCTCTGCCCAATAAATGTGTATTTTATCCTTCCTGTTCCGAGTACACCAAGCAAGCTATAGAAAAATATGGAACTGCTCGAGGAATTTACTTAGGATTTTTTCGCATTTTACGCTGTCACCCATGGCAAAAAAATCACATCGACACAGTGAAATAAAAA
>Ga0209542_10021530_pt1 | contig 10095 bp, 10 predicted proteins | sample RifCSPhighO2_01_FD_184028 | JGI IMG/M metagenome (GOLD analysis project Ga0209542, IMG submission 184028) | Soil microbial communities from Rifle, Colorado - Rifle CSP2_plank highO2_0.1 (SPAdes) (version 2) | ecosystem: Environmental > Terrestrial > Deep subsurface > Rock core/Sediment ...
TACCTTTGTACGCGCTCCCAATTTTTATCTTGACCTCTTCTGCTGTTTTCTCGCCGATTAATAATCCGTGTCGAAGTCTAATGTAATGAATTATTGCCTGATCCATCTCGTTTCCCGCGATTTTTAAAGAACGGTTAACTACAATTCCGCCAAGTGAGATAACAGCAACTTCAGTTGTTCCTCCTCCAATATCAACTATCGCAACTCCCGTTGGTTCAAAAACTGAAACCCCTGCTCCAACTGCCGCGGCCATTGGCTCCTCAATAATAAAACACTCGCGCGCTCCTGCCTGTAAAGCTGCCTCCCAAACCGCCCGGCGCTCCACCTCTGTAACTCCGGACGGGATTCCAACTGCCACTCGAGGACGAGCAAACTGATACAAAGGTGTTCCCACTTCATGAACTTTTCGAATGTAATACTGGAGCATATATGTGGCAGTGTCAAAATCTGAAATGACTCCATGTTCAAGAGGTTTGATTACGTTAATTGTCCCGGGAGTTTTACCTAACATTTTTTTTGCTTCCGAACCAACCGCAATAACCTTTTTCGTCTTATTGTGTCGCGCAACAATTGATGGTTCACGGATTGCAATCCCCTTCCCCCTCACATGCACCAAAATATTCGCCGTCCCCAAGTCGATCCCCAAATCATGCGAAAAGAGAGAAAATAAGCTATCAAACATATTATAAGAATATAGCCTAATCACCAAAATAAATCAATGTTATGGGGTTTGCGTGGATTCGAGGTGAGTGATTCTTTTTTCGAATTCATCAAGCTTAGCTCTAACCTCTTGAACGGCACCACTTTCTACTTTTTCTTGAAACTCAATTTCGCCATCGTGTTTACATTTTACTAAACCATGTCGAAGCATAATCTGAGCAGATCGAATTGCCGTTTCCTCCATTCTTTCGGGAAATTCATTCCAGAGTTTACTTCGAAGCTCCATATATTCCAGCATCAACTCTACGAATCGTGCTTTTTTATCGACCGAATGATTTCCGTTCTTTTTCATGGGGGAATTAGTATAGCACTGTCTTTTTCTTCCGTGTCAATAGTACAAGATGTATCATTTTTTGGTCTTGTTCGATATTCTGCTTTATGCTAAACTTTCCGACATACTGAATACTCAATACTGAATACTGTATACTAAATTCATGGTTTCGGATTGGATTTCTCGAATCAATTCTCTAGTTAAATATTCCTTTTATCTCTTATTCTTCATTACTCCTCTTACCATGTGGCCTGATACTTACGAATTATTCGAATTTAATAAAATGTGGGTTGTATTTGGGATTGCTGTTTTTATTTTCTTTCTATGGACGGCAAAAAGTATCCTCCGGGGCAAAATTGAAATCAGGCGAACTCCCCTTGATATTCCAATCGCGCTGTTTTTAATCTCGCAGATAATTTCGACAATAATTTCGATCGATCCCCATGTATCTCTTTGGGGCTATTATTCCCGTTTTAACGGAGGACTTCTTTCCATTTTTGCATATATTTTTCTTTACTACGCCTTCGCTAGTAATCTCACGAAAAACGCGAATGAAAGGGTTCGCGAATTTCGCGAAAATATTCGCGACTTTTGCGAGAAAGGCGATTCGGAAACATCAATAAGCTATAAAATTCTTCTTATCTCTCTTGCATCAGGACTGGTGGTGACATTATGGGGTCTCCCCTCTCATTTCGGTTACGATCTCACTTGTCTTGTGTTTCGCGGAGAACTCAATACGGCTTGCTGGACAGAAGCCTTTCAGCCTACTGTCCGCATATTCTCAACTCTTGGCCAGCCCAACTGGCTCGGCACATATCTTGCCGCGCTCATTCCAATCTCCTTAGGCTTTGGGTTTTACAAACTTAACGAAAGCCGAAACAAACTATTCCCTATTATCTATTTACTAGTATCTAGTATCTATTTCCTCGCTTTGCTATGGACTCGCTCCCAATCTAGTTTCGTGGGATTAGGAATAGGACTTTTAGTTTTCTTCGGAATCTTAATTGTCAAAAATGCTAGAGAACTTAAACAGAAATTCGCAAAAAACAACTTAGCGAAATACTTTGCGCTTTCTATTTTAATTTTCGCATTTATAACTTTTTTTATAGGAACACCAATCGAATCTCTAAATAAATTCACAACACTATCTGGTTTCAGCAGAATTATCTCAAAGCCACCCTTCGACTTCGCTCAGGGCAAGCCAGCCAAAAGCCAAGAGCTAAAAGCTAAAGGCGAAGGCCTCGCCTCAACCACCAATATTCAGCTTGGCGGAACCGAATCAAGCAAAATCCGTCTTATTGTTTGGCAGGGCGCAATAGAATTATTCAAACGCAACCCCCTCTTTGGAACAGGAGTAGAAACTTATGCCTATGCTTACTACAATGTAAAACCGATGATGCACAACTTAACTTCAGAATGGGACTATCTTTACAACAAAGCACACAATGAGTACTTAAATTATCTTGCAACGACAGGCACTTTTGGACTTCTCTCATATTTATCAATAATCTTTCTATTCCTCTTCCACTCATTCAGACAAATCTTGAAATCTAAAAATGCTTATAATCCCATCTTGACCGGAATACTGGGCGGCTTCACTGCCCTAATAATATCGAACTTCTTTGGTTTTTCCGTTGTAATCCTAAACCTGTTTTTGTTTATGTTCCCTATTCTCTTTTTTGAACTTAGTCAAAATAGGTATCTTTCGCGTCTGATAATAATTCCTTTGGGCAAAGAAGCGGTTGGAAAGGCTGCCCCTGGCAAAATCGCGCTCATATTAATTGTTGCTCTGGTGGCTTTATATTTTGAGTTTTATCTTTTAAATTTCTGGAGCGCGGATAGAAAATATGCTTTGGGCTATAACCTCAACAAAGCGGGAGAATATGTGCGGGCTTTCACTCTCCTTTCCGACGCGTCAAAAATGCTTCCTTCAGAAGACCTATACAAAGATGAGCTTTCAATCAACATGGCAACACTGGCAATTTTGCTTGCCGATCAAAATCAATCGACGCAAGCGGCTCAATTCACCATCGAAGCAAAACAATTAAGCGATGAGATAACAAAGAAGCATCCAAAAAACGTTATTTTTCTGAAAACCCGGGCGCGTGTTTTTTACGCATTGGCGCAAACTGATCAAAACTACCTTGATCTTGCAATTGAAACCGTAAATAAAACTCGAGAGCTTGCTCCAACCGACGCAAAACTTGTCTATAATCTTGCTCTGTTTTATAACCAAAAAGGAGATGCGCAAAAAGCCATTACATATTTTGAGGAAGCATTAAAACTTAAACCAAATTATCTGGATGCGTACTATGCGCTCGGCTTATTTTACTCAAGCTTAGCAAAAGATGATCCTTCAAATTCAGTTCTCTATAAACAAAAGGCGCGCGAATCTGCCGAATATATACTCAGGAATATTGATCCCACCCACGAAGCTTCAAAAGAACTCCTGAAGAGCCTCTAGGAGGCTACATTTGACAATTGACAACTGACAACTGACCAAATTTCTTTTCGGTCACATGTTAAATGTTACATGTCAAATGTTATAATTTACCCATTATGCTTAAAATATTGGTTACGCCAAGTCCAGGCTTGCTTTCGAAATCTGTGTCTGTGACAAAATTCGACAGAAAACTTTTGAAAGAAATTTCTGATATGAAAAAAGCGCTAGATTCAACACGTGATCCCGTTGGAGTAGGACTTGCAGCACCGCAAGTAGGAATATTAAAGCGTTTCTTTTTAGCAAAACCAAAAGATAAAACTTTGGTATTTATTAATCCTGAAATCCTTGAGGCATCTGGCGAAGAGATTCCGAATTTTACTAATTCGCCTAAAATTGAGGCCAAGAAACCAAAAAAGTCTCGAAAAAAGTTGCTTGAGGGTTGTCTTTCAATACCAAATATTTGGGGGAATGTTGCCCGAAAAAAAGAAATCAAATTGAAATACCAAGGCGAAAAAGGTCATATTCACGTAAAAATTATTAAGGGATTTCTTGCAATAATAATCCAGCACGAACTTGACCATTTAGAAGGGGTACTATTTACAAAGCATGTAATGGCACAGGGCGAACAACTTTACCGCTCCTATAAAAATAAGGATGGCGAGGAAGAGTTCGAGGAGATCGAAATATGAAGGAAAAAATTGTGTTTTTTGGCGCCGGGCCTTATGTTTCACGGACTGTTGAAGTTCTTAATAAAAAGCTCGAAGTTTATGTTTTTACTACGGAAACAAGCCGAAATGACCCACTACTTTTATACTGCATACACAGCAATATTCCTCATTTTTCGATCAATAAATTTGACCAGAAAATTATTCGCGACATAAAGAAAATTGGAGCAAAAATCGCAGTACTTGCATCCTTTGGCCTTATAGTCCCAAATGATGTTTTGGATTTATTCGATCTTGGAATAATTAATATTCACCCTTCTCTTCTTCCAAAGTTTCGCGGTCCAACCCCTGTTCAGGCGGCAATTCTTGCGGGCAAAGATTCAACCGGCGTTTCGATAATTAAATTAGATGAAGAAGTTGATCATGGTCCAATACTCACGCAGATCGAAGAAAAGATCCAACCGAATGACACTTCCGAAACTCTTTATAAACGCATGTTCGAACGCGGCGCCGAATTGCTTTTGGAAGTATTACCGAAATACATCGCGGGCGAGTTAAAACCTGCCGAACAAGACCACTCAAAGGCATCGTTTACCGATCGCCTCACTCGCCAATCCGGATTTATCGACGTTAACCACCCGCCACTCGCCACCCGCCAACTGCTGAACCGCATGATCCGCGCCTACTATCCATGGCCCGGCGTCTGGTTTCGCGCGAAGTTAAATGGCGTCGAACGAATTATTAAGCTTTTCCCGGAAGGCCTAATCCAGGTCGAAGGAAAAAATGTTATGAAGCTATCGGACTTTGCAAATGGTTATCCTGAGGGACGGTTGATTCTTTCGCGACTTTCGCTTTCTTGACTTTTTTTAGGGTTTTGAGGCAGTTGGCGCAGAGTTTCATACGGACGAAACGACCGTCCACCAAGATCCTTTTCTTTTGAATATTTGGTTTGAAAGCACGATTTGTTCTGTTCTTCGCATGGGAGACTCGGTGCCCCATGCTTCTTGATTTTCCACAATTATCACATTTAAAAGCCATAGTGTGTATTATATAAAATCTATATCTGTATTACAATCAACGAGGTTAATTCTAAGCATTGGATATTAACCTTGTCAGTACTCACGAACTTCGCGAATTCATTTGCGAAAATCACGAATTAAGTCGCGAATCTGAGTTAATTATCCGTTTGTATTTTACGCCGTTTGAACCGAAGTATGCCAAAATTCCAAGTTTCAAACCAGTTGTCTTGAGATACATTAAAACTTGTTTGATGTCAGACATGCTTGGCCGGTTTCCTTTTTTGATCTCTAAAATAATCGAACCATTAATCATGAAGTCTAGAAAATGATGTCCGATTTTTTCGCCATCCAAGATAATATCTATTAGAACCTCTCTCTTAAAAGGAATGCTGCGTTTTAGTAGAAATTTTTCTACTGCTCGCTGACAGTATCTTTCTTGATAGTTAGATCCTAAGCTCTTAAAAGCATCAAACAATGCCCCAACAATCTCATAACTTAACTCTTTATACAGGATTTTGCTCACTTAAAAATTTTAGCATTTTTCGCGATTATTTTGTTTTCGCGATTTTCGTGAGTTTAACTTTCGCGTCTTTCGCGGTCTACTTTAGTTCGACTGTTGCTCCTGCCGCCTCAAGTTTCTGTTTTGCTTCATTTGATGTCGCCTTGTTGACTGCTGTCATAACTTCTTTTGGTGCGCCGTCAACTAAGTCTTTTGCCTCTTTAAGTCCAAGGGTTGGAACCAATTCTCTCAAAGTCTTAATAACAGAAAGCTTGTTGTCTCCTGCAACTTGAATCCATACGTTAAACACGGTCTGTTCTTCCATTGCCTCGCCGGAGCCTTCGGCGGAGGCGGGAGCAATCCCATTCGAACTTGCTGCCACCACTGGAGCCGCTGCTGTCACACCGAACTTTTCTTCAAGCGCCTTGACTAATTCTGATAATTCCAAGACCGACATCATTTCGATTGCTTCCATTAATTGATCTTTCGTTAATTTTTTCTCTGCCATAATTTAATTCACCCCCGTTCAGTTAGTATTCAGTATTCTGTATACAGTATCCAGTGAATTGCTGAATACTCGATACTGGATACTCAATACTAAGCTGATGCTTGCTTTTTGTCATTTACTGCTTTTAAAACCATCGCTAACTGTTGAATATTCCCATTAAGTACGTAAACAAAATTCGAAATTGGCGCATTAAGCGTCCCAAGAAGTTTTGCAATTAAAACTTCACGGCTTGGCAGCGTTGCAAGCTCTGTTATTGTTGCCTCATCAACTATTCCGCCCTCGAAAATTCCGAATCGAACCTTAGGAAGACCATATTTTTTGATAAATCCTGCCAAAATCCTCGCTGTCGCAATTGGATCTTTATAAGAAAAAAGCGTTGCGTGTGGCCCTTCTAATTTTTCGACTTTAATTTTTTTATCTTTCAAAGCGAGGTTTGTTAGTGTATTCTTAACAATTGCGATCTCAGAATCAGCCTCTTTTAATTCACGACGAACCTCCTCAAGCTGGCGGTGCGTCAAACCCGCGTAATCCACAAAAAACATTGCAGTAGCACGCTCCACCTTCTGTTTTAACTCACCTAATAATTGTATGTTTTTCTGTGACGGCATAGTTTATTAGCAACTAGTGACTAGATACTAGCTACTAGGTTTTACGCAAAAAAAATAGCACTTCCTAAGAAGTACCCTATTCTCTAGTATCTATTATCTAGTTACTTGCTCGGGGCCTCGGCTGGATTTATCCCGATCGAATCGGGACCAACTGTCTTAGGTTTACCCCGATCTTATCGGGGAATAAAGTATTCTAGCAAACTTATCTCAATTATTCAATAGCTGGATTTCTTCTGCTTTCCAAACATTACCTTCTCGGATAACGAAGGCTCCGGTGACTGGGACTTTGCTATCGATGAGAATTCGGATGAGTTCAACGGATTTTCTTATGTCTTCTCTGTGCTTTTCGTCCGAAACAGGATTTCCGGCGCATTCTTTATGTCCGTCAACAACTATTCCTTTCGAGTGATGTTTTTCGATGGAAACTAAAAGCTTGAATTTTAGGTTTTCGACGAATTTCGAATCGGGATTATCTGCGATCATTCCGACAATTCCCGCTTCTGTTATCGTATCAGGATATTCTGCCCCGAATTTTTCTCTTCCGAACCGCGCCATAACTTCTTGAATCCTCCCATCCATACACCCCACAACCGTAAAAAACATCTCTCCCTCTTGTGGCATAGTTATCTATTATATAAAACTTGCCGAAAATTTTCCTCCACTGCTCCTAACTAATCCTTTGAGTTCCATCTCTGAAAGTATAATCGAGAGCTTTCCGATTTTGACATCTGCCAATTTGGAAATTTCATCAATCGTCCTCCCCTCATTCTCCAAAACCTCGAAAATTTTAGCTTCCTGCTTGTTTAGTTTCGAAAGTTTTAAGTTTTTAGTTATAGTTTTGAGTTTTAAGTTTTGAGTTTTAAGTTCGAGCGCATCTAAAATATCCTCTCCCGATTGCACGAGGACCGCTCCCTGCTTCAATAATTTCAGAGTACCTTTTGACATTTGCGATGTGATTGGGCCGGGCACTGCGAACACTTTTTTGCCCTGTTCGACTGCGTGCTGAGCCGTGATGAGCGAACCGGAATCTTCTGCCGCTTCTGTAATTAGAACGGCCATCGAAATCCCTGCGATAATCCGATTACGGGCCGGAAAAGTTCCTTGATTGGCGGGCATTCCAAGCGGATATTCAGAGACTATTAAACCATTCGAATCAAGGATCTCCTCATATAATTTTTCATTTTCCCGTGGGTAAGGACAGTCTACTCCACATCCAAGGACCGCAATGGTCGATCCGCGGTTATCAATTGCGCTCTTATGTCCTATTCCGTCAACACCTAGAGCCATTCCGGATACTATCACAAAGCCCGATGAACAAAGTTCGCCAACTAAATTTTCCGTAACTTCTCTTCCATAGGAAGTGATTTTCCGCGTACCCACAACGGCTATTATTTGAGGGCCGATTAACAATTTCTGATTCCCTTTTGTGAACAACCCAATCGGCGGACTTTCAATTTTTTTTAGTCGTTCAGGATAATATTTATCGCCGAATGGAATAAATTCCACCCTTGCCCTTTTGAGCTTTCGTAAATATTCCCGGATGTCAAATTCTCTTCGAAACCCGTCAAATTTTGCAAAATTTACCTTCCCAACACCTGCCTTTTTAAAATCTGACGAGCTACCCTTCCATGCATTTTGCGCCGATCCCGCCAATTTCAAAAGATTTTGGAATCCTTTTGGCCCAACACCCGGCGCCAAAGAAAAAGAAAGACTGTATAAATTGTCACTCATGAATTTAGAATAGCATATTCTTTCAACTAAACCCATTGACAGCTTTGTCTAGTCCGTGAAATACTTGAAGGGTGGAAGCAAATAAGCAAAATTCGAATGTGCCGCCGGTTCAAAGTTCGACTCCCGCACAAGATGTAACTTCTCCACCGACTAAGTCCAAATTAAAACTGCCGGTTTTAATTTCGATAATTATATTTTTAATAGTAATTGGAATTGCATCTGCGGCATATTTGTTTTTGAATAATTCGAACAAACAAAAAGCGTGCACATTGGAAGCAAAAATCTGCCCTGATGGTTCGACGGTTGGCCGAACCGGTCCAAATTGCGAATTCGCCCCCTGCCCTTCGTCGCAAGCTCCTCAGGGCAAGCCCATCGACCCCACTGCCAACTGGAAAACCTTTAAAAATAGTTATGGTAGCTTTTCATTGAAATTACCTGAAGATATGAAGGCCATAGGAGTCGGAATAGGCCCACCAAAAGCTGAAGAAGCAAATGAAGTGATTATTTGCGAGGGTTGCGATCAGTCAGTTGATCCAAGCAATACTCCCCTGATTGAGCTTAGAATAACTGAACTTAAAGACACTGTCTACAAAAACACACCCCCGCCAGAGATTGCAAGGCAAAATTATGAAAGCAATATTGCTAATAAGAATAATACAAAGTCGGTAATAAGAGACTTTCAAGAAATCACTTTCTCCGGCGAAACGGCATATACTTATGCATTGAATAGTTCAGGGTATAGCGGTAAATATGAAGGATTTGTAATGCCGTCGGGAACAAATAAAGTCACAGAAATAGAACGTAACGGATTTTATTATCTAATTGTACATCCCGAAAATCCTGTCTTCGATCAAATCCTCTCGACCTTTAAATTCACGGACGATCAAACAATCGATGCCTCAAACTGGAAAACCTACGCAAATATAAATGGCGGATACTCACTCAAACATCCGGCTGATTATAAAATTATGGAAAATCAAAAAGGCAGTGTTGATGGAGTTATAATAAATGTACCAAATACTACAACTTTAATTTCGCCTGTCCTGCCTAGTCTTAATACAAATTTGCAAATTTCTATTCATTATGAAAATGCTACAAAAGGCTTAACCGCACAACAGTTTGCACAGCAAGAAGGAATAACTACCAAGAGCAATTCGTATGTTTTAGATGGGAATAATGGGTTCATTTTTGAAAACACTCCAATAGGTCCTTTTCCCTCTTCAATAATATACATTTTCGCAAAAAATAAAGCCTATACAGTCACGATCGAAACAAGCGGTTCTTACGAAGACGTGAAGATCTTTGTAGACCAAATCCTCTCGACCTTTAGATTCACTAACTAATTTTCTGGAGGTAATCTGAGGAATTCTTCAATTCGCTCGATTCTTTTTCGAAGTTCTACGTATTCACGATCAAAATATGAAATTATTACCTTTACATCTTTACGCGTTTGAGCAACATCTTTTTTAATATCTTTAACGTCTTTTTGTGTTTGTGTCAAGCCTTTCTTTAAATCCGAAACATCTACTTTCAAGCCCGAAACATCTTTCTTCAAATCCGAAACATCTACTTTCAAGCCCGAAACATCTTGCTTCAAATCCGAAACGTCTACTTTCAAACCTGAAACATCT
>Ga0209542_10021531_pt1 | contig 10095 bp, 9 predicted proteins | sample RifCSPhighO2_01_FD_184028 | JGI IMG/M metagenome (GOLD analysis project Ga0209542, IMG submission 184028) | Soil microbial communities from Rifle, Colorado - Rifle CSP2_plank highO2_0.1 (SPAdes) (version 2) | ecosystem: Environmental > Terrestrial > Deep subsurface > Rock core/Sediment ...
CATTTTTTATATAAGTTGCTGAGATTAGATTATCCAAAAAATCAGGTTTTAAAAAGCATTGGTATACTTTTATGTTTTCCCACAAGTTTTTATTTTGCTGCTGTCTACACGGAATCCCTCTTCTTCTTACTTGTTGTTTTCGCATTGTGGTTTTCACGAAATAAAAAATGGTGGTTTAGTGGGTTGTTGGCCGCTCTTGCTTCAGGGACTCGCTTGACTGGTATTTTTTTGTTTCCGGCTTTATTATGGGAATGGTGGCTTGCAAATAAAAAAAAAGATAGTATACAAAGCTTTTCCTTACTACCTACAGTAAAGATTATTTTAAAATCTCCGATATTATATACGGCACCATTAGGGCTATTTCTTTATATGCTGTATCTCCATGTAAAGTTCGGAGATTGGTTGTATTTTTGGCACGCGCAATCTGCATTCGGAGCGCAGCGCATAAGTGAAGGTATCATCCTACCGCTTCAGGTTATTTGGCGATATTTTAAAATCATAACTACGGTTTCTTATACACAGCAGAACTTTCATGTGGCTGTAACTGAACTAATTTCTTTTTGTTTTGCGGTTGTTCTACTTATTGTTAGTCATCAGAAAAAGGTGCGTATGTCGTATTTAATCTTCAGTTGGTTCGTGATTTTGATCCCATCTTTAACGGGAACTTTATCAAGTTTACCTCGCTATATACTGTTAGCATTTCCAATTGTTATTATTTTAGGCGGTATTAAAAGCAAGTATATTTATACAGTGATTATCATTTGTTCTATTATTTTTCTAACTTTTTTGTCGATAGAATTTTTAAGAGGACTGTGGGTTGCGTAGATTATTCTTCTAACGTGCTATAATTTGACAGTCAAAGCACTGTTTATGAGTCGAACCTTAATAATTATTCCGGCCTTTAATGAAGCTCCTGCCCTTGGTAGAGTACTTGCATCTCTTCCAAAAAAAAATTCTTTTTCTCTTTGTGACGTAGTAGTTATCGATGATGGATCTACAGATGCAACATCTACTATAGCAAAAAGCAAAAATGTTAAGGTCATAAAACATTTAATAAATCGTGGTTTAGGAGCAGTTTTGGCAACTGGTTTTGCATACGCGCGGAAAAAAAATTATGACTTTGTTATTACTTTTGACGCCGATGGACAGCACAAGGCTATAGACATACCAAAAATACTAAAACCGTTATATTTAAACAAAGCCGATGTTGTGATAGGAAGTAGACTTCTCAACCAGACATCTATGCCATTTATTAGAAAAATAGTTAACTACTTTTCTAATATTTTTACTTACATTTTATTTGGTATATGGACAACAGATTCTCAATCGGGGTTAAGAGCATTTAATAAAAAGGCATTTTCTTCGATAAATATTAAAACTCAGCGGATGGAAGTTTCATCTGAAATTTTTAAGGAAATACAAAAAAATAAATTATATCTTACTGAAATATCAGTTCAAAGTATTTATACCAAATATTCTCTAAACAAGGGCCAAAAGATTTCAAATGCACCTAATGTGATATGGAAACTTTTGTTACATCGATTTAGCTAAACTATGTTAATCCAATTTATACTTGCTATTTTTTTACTGTTCGCTTTAAGCAGGGTTGTATTGCAAGTTCGATCTGCAAAAATTTCGATTGGGTCATTTCTATTTTGGACCTCACTTTTCGTTTTAGCTTTTGTAGGTGTAGTAGATCCCAAAATAACGAGCTTCGTTGCTAAATATTTAGGTATTGGTAGGGGTTCAGACGTAGTTTTTTATATTTCAATTGTACTTTTGTTTTACCTGATATTTAGATTATCTATTACGATTGAAGAAGTAAGACGTGAAATTACGGAATTAGTCAGGAAAATTGCGTTAGACCAAAAACAAACTGCCTCCAAGCGTTCCAAACGAAAGTGACACCACTCAAAATTTTGTTTATTTCTGAGTATTTCCCTGCTACTAACCAGCTTGATATTCGGGGTGGTATGGAAGCCAGAATCTATCATTTAGCATCGGCCTTTGCTAGAAAACATAAAATTTATGTGATAGCTTCACTTGAAAAAGGAAAACCAATGGAGCAACTATTGCAAGGTATGCATGTATATCGAGTCGGAAGACCACGATATTACACGAGAATCGGGGGAAGAATTGATCGATTCATTTTTATGCTATTTGCTATTTGGAAAGGATTTTGGGTGGATTTTGATATTGTTGAAGGCTCCAGTTTTTTTGGGTGGTTACCAGCACTGATATTGAGTTTTGCAAAAAGAAAAAAAAGAGTCTTAGTTGTTGCTGATACAGTGAATAACTTTGTTCCGGTAGGAGGGATGGAAGAATCTCTTCTTCAAATATATGAAAAATTCATATTACATTTCCATTGGAACAAAATTATATGTATAAGTCACGATGTCCTAAACAAAATTAAAAGGGTAGTTACTTCCCCTAAGAACACCATTATCATATATTGTGGTGCAGACATCAAATCTATAAGGAAAATTAGGACCAAAAAACTAAAGGTATTTTCAATAAGCAGCGTTGCTCGTCTTGTTTCTTATAAAAAGTTAGATGTTTTGATCAAAGCCATTAAATTAGTTAAATCGGTGATTCCTGAAGTACGGTTAGATATCATTGGAGACGGTGAAAAATACAACGATTTACTTAATCTGACACAAAAGTTACATCTTGCTAAAAATACATATTTTCATCGACATGTTCCTAACCACAAGAGAGTTCTCAAATACATTAAACAATCGACTATTTTCTGTTTACCGTCAGCTGTTGAAGGTTTTGGAATTGTTACTATTGAAGCATGTGCGGCTGGCGTACCTGTTATTTTAGCCAACTTACCCATTCACCATGAAATAACTAAAAATGGCGCTTTGTTTTTTAGACTAGACGATGAGTATGATTTGGCAAAAAAGATTTTAGAGTTATATAAAAGTACTTCTTTACGTAATAAACTAATAAAACAAGTTCGGTCTGTCGCAGAAAATTATCCTTGGATGAAAATAATAAAAAAAACTGAAAAAGTATATGAACATATGTATTCTCATTGATGCGTGGGAGCCAATTTGGGGTGGAGGACAAACACATGTTTGGGAAATCACAAACTACTTAGTTCGTGACTTCGGTTACAAAGCAGATATTTTTACTCGCGCTCTTATTTCCGATGACGGTAAAATATATGATCGACCCCAACATTTTTTAGGAAGAAGTCTCAGAATAATGCGTTTGGGGCCACGGGCTAATTTTTTCAATTGGTTTGCCAGAATACTCTGGAACTTTAATGTGATATGGGAAGTCATGAAAGCGCATCAAAGTCAACCGTACGACTTAATACATGCACATGCTTATATAAGTGGAATTCCTGGGAAAATCTTAAGTGTATTATTGGGCATTCCTGTGGTTTATACAGTTCATGGATCAAATAATTTAGATTTGAAGAAAAAAAATATTTTTACTTTAATAGAGTATTTATTACTTACTAAAATTCCATACTCACATGAAATAACCGTTAGTAAAAGTTTTCTTAAGTATTCAAATGTAAATCGTTTTATAAGCGTTATTCCTAATGGCGTAGATTTAAATCGTTTCCGTAATATCAGACGCAAAAGAACTTACATATACCGTTTATTATGGATCGGTCGGTTCGATCCTGTAAAGGGACTGATCATATTACTGGACGCTCTCGATGTTGTTAAGAAAAAAACGAATATTCCTTTTCAAATAACTATGGTAGGTGATGGTCCTTTGCGTATGCATGTTGAAAAGTATGCAAGGCAATTACATTTAGAAAAAAATATCGTATATCGACACCACCAACCTGTTTATCGTTTGGTAAAATATTTCGCAAACGCTGATATATTTATTTTACCTTCACTCTCTGAAGGTTTCCCTTTAGTGTTATTAGAAGCATGGGCAGCTCGATTACCCGTGATTGCAAGCAGTATCGGAGAAATAAGTCGGTTAGTAAAACCAGGTGTGAATGGATATATTGTACCACCAGGTGACACGAAGCGACTCGCACTTACAATAGAAAAGGCATATAAAAATAGAAAAAAATCTTGGGTTTTAGGGAAAAATGGACATATTTTGGTAAAAGAGAAATATACGTGGTCTAAAATTGTTCCAGTGATAGATCAACTTTATAAAAAATTATGCAAAAAACTTCACTAATCAGAAAAATCTTGTACTTAGGGCTTGTTTTGACACTAGCTAGTGTTTTGTTGGGAATTAATCTAAACAAGGAATTCATTGGTCATCATGATTGGAACAGTGTGGTCTATAGTCTTATTGCAAAAAATTATATTCGCTATGGATACATTTCTACAAAACTCGGACAGGTTAGAAATCCCGAGATTACACAGCCTGCCAATTTTAACTTTTTAATCCATTACCCACCTCTCTTGCCCATTCTTATTTCGTTGGGTTTTAAAGTATTCGGTCCAGTTGAATTTGCAGCTCGTCTGATTCCTGTAGCTGCCTCTTTACTATTGCTGAGTATGATATTTTTAATAGGAATTTCATTAGTGTCGGTGAGTGTTGGGTTTTTGGCAGCTTTGTTTGTAGTGCTTACCCCACTGTTTATTTACTTTGGTAAATTACCCGTTCACGACACAATCGTTCCAGCTTTTGGAGTAACAGCTTTCTATGGATATATACAATATATGAAAACACGGAAAAAAATATACTACATGCTTATATTATTTGGGGTTGTTGTAGGTGGTTTGGTTAATTGGTCCAATTATTACGTAGTTTTGGCAATAATAGTTCATTTTCTAGTTTGGGATAGGAATAAATCTGTCCGTTATCCAATTATTGTACTAGTTCCAATATGCATATTTTTATTTAGTTTACAGCTCTTACATTTGAAAATTTTAACCGGGAATTTTCACTTATTTGATTTTATTGGAATATTCTTGCGTCGTGCCAATATTGTCGCAAATGATCCAATATATAGTTTTTCCTTATCAACGTATTTTTACAAAGAATCAGAGTATCTCAAAATATATATGACACGAACTTTGCTTGTTCTCTCTACAGTTTGGCTAATAACGAGTTTTTTTGGGAAAAAAAGTTCCTCCGAAAAAAGAACAAATTTCTATTTGTACGCACTACTTATCTATGGTTTGGTGCAACTTGTGGTTTTTACAAATCTTTCTTATATACACGACTATATGATTTATTATTTACTCCCATATATTGTTTTATCAGGAGCGCTAGGGTTTTTATTCATTCTCAAGAAGCTGCCATTTAAGAATCTAGCATATATGTATGTTGTAATTGTAGTTCTTACTGTGGGTATGGAGAGAAAATCATTTGCTAAAGCCTTGCTTTTGTCAGATATGAATAAAAAGGGCAAGGACATCGCGGTTTTTATAAAAAATCATACTGACGTCGGTGAAAACTCATATATTACCTCAATTTCTTATAAGGAATTTTATGAAGTGTTTATTGCATTCTATAGTGAACGAGGTGTTGGATATGGAGAAGCGCTCACACCTACAATTTTACAAAATTACCAATTTATTATTCGTCCCAAAGCACATGATGCTTTACTTAGTTCTGACAAATTTTTTTTGGATACTCATCTGACCCGTTTTGAGAATGAGGAATATATTTGGTATACAAAAAAGTAAAGAATTTTAGACATATGCCAAAAATCAGTATTATCATGCCGGTACGAAACGGGATGCCACATCTTGTAACTGCTTTGCGAAGTTTACAGCAACAGACGTTTTCGAATTATGAGTTGATAGTCATTAACGATGACTCTTCCGATACTTCACTGTCTTTCTTGCGTAGCGTAAAAGACAAACGCATCAAAATCATTTCTCATACAAAATCCCAGGGCGTTACTATTGCTAGAGGGGAGTTTATAGCCAGAATGGATGCTGATGATATTTCTTTACCGAAAAGATTAGCTATGCAGTTGGAGTTTTTTCAAAATAACCCTCAAATAGTATTGTTAGGTACAGCTGCTTATACTATCAATAGTCGCGGAATAGTCACAGGAACTAAGCAGGTACCGGTAACAGATGAAGCAATTAAACGAGTTATTCTAGCTTTCAATCCATTTATTCACCCTACTGTTATGATAAGGAAAAAAATATTGAATAAAGTGGGAATTTATGATGCAAAGTTAAATGGGGCTGAAGATTACGATTTATTTCTAAGAATAACTCGTAATTATCAGGTAGCCAATCTGCCTCAATTACTGCTACAATATCGCCTTACTTCCAAAGGGGTGACCTTCAAATACATGAAACATACTGAACGCCAAGCATTACTTGCCCGTTGGAAAGCGCTTTCACACTACAGGTACCCTTGGTATCAAAGTGTATTTTTATTAAAACCACTAATTTCACTACTGATACCTTCTCACTTTAAAAAATGGTTCTTATATGCGAGATCCTAGTAATCTTCAGGTTATTATGCTCTGCGAATTTTTCTGGCCTTTTGATAGAGGTGGTAGTGAGTGGAGTGTATATCATTTAGCGAGCAGTTTAGCCAAAAGAGGTCATACTATTTATATATTTACACCTAATTATGGTGCGGCTACTTTCCAAAAAAAAGATGGATTAACTATTATTCGATTTCCGTTTTTACTGAAGTTACGAAAAACACAACAAGAAGTTACACCTTTTTGGCACAGTAACTTAATCTGGTGGTTGTTAACAATATTTTTTCTATTTTTTACCTGTGTAAAACTCCGCCCTTCGCATATTCACATTCAAGGCAAATACTTTTTGCCGGCTGCAATTATAGTCGGTAAGTTATTAGGCATTCCTGTGGTTACTACGTTACGAGACTATATTATTTTATGTCCGTTTGCTTATTGCATTAATAAACAACATGCATATAAGGCATGTTCGTTCCTTGAGGTTGTGTTGCGAGATGGTGCTGCTTTTGCTCTGGGCAAACATTATAAAGGCTATCGAGAGGTAATTACATCATTAATAGCAATACGTGGTTGGATGGTTTCTCAGGTATTAAAGTTTTTTCTCAAATACTCATCAGTTGTTGTAGCTATCAGCAAAAAAGTTTCCCTTATCTATGAAAAAAACGGAATAAAAGTTACAACAGTTATTTATAATAGTGCACCTTTTAGGACCAATTCGTTTAAAAAACCATCACAATATATTTTATATGTTGGCAGACTAACTTCTGGAAAAGGATTGCCTCTTTTGCTGGATAGTTATCATAAGCTTCAAAAGAAAGTAAAACTTCCGCAGCTTCTTTTTGTCGGAGAAGGTCCTTTACAAAAACAGATAAAATCCCAGTATCCTACAGTAAAACTGCTGGGTCATATAACACATAATTTGCTACAATACTATTATTCACATGCACTTTTTTTGGTGGTATCCTCAACATGGGAAGAACCCTTTGGTCGAGTGGCACTTGAATCTCTTTCATATGGAGTACCGGTGGTTGTGACTGAGGTTGGAGGTTTGCCGGAAATTATCAAACATCTAAAAACTGGGATAGTGGCATCTCCAACTACCTCTTCATTTAGTCAGGCTTTACAAAGAGCCTTAATGAGCCACAAAAAATTTCGTGCACAGATAAAATTGCAATATCCTCAACTGAAATACAAATTTGAAGAGCGACCTGTTACACAATACGAAACTATATATAGGAATTATTTATGATTTTGAGTATATTTTTAAGTCTAGGAGAGAGTTGGGAGGATTTGGAAATCCACGGCCAGGATGAACTGTTTATCAAAAATAATCTCCATAATTATTCTAGAAAATTTGAACGGATTTATGTGTTTTCCTACGGAAAAAAATCTACATTAATACATAAAAATATATTTGTTCTACCAAACAGATTTGGATTGCATCGTTTTATTTATACATTTCTTTGCCCATTACTCTATCAAAAGGAGTTAAGAGAAAGCAACGTTATTCGGGGCATGCAAGTAACTGGAGGTATTCCGGCTCTGTTTGCGAAGCTTTTATATAAAAAAAATGTTGTTATCAATTATGGATACGATTATGCTCGAGTTGCTTGGATCGAAAAAAAATACCTTCATAGTTTAGTACACAATATCTTAGATAAAATACTTCTACCGACTTTCGATGCTATTATTTATACAGCCCCTTTTCTTAAACGGCATCTTTCTTTGATGAGTGCACGTCATATGTATTATATACCTAATGGTATAAACACAACAATTTTTAAACCGAGACAACAAACTAAAAAGTATGATGTTTTATTTGTGGGAAGATTAGAACAGCAAAAAAACCCACTTTTATTATTAAGGGCACTTCAACTTGTTAAAAAAACCCTTCGAGTAGCTATTGTGGGGACAGGATCAATGAAAAAAGTACTATTTGAAAAGGCAACCAAATCAAGAGCAAAAATATTTTTTATAGATAAAGTTCCTCATTCTAAATTACCGACCTATTATAATCGAGCTCGTTTATTCATTTTACCTTCTTCAATCGAAGGTCATCCGAAAGCTTTACTTGAAGCAATGAGTTGTGGTATGGCTGTAATAGGATCTGATGTGGAAGGGATCCGAGAAGTAATAACTAGTAGACATAATGGACTCTTGGTTTCTCCTACGATTCCTCAATTGGTATATGCAATAAATCTCCTTTTAGCAAATTCACAGTTATGTAAGAAGTTAGGTGTAATGGCACGCAAAACAATACAGCAAAAATTTAACAGCGAACAAACGTGGAATAAAGAAATAAGGCTTTTGTCTAAACTAGCAGTCTAACTGTATGCATATTATATTTGCTTGTTCGGAATATCCTCATGAAGGAAGACCGACCGGAGGTTTTGGTACCTATGTATACAATCTGACGAAAGTCTTATTAGAAACAGGACACCGGGTAAGCATTATTTGCAGAGGTGAGAAAAAAGAAGTAGTAGTAAACAATAATCTAGCTGTGTATGTTTTAGCACCAATGCCTTCTGGCTTGCCAAAATTTATCACTTTGTTATCAGTAAAGTTAATAAAAAGGTTCTTTTATTTTTTAGACTATCCTCTGTTTTTTAGTTGGGCAATTTATGACTGTCTACTACATGAACCAGAATTAGCAAATGTGGATATAATAGAAGGAGGGGATTTTGGGGGAGAACTTTTTTTCACTTTAATTTTTAAATCCAAATTTCCATCGCCAATTGTTATAAAGTTACACACACCAAGTTTTTTAATTAGAAAATATAATGAAGCTGGCAACAACATATTTTACTTTTGTATGGAAGCCATTGAAAAGTTCTGCATGAAAAAAGCTGACGCACTGTATTCTCCTACTCGTTCTCTTGCAGCCATAACCTCCCGATATATACACCGTCCAATTAAGGAAATCATTCCCTATCCTCAGATATCTACTAAGCAGTCAAATAACTTAAAAAAAATGAAACAAATGTTGTTATACGTGGGAAAGTTTCAAAGCAAGAAGGGTGTATTTGTGCTCGCTAAGGCACTACCTGCTGTTCTAAAGCTTTATCCTAAAGCAAAATTATATATGATAGGTCCAGATACTTTTGAGGAAAACGTCTCTATAAAAAAGTTGCTCATACATAAATTACAAAAAAACAGAACTCTTAGGGCAGTTACTTTTATTCCTAACTTAACTCAGAAACAATTAAACAAGTATTATGAAAAAGCTGAAATACTTATTGTTCCTTCCCTTTGGGAAAATTATCCTAATGTGATTATAGAGGGTTTACAGCATAAATGTTCAGTTGTCGCTACAAAAGTAGGTGGTATTCCTGAGTTGGTACGCAGTCAACGCGACGCACTGTTGGTTCCTCCTGGTAATCACTTTGCTCTTGCCAAAGCAATCAATAAGCTGCTAAATAACCAAAATCTTCGAAAGAGGTTGTCAGAAACAGGCATTAAGTCACTAAAGACAAAACTTGATACTAAATTGATCTATCAAAAAACGATTACTTTTTACGCTCGGTCTTCAAAATCGTAATCAAGGGAATGACGGGTTCAAAAACCCTTTCCCCTATGGTGATACCAATTAACGCCCAAATACCATATTTCGGCAGAAGTAAAAAATAAAGTACTATTTTCACCAGATGCGGAATAGTTGACATGAAAATTTGCGGACGTTTGCGTTTTTGATAAATAATCATATC
>Ga0209542_10021533_pt1 | contig 10094 bp, 9 predicted proteins | sample RifCSPhighO2_01_FD_184028 | JGI IMG/M metagenome (GOLD analysis project Ga0209542, IMG submission 184028) | Soil microbial communities from Rifle, Colorado - Rifle CSP2_plank highO2_0.1 (SPAdes) (version 2) | ecosystem: Environmental > Terrestrial > Deep subsurface > Rock core/Sediment ...
ATTTTCATTTCGATAGACGACAACGAAGTCGCCAACCTCCGCCTCATCATGGACGAAATCTTTGGTGAAGAGAATTTTGTTGCAACTATTGTCTGGCAAAAGAAGTATGCGGCATCTAATGATGCAAATGGCATTCCAGCAATGCACGATTATATAGTTGCGTTTCAGAGGTCAAACACTTTTGAAAGGAAACTATTTCCCCGTACCGAGAAGCAAGATGCACTCTATAAAAATGATGATGGGGATGGGCGCGGTTTATGGCGTTCAGATAATTTGCTAGTCAAGACATTTTCAGAGAATGCTGTTTTTCCCATTATAAATCCGAAAACAGGAGAAAGATTCTTACCTAAAAAAGGGAACAGTTGGCGAGCAAGCAGGGAGACAGTCGGAAAGTGGATTGAAGAGGGTCGCATTTTCTTTGGCAGAAATGGAAAAAGCGCACCTCAGTTAAAAAGATATTTAAACGAAGTCCAGCAGGGAGTAATTCCAGTAACGTGGTGGCCGTTTGAGGATGCCGGACACAATGATCAAGCCAATAAAGAGTTGCAGGAGTTATTTGGTGCGGGCAGAGTTCCTTTTGATACTCCCAAACCCACCAAGTTAATTCAGAGACTTTTACAGTTGGGTACAGAAAAGAATGAAGATGATGTTGCCCTCGACTTCTTCGCTGGTTCGGGGACGACTGCACACGCGGTGATGGCGCAGAATGCGGATGACGGGGGGAATAGAAAATGGATTTGCGTGCAGTTGCCTGAAGCGACGGAGAAGGATAGCGAAGCCTATAAAGCGGGATACAAAAATATTGCCGAGATTGCACTGGAGCGTATCCGTCGTGCTGGGGAGAAAATAGGGAAGGGCGACATTGGATTTAAGGCATTTGCGCTCGAGCAGTCCAACTACCGGCGGTGGAACGTGATTACGGATGCAGACGATGAGAAAAAACTGCTTGCGCAAGAAAAGCTGTTTGCGGAAAAACCGCTAGTAGATAAGTACGAAGAGAAGGCGGTTGTATACGAGATTTTGCTGAAAGAAGGGTTCTCACTTAACGCGGAAGTGTCGCAGGACAAAAGGGGTACCCTCAAACCGTGGATTATTACCGACGGTGAACGTAAGCTCGTCGTTACGTTTGTCGAGAAGGTGAGTAAAGATCAGGTTGATGCGCTGAAAATGTCCGAAAACGATCTGCTTGTTTGTCTCGACTCCGCCCTCGATGACTCGACGAAGGTGAATATCTCACGGAATTTGAATGTGAAGGTGATATAGACTTATGAAAGTACCAATATGAAACCGGATAACATTAAGCGCTTTCTTGAGACTCATGCGGCTCGTCGGGAAAGGACCGTTGTGATTGTCGATTTCGGCAACGTTGAAAAATGGAAGCACGGCCTCGGTTGGCGCGTCGGCATACGCGAGCTTGCGGTTTTGGTTAAACATTTCAGCTATGGTCAGAGATTTCTCCGCCGGTTCTATTACGGCGCTGATTATGGTCCGAGCGAGAGATCGACCACGTTGACCGAGTGGTCGCGATATATGCTCCGGACAGCGGATTTGAACGGATTTCAGGTCGTGGAAAAACGAGTCAAATATATTCACAGCATCGAAAACGTGCATGGGTTTGAAAAGAAATGCGACTTGGATGTCGACATGGCCGTCGACTTGATTCGGGAACGGGAAAACTACGACACGATCGTGCTGTTTTCCGGAGACGGAGATCTCGTGACCGCGCTCAAGTACTTGAAAGAAAAGTATGGAAAGCAAGCAATCGTTATGAGCGCACGCGGGCATATCGGGCGCGAGGTGATAGACGCAAAGCGCGATGGCATAGTCGAGGAAATTCTGTATGCGGATGATTTTGAGTATCGGCTTAATATGGACCGCTCCCGTAAGCGATAATTATCAGAGGCCTGCCCCTTGCGGGACAGGCCTCGATCAAAATCCGTGCAAGCCGATGCTTACAAAGAAATTATATACTTCCCAAGATGAAAAAACAATGATATCCACAGAACGATAAAATATGGCTAAAAACGAGGATACTTTGAATATAGGACTCACCAAAAAACAATATTGGAACTTGTTGCGGGCTACCTATATGTCCGACTGGATGGCGAACGCCATTTGTGACGGGGACATGAAAGAGGACGAGGGTATTAAAAAAATACGGAACCACGTATTTTCTTTCGCCAAAAATATGGGATTTGGCGGGTATGTCGGGCACGAGGAGGATATTGGATACTATGCGGAGCTTGACCTTGATGACGAGCCCTCTGTCCGCGCGCTTATCAATCGCTATGACGACCACATATTCTGGGAAGAGTTGAGTGAGATTCTCGGCGAGCGCGACTTTTACCGACTGTACTCCGAGGAAGCTATCAAGCAGATGAGCGACGAGGAAAGATTCGTCAAGTTGCAAGAATGCATCATTAAGTATGAAAAAGAATTCGAAGAGCGGGGAGTGGAGAAGTTGGAGATATTGAAGACCCTCGAAGACCTCGAAAAAGGGATATGAAATTCAAATTTGACGGCGCGTTGGACTATCAACAAGAAGCAATCGAGGCGATTGTCGGTGCTTTTGATACCGGCGCGAATATCGTGCAAACGGCGGAAGAGGCGATATTGCGAGCGCCGGACTCTGTTGTCGGGAACGCGCTTGAGGTACACGAGGGGCGGATTCTTAAAAATGTGCAGACGATACAGAAAGGAAACAAAATTGATCCGAAAAGTACCTCACTCGGCTCACTGGATTTTTCGGTGGAAATGGAAACGGGGACGGGGAAGACGTACGTGTACTTGCGCACGATATTGGAACTCAACAAACGCTACGGACTCAAAAAATTCATCATTCTCGTGCCCTCGGTCGCTATCCGTGAGGGTGTGCTAAAGACGCTTGAGCAGACCCACGGACATTTTAAGGAAATCTACAAAACCAACTACGATAACTTCGTCTACGACTCAAGCAAGCTTTCAGAGGTGCGCGATTTCGTGCAATCGCTCGACGTACAGATAATGATTATGACAATACAGTCGTTCAACACCGAAACGAACATCATGCGGCAAAAGGACAGGGACGATACATATAGTGAGCAGTCATATATCGACCTTGTGGCGAAGACGCGGCCGGTCGTCATTATGGATGAGCCGCAGAATATGGAATCGGAACTTTCTAAAGCGGCCATAGGAGAACTCAATCCGCTTTTCCGTCTCCGCTACAGCGCGACGCATCGGGAACTGCACAATCTCATGTACCGCCTTTCGCCGATTGAAGCCTACAAACGAGGACTGGTTAAAAAGATACAAGTATTCGGCGTACGCGAGAATGATGTGGGAGCGTTCGTATTCAAGGTACAGAATATCGAGGCAAAGAAAGGTGCGATGCCTAGGGCAAAGGTCTTGATAGAGGTAAAAAACGCGGAAGGGGCATTTGCCGACAAGTCGCTCACACTCAAAGCAGGAGATGATTTATTCCAGAAGACGAAGAACGATAAATATGCCGGGCTTTTGGTCAACGATGTAAATGCGGCCCATAATCGAGTCGAACTTTCGGACGGCAAGTACTACCAACTTGATGCGGGTGTCGAGAACAAGGAGGATATATTCAGAACGCAGATACGGGAAACCATTAAAGCGCATTTGGATAAACAAGAGAGCGTGGGCGAGCGACTCAAAGTGCTTTCACTTTTCTTTATCGACAAAGTGGACAACTACGTGCACGGCGGCAGCCTTATTCGACGGCTTTTTACCGAAGAATTCGAGAAGTTGAGAGGCAATTACCCGCAGTTTAAAAATATCGACGCCGGCGCGGTGCACAGGGGGTATTTTGCAAGCAAGAAGGTCAAGGGAACTGTCGAGTTCCAGGATACGCGCGGTGATTCAAAGCTGGATAAAGAGGCGTACGACCTCATTATGAAGGACAAGGAACGTCTGCTTTCGTTCGTCGAGCCTGTGTCTTTTATTTTTTCGCACTCGGCTCTCAAAGAAGGTTGGGACAATCCGAACATTTTCCAGATATGCACGCTTAAAGAAACGACCTCGCCGATGAAGAAGCGGCAAGAGATTGGACGAGGAATGCGTTTATCGGTAGACACGGCCGGTAATAGAATATTCGAACCCGGTGTAAATACGCTAACAGTTGTCGCTAACGAGAGTTATCGGGAATACGCGGCGGAACTTCAGCGGGAATTCCAGGAGGCCGGGTACGCGGGTGCGCCGGAAACGATGGACGCACGGGCAACACGGGTACCAGTGCGCGTTGCAAAGAAGTTGCTGTTGACCGACGATTTTAAAGAGATGTGGAAACGTATCAGTGCGCGGACACGTTATAGCATTGAGCTCAAGACGGAAGAGCTGGTTAAAAGCGCGGTCAAGCAGATTAATGAGCTTGATATTTCAAACCTTGTCGTTTTGGTAGAGAAAGTCAGCGTTGACTTTGATGACAATGGCAAGATCAAAACAATTTTTGCCGGACAAGCGGCAGGTGCGCGGCTCGCATCGAGCATACAGATCGGAGATGTCGTTGGTCGGATAGCACTGGAAACGGGCATTACACGGAGTACGGCGCTTAACATTCTTTCTGCCGTTGAAAACTTGGATATTATCTTTAAAAATCCAGAAGAATATATTCGGAGTACTATCGTGGTCATACGAGGCGTGCTGAGCGACCTCCTTATCAATGAGGGATTGAAATATATTCCTACGGGAGATTATTGGGAGGTCGGGCTTTTGTTTCAGGACTTTGATGCTTTGGAACAGCGGAGGATTCCCGGTGGAGAAAAATCGGTATATTCGGACGTATTGTTCGATGGCGATGGAGAAAAGAAATTTGCAGAAAGTCTGATAGCCGTTCCAAATGTAAAATTATTTACCAAGTTGCCACGCGGGTTTGTAGTTGACACACCCCTCGGCGGGTATATCCCTGATTGGGCGATAGTCTGGAGTCCTAATCCGACAAAGAGGGGAGGCGAAAAACTCTATCTCGTGCGGGAAACGAAGTTTGGGTATACAAACTTGGCACAAGAACTCCCTCCCGACGAGTGGAAAAAGATCATTTGCGGGCAGAAACATTTTGAGGCGATACAAGCGGACTTCAAGATGGCTACAAAACAAGATTTGAGCGACCTGATGAAAAAGGTGTAGGATTCGGCGTTTTTTATTCTTTCTTTGCTGTGGACAAGTACGCGCATTAATTGATCTCGATATTGATGTGTTCCAAGGCGGGGAAGCGTTTCTTCAGCTGTGATTCGATCTCGTCTATTTTCTTACCCATGAGGCGCGGAATGCGGTCGGCGTAATCCACACAAAAGCGCTTGAACGCCTCGTAGTCGGTCTTCACGTCCTCATACTGTTCCCGCAGATACTTACGCTGGTACGCCTCTCTGAAAAGCACCGAGCCGTTGAATTCGACCTCGCACTTTATCCGGTATACCCCGATACCGAGCACCGAGGATTTAAAATCGATGACACGCTCGATGGCGGGATTGGCCGTCAGAAACGCTATCATTTCATCGCGCTCCTCTTCGGGAATGGAGCGGCCTATCAGATACGCCCGATTTTTGATGATGAACGTGACGGCGACGATGCCGAGAAGGATGCCGATAACTATCGACCCGATGCCGTCCCACATCACATTGCCGGTGTAGTACGAGAGACCGATGGAGATGGCCGCGACGCCGACGCCGATGACCGCGAGGCCGTCCTCAAAATATACCGCCAAGGTCGTCGGGTCGGCTATAGCGAGTCGACGGCCCCACGAAGTATCCGGATATGACCGCTTGAGCTCGCGGGCGGCGATGAGGAACGTGCCGGATTCGATGATGAACGAGGCGCCGAGTACCAGAAAGATAGCCGCATTTATTTCAACAGGCTCTGGATAGAGGAGCGCCATGACCCCTCGGTACGTCGTGACGCCGGCACCGACGAAGAAGATGCCGCATGCGGAGAGAAGCGCCCAGAAGAACCGCTCGTGGCCGTATCCGTATATGAAATTTTTGCTCGGCTTCTTTATCGAGCGGCGCACGCCGATGAGGAGCAACGCCTGATTCAGGGTGTCCGCAAAGCTGTGAATCGCCTCCGCGAACATAACGCTTGAACCCGACGTGGCCGCCGCCGCCGCTTTGATGAGGGTAACGAGCGCGTTCCCGAAAATTGCGGCCGTCACCGAAACAAGCCCCGCCGTACGCCGAACTGCCATTATCTCTAGACTATCACATGCGGCTATTCCGTCGCGGAGGGCCCGCATAACCTGTAATAGGGGCGCCCTTGAAGCGTCCTCGAACAGAGAGTAGGATGCAGTGTATGGAGACGCTCATTCACGCTGACATTTTCTTCTTCATAACGAGCATCTTTGTGGCACTTTTGACGATCGGTTGTGCGATCGCGCTTTTCTTCATCATCCCCATCCTCAAAGACCTGCGCTATCTCTCGGAAATAGCGCGGAGAGAAGGGGATAAGCTTGCGAATGATGTCGATGCATTGCGTGGTGCGGTGAAGGAGGAAGGTGCGCGAGTGAAGTCCATCTTCGATTATTTTCTTGACCTGTTTATCCGGAGACGGAAAGCCGGCCGGAAAAAATGACCGTTCTCAATTATCCGTGTTAAAAAATAAAAAAATGAAAAAGGCAAAAAAGAGTTCAGTGGTCAAGAGAGTGGCTATCGGCACGGGAGTGGTCGCGGCCGCCGCAGCGGCTGCCGCGGGCATGTATTTTCTCTACGGCTCGAAGAACGCCGCGAAAAACCGCCGGCTCGTGAAGGCGTGGTCCCTGAAGGCGCGTGGTGAAATACTCGAACGACTTGAGAACCTTTCCGAGATAAATGAGAAGGTGTACCGTCAGGTCGTCGAGGAAGTCTCGGCACGATACAAAAAATTGAAGCACTTGAGCTCGAAAGAGGTCACGGAATTCGGCGCGGAATTGAGAAAACACTGGAAGGATATCGCGAAAGAAGTGAGGGGCACGCGGGCACCCGTCGGCGCACGTCGCACGACGAAGAAAAAGCGTTGAGCGGGGTGCCTCTGGCGCTGTAATGCGTCCCCACTACGTCCGTCTTCATGAACGTAGGTAATTTATACATAAATTAGTAAGCATATATGAACACACAAACAGCAGTTGTAGGTGGAATTATCGCCGTTATAGCGCTCTTGGGGCTGGTTTTCTACTTCGGTCAGGGCGCGGGTCCCACGGGGAATGCCACGTCGACTCCTCCGACGTCGAACGGTGAAAATGGCGGCACAACCCCGACCCCGTCGCCCTCACCCTCTCCGACGGCAGGCGCACCCTCGGTCGTGACGAGTTCGAACGTCGCACCGTCGGACACGACAGCGGTCGTGACCGGAGTCGTCGTCCCGAACGGCGCTTTCACCAGCTATTGGTATGAGTATGGCGTCACGACGAATTTCGGCAGTAAGACCCCCAATCAGGGTGTCGGCTCCGGATATACGTCCATCCCCGCGCCCGATTACATCACGGGGCTCTCGAAAGACACGACGTACTATTTCCGGCTTGTCGCCGAAAATCAGTATGGGAGGGTTACGGGCACGCAATACGCCTTCCACACCACACTGAATACGCCTGCGCCCGTCGGCAGTGCGCCTTTGGTGAAGTCGGTGGCCGCGAACGGGATATCGAGAACAGGCGCTACTCTGAACGGAGAGGTGACTCCCAACCGGTCGGCGACGCAATACTGGTTCGAGTACGGCAAGACGTCGGCTCTCGGTGAGACCAGCGCCTTCACCTCCGTCGGCGATGGTACCGCGAAGGTCGGGGCATCCGTCACGCTCGCCAATCTTGATCCGCTGACGACCTACTACTTCCGTCTGAACGCCCAAAATCAATTCGGTACCGTGAACGGCGGGATACTCAACTTCAAGACCGCCGGTCCCGCCGCCGCGACCGCACCTTCGGCCACGACGCGCAGTGCGACCGACGTGCAAAGGACGACCGCCACCCTGCGCGGAACAGTCGACCCGAACGGCGCCGAGACGACGTACTGGTTCGAATACAGTACCGATTCGCTCTTGGGTTCGGTTCTCTTGAAAGCAACGGCGCAAAAGTCGGCCGGTGCGGGCACGAATGATGTGACGGTCTCGGCCGACGTATCCGGCCTTGCTCCGGACACCAACTACTACTTCCGCCTCGTGGCACAGAGTAGCCAAGGCACCGATCGCGGGGATAGGGATGAGTTCAAGACGAGGAAATAGAAATTCTTTGAATTTCTAATCCAAAAGACGCCCCGCAAGGGGCGTCTTTTGAGCGTATGGACATAGCACGGTGTATCCGATATCCTTGAGGTCTGTCGGTTTCCCTCATTTTATTAATCTCATAGTCTACATACATACCACTATGAACAAGAATATCGGAGCGGCTTTCCTTGGGGTCGCCATGCTTATACCTATCGTCGCGCTCGCGGCGGAATTCAGGGCGGGAGAACAGATCTCGTTACCCGCGAGCCAAAGCATACAAGACGATCTCTATATCGCGGGCGGCAACGTAACGAGCGCGGGGAATGTCTCCGGTGATGCGGTCGCGGCGGGCGGGAGTGTCCTTGTGAGCGGCACGATAGGCGCCGACCTCACGGCGGCGGGCGGCACCGTCACCGTCCTTTCGGACGTCGCGGATGACGTCCGCGTGGCCGGCGGTACCATCATCATTCAGGGTGCCATCGGTGATGATCTGCTCATAGGCGGAGGCCAGATAACCGTCGGCGGGCGCGGCATCGGCGGGGACGTCGCCATCGGCGGCGGCACCATCCGCATCGAAGCTCCCGTATCGGGAAATATCAAAATAGGCGGTGGCGACGTGTACCTGAACGCGCCGGTCGGCGGCACTGTCGAATTCACGGGTGAAAAACTGACGCTCGGAAGCGGCGCGGTCATATCGGGAAATTTGGTATACAGCGCGCCGAAGAAGGCCACGATGGAAGAAGGGGCGGTCGTTCGCGGAGAGACGAAATACACGGAGAATAAAGCCGCAGGCGGCGCTTCCAAAAGAGGTCTCGCGGCGATACTTTCGCTCGCCCTCCTCGGGACGCTTCTTTCACAGTTCGCCTCCGCGCTTCTCTTCGGCCTCCTGTTCCGGCGCTACGCGACGATGCTCGTCGAGCAGGCGGTCGCCCAGCCCCTGCTTGAGATGGGAAGAGGGCTCGTCATCGTCATCGTCCTCCCCGTGGTCTCCGTCCTGCTTTTCTTCACGCTGATAGGAGTGCCGCTCGGAGCGCTGGGACTGCTCTCGCTCGTCGTCGTCTTGCTGTGCGCTTGGATCATGGTGCCCATCATTCTCGGAAGCATTGTCTACCGGAAGCTTTCCAAGAGCCTCGCGTATGAGGTCTCGTGGAAAACCATCCTCTTGGGCACCGCGCTCTACATACTGCTCGGTCTCATTCCTATTATCGGAAGTCTCGCGCAGTTCGCGCTCATCCTTCTGACGCTCGGTGTGATGCTGAAGCTCAAATGGGACATCGCAAAAGACTGGAGATGACCGCACGCCCTCCGCAGAGGGCCGAAAGATGTGTATGCAAAGACGGGGACTGAAACTCACAAAAAAGGAATTGCAACAAACGATGCGTCTGACGCGGCCGCCGCGTCTTGAGGGCAAGGTGAAGAATGCAATGACAAATCCCGTGCGGAAGAAAAAAATCGCACGGACAAAAGGGCGTTCTCCCAAAAAAATGCAAGGGTACACCGCAAGGCAGAGCAAGGACTATCACCTGAAAAGCAAACGGCGCGTTTGACATCATACGTACCGGCGTATGTTCAAAGACAGGAGTGATGCCGGACGTCAGCTCGCGGAGAAACTCGCGCCCTATCGCGGAAAGCATGCGGTCGTTTTGGCTCTCCCGCGCGGCGGCGTCGTGATCGGATACGAAATAGCCCGCGCGCTCTCGCTCCCGCTCGACATTATCGCGGTACGCAAGGTAGGGGCTCCGGATAATCCCGAATACGCCATCGGGGCCGTCGGCGCGGACGGGACTGCGATCTTGAACGATGCGGAAGCGGCAATGATCGACAAGGCATGGCTCGCGGGGGAGATTGCGGCGCAAAAAAAGGAGGCGCGGCGGCGCGGTCGCGTATACCGCGCGGGGAGAAAGCCCCTCGGCATCGTTCAAGAT
>Ga0209542_10021534_pt1 | contig 10094 bp, 13 predicted proteins | sample RifCSPhighO2_01_FD_184028 | JGI IMG/M metagenome (GOLD analysis project Ga0209542, IMG submission 184028) | Soil microbial communities from Rifle, Colorado - Rifle CSP2_plank highO2_0.1 (SPAdes) (version 2) | ecosystem: Environmental > Terrestrial > Deep subsurface > Rock core/Sediment ...
TTTGATTCTTTGACCTTGAATCTATTTCTCTGGGCCTCGCACTCGTGCGAGGCCTTTTTCTATGTTAATATTAAATTGGTAGTAGGCGAATCTTGCTGGCGGTCAAGGCTTCCGGCGGCCGAATCCAGTATCCATAAGCTGAGAGCGTCTGCGGTTACGACTTCAGGCGGAGGGCTTATGTAGACACTTCATAAAAAATGAAGATACTTGGTATAGAATACTGGGGTATTATGATACCGAAAACTAAAACTGCTCCGAGACTATTCAAGGGGTGATAGATAGGATAGATGGTATTCTACACAATTCTGACGGTGATCCGAACCTCCTCGGTGCGAATCGCAACGACGACGGTCGTTGGCTGAACGCCTACTACGACAACCCTGACAACAGGTGGAATCGTGACAATGGCTTCGCTTTCGTCTCGCAAGTCTTTCTGTTTCTCTCCCGACTTTTGTCTGGAGAGTTTTGTTTTTATCATAAAATTTTAGTTTTTGTCTCTATTGTTATATAATTAAATTATGGAGCCTACATTCTTTAAAGAAATGCCGAAGTTTAAAACTCCCGAAGAGGAGCTTGATTATTTGCGCGCGCATGTAAAAGCAAGAGAAGAGGAGCTTATTAAAGCAGGACACATAGAACATGCGGAGGAAAAGGCGGCGGGAGAGGTAATTAGCGAATATAAAAATATTCCAGCCGAACAGCTGGTGCACAGAGAGAATGTTATCGGCAAAAAAGAAGCTGAGGGAATCGTGCTTGCGCTTAAGCCGGAAACCCACGATACCATTATGGAAGAGCTTTTAGGGCTTGTCATTACCAAGGGAATTCGCAACGCGCTTAGTGTGGCGGAGACCATGGATAATCCGCACATTGATGATGATTTTCATCGGATTCTTGTCCAGTATTTAAAGATTGGGCAAGTAAAGTTAGATTTTAAAGAAAACTCGCCTGTTTATAAAGCCCTCAATATGACGCTTTTTGAAATTACCTTACCCCCACCCCAAGAGGAAGCAGATAAATCAAAAAGTTTTAAAGAATTCATTGGTGCCATGGAGCAATTTTACGCGGGTATGCAATCTCTCGGAGAGGGTAAGTATAATGAAAAAGAAAATTATTTTACCCTAGAAGTAGCACTAAGCAACCAAAGCGACGAAGTCGTCGTCTATGCGGCTATTCCCAATAAACATCTTTCCCTTTTTGAAAAGCAGGTTTTGGCTTTTTACCACGACGCGAAAATTCGCGAAACGGCGAACGATTACAATATTTTCAACGAAAATGGCGGTTCAGTAGGTGCTTATGCTAGTTTTTCCGAGCGCGCGGTGCTTCCAATCAAAACCTATGACAATATTGAGCATGACCCAATGAATCCGATACTGAACGTTTTTTCCAAATTAAAAACAACGGGCGAGGGCGCGGCGATTCAACTCATAATCGCGCCAGCTGGCGATAAATTCATCAATGAATTTCATATGATTTTGGACGATGTGAAAGACGGCATGTCGGTAAAATACGCGGCAGATAATTTCTACAAGTTCAATAAAGCTTTTTTAAAAGTCGGCAAGGAGCTGTTTTTCGGAAAAAAGGAAAAAGAAGAAGGAGAGAAAAAAGAAAAATATATGAAAGGCAGAAAGGCGGTAGATGAAGGGGCCGTGGAGAAAATAGGCAATAAAATGAAGAGCACCATTATGAAAGCGAATATTCGCGTAATCGCTTCGGGAGAAAATAAAGAGCGCGCGGAAGCAATTTTAAAAGAGATAGAATCTTCTTTCAACCAGTTTTCCGAGGCGGCCAGCAACTCTTTTGTTTTTGAGCGAATTTCCGGAGGCGAATTGAAAAAACTCTTTCATGATTTTTCTTATCGCGCATTCTCATCCGATAAAGTATTGCCGATGAATTTAAAAGAATTGGCCTCCGTATTTCATTTCCCAGTTGGCATCGGTAGCCAGCCGCAACTGAAAGAAGCGAAAGCCGGCATCGCGCCTGTGCCGATAGAAATGGGGACGGAAGGAATAGTGCTGGGGATAAACAGTTATCGGGGCAGAGATACGGAAATTCATCTGGCGCGCGAAGACAGAATGAGGCATTTCTATGTCATCGGGCAGACGGGTACAGGGAAGACAAATATCATGCTCAACATGATAACGCAAGACATAAAGAACGGAGACGGATGCTGTTATATTGACCCGCATGGCACGGATATTCAAACCATTCTTTCGCGAATTCCAAAAGAACGTATTGATGATGTTATTTACTTTGACCCGGCTTATACCGCTCGGCCGATGGGTCTTAATATGCTGGAGTACGACCCGAAATATCCGGAGCAAAAAACTTTCGTGGTGAACGAAATGATGGGAATTTTTAACAAGCTTTTTGACATGAAAATTGGAGGCGGAGCGATGTTTGAACAGTATTTTCGCAATAGCGCTTTCTTGGTAATGGAAGACCCCGAAAGTGGCTCAACCTTGCTTGAAATTACCCGCGTCTTGGCGGACAAAAATTTTCGCGACATGAAGCTTGCCAAGTGCAAAAATCCCATCATTAAACAATTCTGGGTTTCGGCCGAGCAGACGACTGGGGATCAATCTTTGGCTAACTTCGTTCCCTATATTTCATCAAAATTTGATAATTTTATTAGTAACGACATTATGCGACCGGTAGTGCTTCAGCAAAATTCCGTTTTTAATTTCCGTAAAATAATGGATGAAAAGAAAATTCTTTTGGTGAATCTTTCCAAAGGCAGGCTTGGAGATATTAACGCGAATTTGATCGGCTTGGTGCTTGTCGGTAAAATCCAAATGGCGGCGCTTTCTCGTGTGGATATGTTCGGCCAGCCGATGAATGATTTTTATCTTTACATTGATGAATTTCAAAATGTCACGACTGATTCTATCGCGTCTATTTTGTCTGAAGCTAGAAAATATAGATTGTCTTTAAACATAGCTCACCAATATATCACCCAGCTTGAGGAAAATATTAAAAATGCGGTTTTTGGTAATGTCGGCTCCATGTCGGTGTTTCGCGTCGGCACCGAGGATGCAACTTTTTTGGAACCGAAATTTAAACCGATTTTTACCGCCGCCGATATTACCAAGCTTGATAATTACAATGCTTATATTAGTATGCTAGTGAATGGTCAGCCGACCAAACCTTTCAATTTACACACCCTAGCGCCCGAGAAAGGCAATCCTGATATTGTAGATAGTTTGAAAGAGCTTTCTTATGTAAAATACGGTCGTGATCGGGCAGAAGTTGAAGAAGAAATTATGAATAGGTATAAAACGATGGAATAAGGGTATGATGTATTTTCTCCTCCTACCTAAGGAGGAGTGGCTGAAAGCCGAGGTGGTGAATTAAGAATTACCACCCCCAACCCCCTCCTCAGAAAGGAGGGGAGCAAAAAACTCAATGAAAATTATTAACAATATCTCAAGGTTATATTCAAGAAGAAAAGAATTACGAAATAATTCTACCCAACAAGAAATTATGCTCTGGATTCGCTTGAAAAATTCTCAACTTGGTTATAAATTTCGTAGACAACATAGCATCGGAGGATATATTGTGGATTTTTATTGTCCAATAAGAAAATTAGTTATTGAAATAGATGGTTCTCAGCATTATGAAAAAAATGCAGTTGAATACGATGCGGTGCGAAGTAATTATCTTGAAGGTCTAAATTTAAAAATTTTACGTTTTAGTAATGGGGATATTAATGCTAATATAGAAGGGGTTTTAATGAAGATTAGAAGCGAATTATAATTTATATGGAAAACGAGGATAATATTCTAGAGTTATGATTTTCTCTATGTTGAAAAAATAGCAGAGGCTATGTGTCATTTCCACAATGTTTTGAAAAACGTGGACCGGGTTGCTCATGCTACTTGCTATCTTGTGATATTAAAAAGTAGTAATTTAATACCAGCTCAGCTTGAGGAGCACGAGAAATTTACTCTAGCATGGGCAACTCCGAGAGAAATTCTGACAAACTGGGAATCCAGAAACCAAAGTAAGGACCATGATCACTGGATTTATTTTTTAAAAAAATCTGTGACGCGGGTAAAAGAATTAGGATACGACTCAACAAATGTTTTAGAAACTTAACCTTAGACTGAATTTTGAATTATTAAGATAATCTGCTAAGATGTTTATATTATAATTTTATTTTTTTGAAAATATGAAACATCCAAAAGAAGAAAAGACATATGTGATGATTAAGCCAGACGGAGTAAGGAAGGGCTTAACAGGGGAGATTATTCGTCGTTTTGAGCAGCGAGATTTAAAAATTGTGGCGCTCGAAATGTTCCAACCTACGCATGACCAAATCGATAATCATTATCCAAAAAAAGAAGAATGGATCACCCGTTTGGGCGAAAAAACAAAAAATACTTATGAAAAATACGGCTATGACTTGATTGCTGATTTTAATACTGACGATACCTCAAAAATTGGTCCAGAGGTTCGTAAGTGGCTTATTAACTTTATGACCAGTGCTCCATTGGTAAAAATGGTAGTGCAGGGAGTGCATTCAGTGGATGTTGTTAGAAAAATAGCCGGAGATACTATGCCTTACAAAGCAGATATGGGGACAATCCGCGGAGATTTTTCAATTGATAGTCCTGCTTTGGCGAATAAGGAAAAGCGTGCCGTTACAAATATCGTGCACTGCTCAGAGACCCCAGAAGAGGCGGAACATGAAATCAAACACTGGTTTGGCGATAAGAAAACTTTTGACTATAAACGTTTCGGAGTGGATGAATAAAAGATAAACCCCTAAACCAGGGCTTTCGTGTTAATATAATTTTATGCATGAAATCGAAACAAAAATTTTGGAAATAGACGTAAATTCTTTAATAGAAAAATTAAAGAAAATTGGGGCGGAAAAAATTCAAGAAGTAATGTTGATAGTAGATTGGTATGGACCCAAAGGTTTGACTCATGACGGTGACGACTCTTGGTATTTGCGTGTACGTTCTTATGGTAATGGGAAAATCGAGGTAACTTGTAAATGGAATAAAAAGATTATTAATAATACAGTTCAAGGCAATGAAGTAAATGTGTTGGTTGATAGTCATGAAAAGACCGGAATTCTTTTTGAATCTATCGGACTTGAAAATTATGCCCATCAAGAGAAAAAAAGAATTTCTTGGAAACTCGATAATGTTCAATTTGATTTAGATACTTATCCTAGTATGCCTGCTTATCTTGAAATTGAAGCTGGTAGTGAAAAAGAAATAAATGATATGATAAAAAAATTAAATTTGGAGCATTACGAGACCTGGAATGATGGAGAAAGAACTTTGATCAAAGAAAAATACAAATTAGACTGGTTTAATATGAGTTTTTAAGTCTAAAAATTGTGAAACAAAAAAGGAAACTCGTCTATGTTGCCAAAATTTTTTGAGGGCATATACTTTAAGTAGGGTTATTTCCGATTATTACCTAGAACACTATTTTATGGGAGTTTCGATCGTGTTTGACCTTGGTCTCTCGCGTCTAACACCCACCTAGCTTTGAGCTATGGTAATACATCAGAAATAGTCCTAAGAAGAACTCCGCGCTGTATTCGTTTCGGGCGGATTTTTTCTTGGGAATTATGGATATGGATCCCGTTAGAAGTCCTTTAGTTAATTAAAGTCATAGAAATGGTATAATAGACAAGTTTTCTATTGTTGATATTAATAAATTAACTACGGAAATCTAAAGATTTCCTACTTCTAACGGGATGGACAGAAAAAAGCTTTTTAAACACCTAGCCTGCCTTGTTTTTTTAATTTTTGTAATTAATTTTCTTGCTAATAAATTTTATTGGTATTCCTCCATCTGGTATTTTGACATAATTATGCATTTTTTGGGCGGGCTCTGGGTCGGGTTAGCCTTTCTTTATTTTTTTCCGCTTCACCCTACTCTCCCCTTAGTAAGGGAAGGGATTAAGGAAGGGGTCCGTGTTTTATTATTTGTATTATTGATTGCGGTCGGCTGGGAAGTTTTTGAATTTTTTGTTAATGATGTCATTGCGCAGAACCCATTTAATTTTCTAGACACCATTTCCGATATTCTTTTTGGAATATCTGGTGGATTATGTGCTATTCTTTATTCATGGAAAAAACAGCTAAAATAACATTTTGCGGGGGGGCGGGCTCGGTGACGGGTGCGAATTTTCTTTTGGAAATTGACGGCCGGAAAATTTTAGTTGATTGCGGGCTCACCCAGGGAGATAAAATGACGGATGAGGTGAACTGGGAGCCTTTCATGTATAATCCAAAAGAAATAGATATTCTTTTCATTACTCATGCGCACGTGGATCATGTGGGGAGAATTCCCAAATTAATTAAAGATGGATTCCGCGGGAAAATTTATTCTACTGAACCGACTAAAGCCCTGGCTCTGCCGATGCTTGAAGACACTGTTGATATTCTAAGCAAAAATACGGATTTAGGGCTGAATGAAATTTATACGAAAGAGAGTATCAAATTAGCGCTTTCGTTTTGGCATGGTTTCTCTTATAAAGAGAGAATAAAAATTACCGATAATGTGGAAGTTAATCTTTTAAATGCGGGGCATATTTTAGGTTCGGCCATGGTAGAGTTCTTTTATAACGGCCAGAAAATCCTTTTTACCGGAGATTTGGGCAATAGTCCGTCCATGCTTCTTCCCGACACGGAAAAAGTTACCGATGCGGATTATTTGATAATGGAGTCTGTTTACGGCGATAGAAATCATGAATCCAGAGACAATCGCAGAAAATTTTTGGAGGAAACAATTGAAGATAATTACAAAAGGCGCGGAACGCTCATTATTCCGACTTTCTCTCTTGAGAGGTCGCAAGAGCTTCTTTTTGAGCTCAATGCTTTGGTAGAAAACAGCCGAATTCCGATAATGCCCATTTTTCTTGATTCTCCTTTGGCCATTCGCTTGACTGATGTTTTCAGGCAATACAAAAATTATTTCAACGAAACAGCGCAAAAAGCAATGTCGCATGATAAATATCTGTTTGATTTCCCCGGCCTGCACAACACCCTAAAATCGGAAGAATCCAAAATGATCGGCAATGTGCCCAATCCAAAAATAGTTATCGCGGGAAGCGGGATGTCTACGGGCGGGCGCATTGTGCATCACGAAAAACACTATTTACCAGACTCGAATAACACAATACTTTTGACCGGATATCAGTCCGTTAATACGCCGGGACGCTTAATCAGGGAAGGGTTGAAAAATGTTCGCATAACCGGAGAGAATGTGCCCATCCGAGCGCATATTGTGAAAATTTCCGGATATTCGGGACATAAAGATTCTGATGGCTTGTTAAGCTTTGTGGAAGATATGCAGGATAAAGTTAAAAAAATTTTTGTGGTTATGGGAGAGCCTAAATCCTCAATGTTCCTGGTGCAAAAATTAAAAGACAATTTAGGTCTTGAAGCTTTTGCGCCAAATTTGGGAGATAGCGTAATATTAAATTGTGAGATACAATAAAATTATGAACTCCCCATTGAATTCTCCCAATAAGCATGCGCATAATAAAATAAAAATTTGCGTTTCTGGCGCGGCCGAAACGGGGCATTGCGGTCTCGGAGCTTTGGATTTAGCGAAAGAATTAGGAAAAGAAATTGCCCGCCAAGGCGCGGTTTTGGTGAATGGCGCAACGACCGGTTTTCCATTTTGGGCAGCCATGGGGGCGAAGGAAGAAGGCGGAATTTGCGTCGGCATATCTCCCGCCGCTTCCGAGCAGGAGCATGTGGACATTTACAAGCTTCCGCTTGATTATATGGATTTAATTATTTACACCGGTTTTGGTTATCCGGGGCGCGACTTGCTTATGACTCGCGCGGCGGACGCTGTCGTCTGCGGATGCGGGCGCATAGGCACCATTCACGAGTTCACCGTTGCTTTTGAAGACAAAAAGCCTATTGGTGTTTTTGAGGGGCCCTGGAAAATGGACGAAGAATTAAAAGAAATTATAGAAAATGCGCACCGATTCAATCCGAAAGTTGTTTCCGGTTCTGACCCTAAAAAACTTTTGGAAGACATTATCGCTCTTGTTCAAAAAGACAAACTTGAATATAAAGTTTCAAAAACTTCTTCTTCTGACACTAGCTAACGGCTTCTAAGATTTTAGCGAATGTTTTTGGATTGTGTTCTGCAAGGCCGGAGAGGATTTTTCTATCTAATTCTATCTTATTCTTTTTTAGCGCGCCGATTAGTTTAGAATACGACATACCAAGCTCGCGTGCGCCGGCGTTTATTTTTATATTCCAAAGTTTTCGATTGTGCGATTTTTTATCTTTACGATGGGCGAAAGCATAACTGCCGGCATGAAGTAAGGCTTCTTTGGCTTGGCGTTCCTTAGTGGAACGACCATGACGCATTCCTTTGGTTTGCTTCAAAATACTTCTCCTTCTCTTTAACGCATGTACTCCTTTTTTTACTCTGGTCATAAAATCTAGATTTACCTCACCCCTTCGCCCCTCTCCATAATTTAATTATGGAGAGGGGTTGGGGGGAGAGGTTTAATTAAATGGTAATAGGTGACTCTTTGGTTTATTTTTAATCACAAAATTCTGCCCCTTTTTTCCTGCCAACTGGCTATTGCGCGACTGTTTTGCATTGAAATGGTTAAAACCTGCCTTGCGGGAAAGCACCTTACCGTTTTTGGTGAGTTTTAATCTCTTGCTAAATGATTTATTTGTCTTCATTCCTTTCATTTTTTTTCTATTGTTATAGTTAAGCCTTTCGGGCCTCTTTTATATGTGTCCGATATTTTATAATCTTCGGTAATCAAATGTAATACCCTGTCTAAACGTTCTCGTAAAAATTTCTCATCCATATACTTCGCGCGGCCGGCCAGGAAAAGTTCAACTTTGATGCGATGTCCTTCTTTTAGCCATCTCGAAGCGGTTTTCGCTTTTAACTCCAAATCGTGATCTCCTGTGCCTATTTTGATCTGGATTGATTTTGTTTCGGTTCTGTTTGCGCCGGCTTTAGCTTTTTTCAGTTTCTTGGCAGTCTCGTACTGGTATTTGCCGAAATCCATAAGCTTGGCAATCGGGGGATTGCCATTCGGGGATATCTCTATTAAGTCTAAACCTTTGCTTTGGGCTAATTCCAGAGCATCTCTTATGCTTAAAACTCCGAGATTTTTGTTTTCACTGTCTAAAACCCGAACTTCTTTCGCTCGTATTTGGTTGTTTATTCTTTCACGCAATGTATATATAGAAAGCCCCATAAAGGGCTTAACTATCAAAATAATAGCCTAATTGGGGCTTAAAGTCAACATTGTGATAATATGTATAAATGGCTAGTTATGCGGAAAACAGAAAAGCGCGGTTTAACTATGAATTCATGGAAAAATACGAGACAGGTATTGAGCTTTTGGGTATGGAAGTTAAATCCGTGCGTGGAGGGCAGATGTCTCTCGAAGGAGCTTTTGTCATCGTGCGTGGGGGAGAGGCGTTCTTGATCAATGCGAATGTTCCGCCGTATCAGCCGAAAAATGCAGAGAAAGATTATAACTCGCTTCGTAACCGAAAACTTTTACTCACCAAAAAAGAAATTACCGAGCTGGCGGGAAGTGAGAAGAATAAGAGTTTGACAATCGTACCGATTTCGGTGTATAATAAAGGGAGAAAAATCAAAGTGGAAATCGCTTTGGTAAAAGGGAAGAAAAAGTTTGATAAACGCGAAACTATCAAGAAACGTGAGACGGATCGCGAAGTTCGCAGAGAGTATAAGGAGAGATAAAAGACCTGCCTGCCGCAGGCATGGACGTTGAAATTAGAATATGGGGATGCAAGGCATAGACAGTTGGCCTATTGTTATTGATGCATACCGAGCATGAACGTAATCTCGTAAAAATTCGTTCAAATGTTAATTGCAAAATTAACTTCTAAAGCTAAAGCAATTGCTTCAACATACTTCGGTATGGGGGACTTTGCCTTCGCTTCAGTTTCCGCTTCGGCGTAAACTGATGTCTCACTTATAGACTTCCGATATATAAGCTGAGGCACAATATTATCGGGATAGGGGAAAGAATGTCCTGACTTCCTTCCGAAACAAAAGGACTCGATTAAAAAATATTTGGCTCGCTTAAGAATTTTTTAATCTAA
>Ga0209542_10021535_pt1 | contig 10094 bp, 10 predicted proteins | sample RifCSPhighO2_01_FD_184028 | JGI IMG/M metagenome (GOLD analysis project Ga0209542, IMG submission 184028) | Soil microbial communities from Rifle, Colorado - Rifle CSP2_plank highO2_0.1 (SPAdes) (version 2) | ecosystem: Environmental > Terrestrial > Deep subsurface > Rock core/Sediment ...
TAGGCCCCGCCTTTTCGGCGGGCAAGCCAGTTTTTGTTTCCATATTGAGATGATAACTTAAATTTTATAAATAAAAAAGGCTACAACACCGTAACCTTTTCAAGTTAGCTTAATATTTAAATATGATTTTTTTTAACGTACTTCTTGAGTGCTTCGTCGTCTTCGATTCCGATCGCTTTCAACGTTACATGGATCAGTTCTCGCGCGAACTGAAGCATATCGTCAGTTTCTTTCGCAGAAAATAGCCTTACTTGCCATTTTATTTCTATTTCGCTGTTGCGAATCTCTACGACAATCTGAGGCATCGGTCCGGCCTCTGTAATAGCAATCGTCAGAAATGATTTTAATGTTTGCCCTAAGGTCCAGACAGTAGTTTCAATGATACCGTTTTCCTCAACAATTATTAATTCAATTATTTCCAGAGGCTTTCCGCTGGACACGGTGACGCTCCATGTGGCCGCGATATCTTCGCCAACGAGAACCAATTCCTCAGTGTTTTTTGGCAGTTGTTTAAGCAGTTCTTGCCTAGGCGTCAGCTTCGTTGCTTCGACCGCTTTCAGCTCGACGACATTAAAAGGCAAAGACAAAAGCCATACAAACGCTATAAGCGTGATTACGATTATTCGCATTTTTAAGCCCTCCTCTGGCTTAATTATACACCCAACTTGTATGACTTGTCAAGCTTTGCTAAAGCATAGAAGCCCAAGGCGAAGAGAATTGCGGTAAAAATCGCGGAGCTCAAGCAATAAAGGCAAAGCGCGCGGATTACAAAAAACTGGAGATAAGTAAGCCAAATTGAAAATAAAAATCCAAAAGCGCTCAGGCCAAAAAATAAAAGCGCGGCGCTTTTATTTTTATTTTGCAAATAAACCAAAACCAAAATCAAAAGCAAAAAATAATAAGCTGCGCCCAAAAGTGCCAAAGGAATGTTGCCGCCGATGACGGCGTAGGGGCTCGCCAAAACTTTGTCGCAACCTTGTAAAATTGAGCAATTAACTTCGGTGCCGGCGAAATGTTTTGCCGCGAGATACGAAGTATCCGCGAGCCCCGCGAGAGTTAACAAAACATACGATACCGGCCACCATTTGTTATTCATGTAAAAAATATTTTTTTGCCTCCTCTAATGTTTTTGGATAAAGATGCTCGCGTTTTTCTGCGAAGCGCGAAGAGAAACCGGCGTTTTCAAACTGAAATAAATCGCCAACTATCAATTTCCACTTATGTTCACCAAGTTTGCGGTCAGAAGACAAAGTATCTAAAACGATTTTTCTATATTCATTTATTTTGTCTCTCTCTCCTACGGACAACATAAATAATTTCCAAATATTTTGATTCCATCGTAAGTTTATTTTGTCGCAAGCTTCAATAATTGCGAGTTTCCCATTAAGAGGCGGGCTCTCAAAGATATTAATTTGTCCTTTACTGTTGGGCAACCGCGCTTTCAATGATTCTGCAAGCATATTCGCTAAGCTATCCGGTGAATGTTTGTGATCCAATTGACGCTCATACGCGCTGTCTATATTAATATAGCCGTCATAATCAGACTCGGGCGTTGCGTATCCTTTTGTTAATGATCCAAAAAGACTAAGGGAGATGATTTCTGGATGTTCTTTTTGTATTTCATAAACAAGGACCTGTAATATTTCTAGCCGTTCTTTTAATTCAGGATTTCTGGATAATAAAAATCTTTTTCTTTCCAAATCTCCGTATGTGGATGCGAGCTCGCGCCTCTCTTCTTTTTCTTTGCCAGCATATTTTTGGTAATCATATTTTTTTTCTCGGTATTCTTCCATAGCATTTATTAGGAGATTCTTTTTTTATAAAGTCCGACGAGTTCGGCGCTGGCGATGGCATGCGTTGGGATTTTTTCAACTGGCGCGTCTGGGTCGTCTACTATAGGCGCGAGGCTTTTGGTATTCTTTGGTACGCCGAAAATTTTAAGCGGGTGATTAATTCCGCCAGCCTGCGGATTCCCGTCGCAAGTGTATTTTGCTGGTATATTTTGGTTATTTTGAAACGCCGGACTTTCTATTTTCATATCGTCCATATAATGCTAGCATAATTAATTATGTCAAGTAAAGCTAAAAAAATATTCGTAGCGATGAGCGGTGGCGTTGATTCGTCGGTGGCAGCTTTGTTGCTGAAAGAAAAGGGGTACGACGTAACCGGAGTGCATATGCTTTGCTGGGAAGGGTGCGAGGACAACGAGGATAAGCAAGACGCAATGAGAGTGGCCGCGAAGCTCGGTATTCCATTTTTGGTTTTGGATTTTAAAAAAGAATACCGCGAAGCAGTTTATAATGATATGGTGCGGGAATACGCGGCAGGGCGCACGCCCAATCCGGACGTGATGTGCAATAAAGAAATAAAATTCGGTATTTTTTTGAAAAAGGCACTTGAAGCAGGCGCGGATTTTATCGCGACCGGGCATTACGTTCGGCTAGACGCCATGGGCCGTAAGCTATACGCCGCCAAAGACGCAACCAAAGACCAAAGCTATTTTCTCTGGACGCTAACCCAAGATCAGCTCAAGCATTGTTTATTTCCGATAGGGGATTATTTAAAAAGCGATGTTAGAAAAATTGCGCTGGAAGCTGGTTTACCAACGGCCATAAAAAAAGATTCCCAGGGATTATGTTTTGTTGGCAAAGTTGATTTCGGAGAATTTATTAAAGAAAGCATTCCTAAAAAAAACGGAGCCGTGATTTTAGTCGACGGCAAAAAAATCGGCGAGCACGACGGCGCGCATTTTTACACAATCGGCCAGCGGCATGGCTTAAATCTGGGGGGGTTGCCTAAGCCAGTTTTTGTTGCCAAAAAAGACGCTATTACTAATACTTTAGTTGTCGCGCGAGGGCAAGACGACCCGATTTTGTATAAAAAAGAATTAATCGCGGAAAATTTTAATTGGATAGGAATAACCCACCTTCAAACTCCTCTTTTGGCCAGGATTCGCTACCGCCAGCCTTTACAGGCATGCCGCATTGCTGGAGATAAAGTGATTTTTGATCAGCCACAGCGCGCGGTCGCCCCGGGGCAATCAATTGTTTTTTATAAGGAAAGCGGTGAAATGTTAGGCGGTGCTATAATAAAAGAATGAAATCTCAAGAGCTTAGGCAGAAATTTTTGGAATTTTTCGAAAAGCGCGCCCGCATGCCGGACGGGCAGGGGCATAAAATTGTGCCTTCTTCTTCGTTGATCCCCGACGACTCGTCGGTGCTTTTGACTACTGCCGGAATGCAGCAGTTTAAAAAATATTATACGGATCCTTCGCTCGCGTCTGCGCCCAACGTCGCTTCAATACAAAAATGTTTCAGAACTTCCGACATAGACGAGGCGGGGGACGAGTCGCACCTTACTTTTTTTGAGATGCTCGGGAATTTTTCTTTCGGCGGATATTTTAAGGAGGAGGCGATAAAATACGCCAAAGAATTTTTGGATAGCATCGGATTGAAAATTGATTATGTTACTGTTTTTAGCGGCGACGCCGAAATTCCTTCAGATAAAGAATCCGAAGAGATTTGGCGCAAATTAGGAGTTAAAGACATCCGAAAAGCCGGCAGAGAGGACAATGTTTGGGGCCCCACCGGCACGGAGGGTCCTTGCGGACCAACCACGGAAATTTACATAAACGGCGTTGAAATCTGGAATATCGTTTTTAATGAATATTATAAAAAAACAGACGGCACTTTTGAAAAACTAAAAACTCCGGGCGTGGACACAGGCATGGGGCTTGAGCGCCTCGCGATGGTTTCGCAGAACAAAAAAACTATTTTTGAGACGGATTTATTCGCCCCGATTTTAAACGTTTTGAAGGGAATCGGCGATGGCTGGTCTGGCCGTATTGTGTCGGACCACATTCGTGGGATCGTCTTTTTAATTGGTGACGGCGTTCGTCCAAGCAATAAAGATCAGGGTTACACATTGAGACGGTTAATCCGCCGCGTTATTCCGCACCTAAAGTCACGCCAGACTCTCATTCGTATGCCAGACGGCGCACCCATATCTAAGTTGGTAAATATTAAAGAAGTGGCGCAACATATTATTGACCAGTATGGCGCCATAGAAATGTATAAATATCTATTAGATAACAAAGATGAAATTTTGGAAATTATAAAAAACGAACATGAAAAGTTTTTAGAAGTTTATGACAAGGGAAGAAACTTGCTTACCAAATTAGTCAATGAATCCAAAGATAATAAAACTTATAAGGTTGATGGGAAAGATGTTTTTATTTTAGTAACTACACATGGTTTTGCCTTGGAATGGATTAAGGACATTGCTAAATTGCGAGGGGTTGAGTTAGATTTAAGTGGATTCGAAGCTGAATTCAAAAAACATCAAGAAATCTCGAGGGCGGGAATGGAGAAAAAATTTGGGGGGCATGGGTTGTTGCTGGATACGGGAGAACTTAAAGCTAAAGATGAAGAAGAATTGAAAAAGGTGACGCGGTTGCACACGGCGACGCATCTTTTGCAGGCGGCTTTAAGAAAAAGTTTGGGAGGAGGAGTAAAGCAGGCCGGCTCGGACATAACTGCCGAGCGGACAAGATTTGATTTTACGTTTGATAGAAAACTTACGGACGAAGAAATTAAAAAAGTGGAAGATTTAGTGAATTTAGCGGTTGGCAAAAAATATCAGATTGATATGAAAGAGATGGCTTTGGAGGACGCTTTAACACGGGGCGCTTTGCATTTCTTCAAGGAAAAGTATCCGCCGAAAGTAAGGGTTTATTCAGTGGGTGATTTTAAAGCGGAACCGCCGGAGATTTTTTCCCGGGAACTCTGTGGGGGACCGCATGTCAAAAATACCTCCGAAATTGGCCATTTTAAAATATTAAAACAGGAAGCAGTCGGCTTCGGCCTCCGCCGCATTCGAGCAACGGTAGAGTAAAAAATTTTCTAATTTCAAGATTTGCAATACTTTTGCTATCGCAGAAATAACTCAAATCTTTAATTGTATTTAGTTGATAAATTATTACAAAAGATCAAAACGTTTCTTGAGGTGGAGTTCGTTGTCAACATGCTCAGCCAAAACGAACCGAACATGGGGACGGAGCGAAAAAAACTCAATTATAAAATCTATTTCGTTTTTGCATTCGAACGGATGTATAAAAACGCTTTTTTGAAATTGAAAACATCCTATCTTTTTTAAAGTTAAAGCCAAAGCGTTTCTAGCCCTTCTGTGTTTTTCAGGAATATCAAAAAGGATTAAACGCCATTTACCATCCCATTTTTTCATAGGAGCAATTTTAATATTTTCGATATTATATCTTAGTGCGATATTTTTGCCTTTGGCGGTCAAAACAAGAGTGGTGGTGCCGCCCGGGTTATCTAGCGCGTCAATAAGGCGCGAGTAATATAGTCGTTTGATAGCTCTATGGAGCGCGTAACGATTTATTGTTTTCCAATCTCTGGCAACAGCCTTAAGCACTCTAAAATATTGCTTCGGAGACGAGGAAAGCCCCAACACTAAACCCCCCAGCAGCAAAATTAAAACTTTTTGGGTTGTTGGTTTCAACTGAAGAAACTTTTGTCCTTCTTGGCGCATTGACACTATTTTATTATTTAGAAATTAAATTTGCAATACTTTTGCTATCGCAAAAGAAAGTAAAATGTAATATAAATTTAATGGTAGAATAAAAAAATCGGGGTTTTTCAACCCCGACCCCGTGCCAGTTTTAACCTAAACGAAGAGGCGTTTCGAAAAGCGCCTATATCCAGTAAGGACGAAAAACAACCCCGTTGTGTTAGCCGCATCTCACTTGCCCAAAATGATCCGAATGACGACGGCATAAAGGCGCTCCACAGACCAAATTGCCTGTTTTACTACAAGTTTGTGTAGCTTGTGCGGAGCACATGTGACAAGTTATGCCCCGATGACTAGCACACATTCCGCTCTTGATTGCTTTCTGACGGCAAAAACCGATATATGCTTCATTGAAAATACAAAGCCTTTTCTTTTTAAGTTTTTTGCGTTCCGCACTAAAACTCAGTTTTTTCATTTATTTTCCACCTCCCTCTGCCTTTAGTTTAGCATTTGGATTAAGCTTGTCAATAGTTGACAAGAGCAACCGGCTTGGTGCTATATTGGTGGCAGAATTAGGATTGAAAATGCGCTATTTTGGGCCAAAGACCGCGGCTTATTATGAAAGGATGCGAAACGCGCTTTTTTCCACCACTGTGGACGATTCTCGTCCCGTGCTGAAAAAAGGCAGTGGCGTCTGGGTGGAAGATATTGACGGCAATAAATTTCTAGATTTTACTTCGCAGGTAGGGATTATAAATACCGGGCACGCGCCGGAAGAAATAGCCGAAGCTTTGCGCGAGCAAACCAACTGGCTTACTGGAGCGATTTCAAATGATTTTCAGTTTGCCTGCAGGCATAAGAAAGGCATTTTACAGCACGAAGAAGTATCTCCCGTAAAATTGGCCGAGGAACTTATTCGGCTTTCTCCAGTGCCTTACCCAAAAAAAGTTTTATTTGAAATATCCGGCGCGACGGCGATTAACGCGGCTGTAAAAATTTGTTTGGCGGCGAATCCAAAACGCGGATGGTTCGGAGCGTTCGCGAAAGCTTTTCACGGGCGGCATGGGCCAAGCCTGGATTTATCAAGCTCTAAGCCGATCCACAAGCTTCTGCATCGCGAAGGATTAAAAGTAATAAGGTTGCCGTTCCCGGCGGAAAACATTACTTTAAAGAATTACAAAGAAAATTTTTTATTTGCCTTGGAAGATTGCTTTGAAGAACACTTAAACGCGATTTTTATAGAAATAGTCCAGGGAGAAGGTGGAATAAATATCCCATCGCTTAAGATGCTGGACTTTATACACAGAAAGACAAAATCCATCGGAGCGCTTTTTGTGGTGGACGAAGTTCAAACAGGCATGGGCCGCACCGGCAAATTATTTGCTTCAGAATATCTCAACGATCCCCCAGACATCTTGGTATTATCCAAGGCCTTGGGAGGAGGGGAACCGATCGGAGCCGTGATCGCGCGGACGGACATTTTGCCGAATGGCGATTTGCCAAAAAGCGCTCATTCCGGAACTATGCCCGCTTCTCCCTTGCCCGTGGCCGCGGCTTTAGCCAACCTTCGTTTAATGGAAGAAAAGCTTCTTGTCAAAAATTCAAAAGCAATGGGGCGTTATCTTTTGGGGAGGCTACACCTGGTCGTTGGGGACAATCCGATGGTGATTGATGTAGACAGCCTTGGCGGACTTATGGTCAGGGTTGAAATGGCTTCAAAAGAAGCCGCAGACAGGATGATTTGCGCGTGCGCTTCCGAGGATCCAGGACTTCTCTTGATAGGGGCCGGTGAAAAAACTATCCGTTTTATGCCGCCGCTTATCGTAAGCAAAGAAGAAATTGATTTAGCTCTTTCCATATTTGAAAAAGCCCTTAAAACTCCGGCCTAGCCGGAGTTTTTATTTTGTTTTATAATTTAACCATGAAGGCCTATATTTTAGCCGTGGATTTGGGGACGTCTTTTGTGTCCGCCGCGGTTGTCGCGCGCTCAGCGCAAAATCCGCTAAGGTATTCCCTAGTAAAAACTTTCCGCTACCCTTTAAATTTGGTCGGTTTTGCGCTTGAAGATGCCAAGACCGCGGGCGGCGGAACGAATGCCGCCTCCTCACCCGTTACGCGACTGCCCCAGGTGTTTAGAAACGCCTTTTTAAAGATTTTCCGGGAAACGCACGGGATAGTCCGTCGGTTAGACGCGGTTTTACTGGGCTTGGCCGACCCCTTTTTTATAGAAGCAAAGTTTTCAAAAAAAATAAGCAGAAAAGATCCTAAGTCCAAAATAACGCGCGCGGAGTTCGCGGATGTTTTAAATGAGCTGGAAAACACCGCTAAGCACCAATATAACTCACTTCTGCCGGTAAGTAGTGAAATTTTAAGCGTAAAAATCAACGGCTATGACGTTGATGTAAACGGCGCGGAAGGGTATTTTGGGAAGACCTTAGAAATTGAAGCCGCTCTTACGTTCGTCACCCCTTTATTGATGGATTTTTTCAATGACGCTAAAGAAAAATTTTTTCCGCATAGCCCGATCCGTTATTTTTCTGACGCGCGGATTTTGCGGCGCGCCCTTCCCAAAAACAGTAAGCCCAGCGCGGTTATCAGCGTAGATGGTGAATTTACAAGCGTATTTTATTTAGATCAAGCCGGATTGAGCTATGCGGGAATTGTTTCTTTCGGCCTCGGCACTCTCGCAAGGCGCCTGGCTTCTGCGTTTAAAACAAGCCCAGAAGAAGCCTCCTCTCTTTTTAAACAATACTTGGATGGCGCCATGGAAGAATCGCGGGAAAAAAAGGTCAGGACGGCCCTTGAGAGCGCGGAAGCCGATTGGTGGGCCCTTTTGCAAGATTGTTTAAAATCCGCGCGCTTTAAACCGCCTCAAAAATTTATTTTAACGGGGCGCGAATCGAATCCGCCCGGGCTTACGCAATTTTTTAAAAAAAATTTTGAAAGTTTTTACGGCGCGCCGGTGGCAGAAGAAACTTTAGAAAAAAACAGTTTGTCTAAAAACTTGAATTATAACCCATTTTTAACGGGATTAATCACGCTTTTTCCATGGTAAAAAGAATCACGGACATAGTCATTGTGTCCCCAAAAAAAGCAATTTCGGCGCAGATTTTTAAAGCGCCCCCGCCGACAATAAAAAGGCGCTCTCCCTCGCGCTTTTTTCAAAAAAAATATCTTTGGGGAATTTTTATAATTGCGGTGGCGCTTTTCGCGGTAATTTTGTTCAGCGTTTTTAATTCTTCCCTTGAAGTCGCCGTTTCTCCTAAGAAATTTCAGATTCCCGTTGCCAAGACGCTGGCGCTAGCCAAAAACGAAAAAACCGGCCAGCTTTTATTCAAAACCCTTGAAACCCCATACTCCGTCAGCGAAAAATTCCAAGCCTCGGAAAGCGCGTCCACGGAAGTTAAGGCTGAAGGAATTGTCGTCATTTTTAATGAAGCCAAGGACGCCCAGGTGTTGATCGCCTCAACCAGATTGGAAGCGCCGAATAAAAAAATTTATAAAATACCAAAAACAATCGTGGTGCCAGCCGCAGAGCTTAAGGGCGGAAAACTCGTGCCCGGCTCAAAAGAAGTTAAAGTGTTAGCCGACCGTCCCGGAGAAGATTACAATATCGGCCTTACAGATTTCACGCTTCCCGGGCTTAAGGGCTCTTCCAAATATGATTTGGTTTTTGCCAGATCCAAAACCGAAATTACCGGAGGCGCGCTTGGTAGCAGAACCATTGTTGGTAAAACCGATGAAGAAAAAGCCTCAGCAAATTTATTAGTAAAAGCAAAAAACGGGCTCAAAGAAGTAGCTTCCAGAAAATTACCGGAGGAGGAAATTCTTCTGCTTTCGTCATTGGAATATGTTGTTGGAGAAAAAAACGTTAATCCGCCAGTTGGGAGCGTTGCCAGCGGCGCTCCCGCGGGCGAATTTGAAGTAACATTTGGCGGCAAGGTGCGCGGAGTTTTTGTAAATCGAAAAAATCTGGAGAGTTTTTTGGTGGGGGAAAAAACAGAGCTCGCGTCTTTTAAAAATTCTTTCCGCGTAACCAATCTAGACAAGCTTTCTTTTAAAACTGTGAGGTATAATTTTGACGCGGAAAATTTCGGGCTACAGATATCTGGCACCGCGGAAGTAGAATACGAAATACAGAAGGAAAAAATGGCGGATTTGATTCAAAAAGATCAATTAGATGCAGCAAGCTCAATTTTGGGAGCGTTTCCAGGCCTTTCGCGCGCAGAAGTCAAAATTAGGCCGTTTTGGCTCGCCATATTCGGTATCAACCCCCGCGGCATTGACATTATTTTGCAGGGGAGCTAAGATAGCCACACATACATTGGAGCAGGATAAAAACGTAAAAGAAGGACAAATTATTGAGGCGTTGCCTGGCACAACGTTTCGCATTTTGCTTCAGGAGGGCAAAGAGGTTTTTGGGCACCTTTCGGGCAAAATGAGGATGAATTACATTAAAGTATTGGTAGGCGACAGGGTGCTTGTGGAATTCAGCCCGTATGACGACAAAAAGGGCAGGATTATTAAAAGATTATAATTTATAATGAGGGTAAGGGCTTCCGTAA
>Ga0209542_10021536_pt1 | contig 10094 bp, 8 predicted proteins | sample RifCSPhighO2_01_FD_184028 | JGI IMG/M metagenome (GOLD analysis project Ga0209542, IMG submission 184028) | Soil microbial communities from Rifle, Colorado - Rifle CSP2_plank highO2_0.1 (SPAdes) (version 2) | ecosystem: Environmental > Terrestrial > Deep subsurface > Rock core/Sediment ...
TTACAGTTCCCTGCTCCGAGAATTAGAACACAAATTAACTGAATATCAAAAAAAACATAGTACTTTCAAAGATTTTGATTTTGTAGACCTGGTAACCCAGCATCGAAACAAAGAAGTAGTCCGGGAGCAAAATAAATTATTACTATCATTACTGTCGCAAGAGCAGCTGCCGATCATGAAAGTTCAGCTCTACAATTCTTGTGAGATTTATAAGTAAATCTTATAAAAGAATCAGCTTCTTGCATTTTCATGAAAAAAATGTTTCCTTTAGCTCTGGCCTATCTTAATTGTGCGCCACAGCCGGAACAAGTACCTATTGTAGAAATTTCCGGCCGCTCAGTCACCATTGTTGAAAAAGAAACAAAAAGAGTAGCACGGCCTCTTAAAGATGATCCTGAAAAAGCAGCAGGCTTCATCGTTACCACGCTGGAAGAAAAACTTGCGAAATATCCCAAAGCATCTGTGGTTTATGGGGATATCTACTTCAAAGAGCTGTATAATAATTCTCATTACAGTATAAGGTATACTTTTAATCCTAAACCTTTCTGTTCTTCTTACAAACAAAAAAAACATTTGCTCAACAAAAACCTAATCATAACTCTGCATGAATTAAAGGGTTCATTCTCTAGCAAAGATTATACATCTACTACTGTGACTTTAGGAAGCCAAGTATATCCAATGAATATGATATCGACAACCCATTCTGGATACCACTTACCTTTAGAAAAGACTTATTATACTCCTTTCCCTGAAGCTAAAAAACTCTATAAAGCTCTGCTCCTGTATGTCGCTCATGAATTACCTTCAATAGAAAAAATTTATGATCACCAAAACTCAATCGAAGTTACCCAAATATATAAAACAATAAATAGTGAAGAAGAGAACATTATCAAATCACACAAGCTCGTGTTGGAGAAAGTAAAACAAGTACAACCTCTTTCTGAAAATATGCTTTTTGTTCAACCTTGTAAACTTTAGTTATTATTGTTACTGTAGTTATTAAACAGATGAGAATCAGCATACTATTAATGAAGATGTCTTTTCTTTAAATGCTCTAGATGCTTAGATTTTTCTTTGAAGAATTTTTTTAAGTTGAGACCATGTTTTTCAATGAGCATGGAAGCATGATAACCGCCTAGGTGATTGGGTAAAATAACATAACTTGCTCCTTCTTTGTAAAACTGCACCGCTTCCTCGATGCGATGGGAAACTACTACTAAAATAGCTTTCTTGTTTACCTCGCGCACGGTGTGGATAAGAGTATTGCTGATATCATAATCAGGAATAGTAGAGACCACCATCTTCACAGTAGTGAGATTTAATTCGCGTAATAATTCCAGGTCAGAAGCGTCGCCATATATACAGTTGATCTTCTGTTTGGTCAGATCCATGATTATTTCCGGATTATAATCTACCACTAAAAATTTCTTCTTCATCTTTTTGAAGATCTCGATCAGGTCATGCCCGGAGCGGTCGCAGCCGAAAAGGATGATGTCATAATATTTGCTGCTGGGCTGCTTGCGTTCATCCACTTTTTTGCCTTTTCTTTCAAAGATTCCTAGGTAAGGAGAAAACAAAGCATAGATTTTTTCGGCATACAGCAGCAGATAACTTGAACCAGCCATGGTGATCAAGCCGACAGCAGTGATGATGGTCAAGATATCTTGACTGAGATGCCCTACACTCACACCTAAGGTAATTAATATTAAAGAAAATTCGCTAATCTGAGCTACGGTAAGTCCGGCAAAAAAACTGGTTCTTTTGGTGTATCCTAACCAACCCATTAAGGAAATAGTAATCAAGGGATTACCGATAAATACCAGGGCAGATAAAGCAAGAATAGGAAGAACGTAATTCCCAACATGATCTAAGCCGATCTGATATCCCAGCAAGATAAAAAAGAGCACCAGAAAAAAATCATGCACCGGCTTGAGCTTAGAACTGATCTCATAGCGGTAGGGAGAAAAAGATAACGTCACTCCGGCCAGCAGAGCGCCGATCTCGATGGAAAAGCCAGTATAGCTGAACAGGAGAGATAACGCAAAAGCCCAGCTCATGGAAAACAGCAGCAATAATTCCTGGCTTTTAGCGATGATCCGGGTCAGCCAGGGCAGTATAAACAAGCCGACTAAAATTAAAGCGCTGATCAAGCCTATTCCTTTCAAGACGGTGGTAAGAACAAAATAGCTCCAAGTCAAACCTTTACCGAACGAGGAAACAATCATCAAGGCTAAAATAGCAACCAAATCTTGAACTATCAGAAAACCGATAGAAATTTTACCATATAATTTTTCAGTATCATTTTTGTCGGATAATAATTTCATGATGATAATAGTACTACTAAAGGCTAGGGCAATACCTAAATATAATGATGAAAGTTTTGAAAATCCAAATAATAAAGCGATACCAAATCCCAATAAGGTGGTAATAAAAACTTGACCTACACCGGTAATTAAGGAAACTAAACCTACTTCTTTAATGACTTTGGGGTTGATATTAATACCTACCAAAAATAAGAGTAAAGCTATACCCATGTGCGAGAATAAGGTGATGGTCTCAGTGGATTTAATCAGGTTGAGTAATGATGGGCCGACAACCAAACCGGTTAGGATGTATCCCAAGATTAGGGGTTGCCTCAGAAAGCGGATAATGCAAGACACGATGGTAGCTACTACTAACACTAAGCCTATTTCTAGAAAAGTATCCATCTCTTTAACCTCTTTCATTTAGAAAGAGAATTTATGTTAATAAATGTTGTGCCGCCTACAATCCTGCAAACATTTAAAATACAACAGCTATTTTGTAGAATACATGAACTTTGAAAAACTTCCTCCGGTAGAATCTGCAAAAAGCCTCTTAGATATAGCCTTCGGCAAAGCCCGGGAAAAGGGATCGCAAAATAAGGTGGAAGGAAATAGCTGGGCCGAGATACTGGCGAAGAAAGAAAGCCTCAAGCTGGATGTCATCAAGGATGTCTTGACCTCGCATTTAGAGCGCATCCTTTCTAGTTTTCCCCAGACCGAGCAATTGCCTAACTTTTACATAGAGCTGATGAAACTTACTCTCGATTTTCCGGAATTAAAAAAATCGCTAGGAGCAGTCAACTGGGCCGTCTCCAGAGTCAAAATACTGCATAAAGATGCGGTCAGCAAAATCAACCGCGGAAGAGAGGTAGAAAGGACTAAAACCTTATCCCGAGAATTTTACGGGAGGATCTCTTCTACCCTAAAGCAGATCGATCAAAATCTCAAATATCTGGAAGAATCCAGAAGAATCATGAAAACTTACCCCGATGTGAAGGACATGTTTACGGTCTGCATCTATGGGTTTCCTAACGTTGGTAAAACTACCTTGCTGAACAAGCTGAGCAGCACCAAAGCCAAAACGGCGGCCTACGCTTTTACGACTAAGAGCATCAATGCCGGATACTCGACTTTTGACGGAGTAAAGGTACAAGTGTTAGATCTTCCTGGAACCTTAGCCCGGCCGGAAAAGATGAATAACATCGAACTGCAGGCAGAATTAGCCTTAGATGAATTAGCTGAGGTGGTCATCTTCGTCTTTGATGTGAGTGGAGCATCAGGATATACTTTACAGAAACAGATCCAATTGTTCAAGAAAATTGAAGCCAGAAATCCTTTAGTATATGTCAGCAAGACCGATATCCCCGGCGGAATGCCGGAAAAAGACTTTCCATACCAGTATCTCTCCTTTGAGCAGCTGCAGGAAAAATTACATGCCCGGGCCCGAGAGGCGGCCAAGGAAGCAGAAGAAGAAGCAAAAGCTGAACAAAACCCTGCGGGAAATTTATAAAGAAGAAATCATTCCTTTTGGAAATGATAGATGATGGGTATGCGCAATATCACCTCAAAAGAGAAAGAATATTCTTATTTTTGAGCATCATCATCGCGGCAACCTTGCTGGGCAGCTTTCCAGAGAGTTTGAAAAGATTTATTTTAGGGACTACTAATTCCATCACTGGCGGAGTGACTGCTGTTGAAGCGGTGGGAATAAAAGACTATTTTATCGGCCTGGTCATTTTTGCGGCATTAGCAGTATTCTTAGGATATCTAGTCCATGTATTGCGAAATCCTCGCCCGGAACGCTGGCTCCCTCAGTTCTCAGATGAAGAAGAAATTACTGCTAGTGTCGGTAAGGAGATGGATCTAGGCAATAATCTGGAACTGGTCAATGCTCAGATACGGAAGTTACGCGCTGAAAAAGAAGCGGCTGAAACTGTCCTAAAAAGAAAAGCAAAGAAAATCGTCAAGACACCGGATGCTAACGAGATAGAGCTTGAATACAACTTGAAAAAGATCACCGCTCAACTGCAGGGCTACCAAAAAACCCCGCCGGGGATATTGGAGCTTCCTGCGGGAAAAGGCCAGTGGGATAATGATCTAGAACTGGTGAAAAAAGAGCTGTCCAGCATAGATGAGATGAAGATCAAGAAAGCGGGCGTCCGCGAAGAAGTCCCTTCGGAGAAAGATATCGCTCTACGGCATGAATACAGGAAATTGCAAGCGGAATTGAAAGAAGCTTTTTCTAAGAAGAAAAGATATGATAAGATCATGGTATTAGAAGAGCCGCAGCAGCAAAAACGATGGAATGAGGATTTAGAGAAAGTAAATGCAGAATTGGGAAATGTAGACCAGATGAAGATCAAGAAAGTAAAAATCCGCGAGGATGTTCCTGTCATCAGCAAAATCATCGAAACCTTGGAACAAAAAAAGTTAGTCAGAGAGCTGCAGAGACTGCATCAAACTCTGGAAGAGGAAGAAAAGAATGCTTCTTACTCGGTCAAGCGATTCATCCCCGCTACCCGGGAATGGCAGTTAGCGAATATCAAAAAAAAGATCGGTAAGAAAGGAGCGGTGAAGAATAAAGAAGAGTTAGCGGAGATTGAAGAGAAGTTAGCGGGTATTTATAGTAAATAAAAAAGATTTTATTATTTAAAGTTTGATTGGTTATAAAATATTTACTGACTCACAACGATGCTGCAAGTGCAAGGAAGCTTGGTGGCAGATCGACCAAGGGCTTCTCGGCCGACTTTTACATCTTTCTTATCTAAGCGTAATTCAAATACGGTCTGGCCTTCCCTGATCCGGGCCGCGCAGCCGATGGTCTTACCATAGGACATCTTCATACCGGTGCTCATACGATCTGCACCTGCTCCTGATGCTAAAGGGTTTTCCCGCAAGACATGAAAAGGATATACTTTCAATCGTAAATGATAGTTTTTACCTAGAGTTTTTTCCAGGTAACGGTTAGATACGACCCTGGCAGATTCCAAGGATTCTTGCCTGATATTCATGCTCCTGCCCGCATTTAGCTGGATCAACGTATCATACTTCTTTTCGGTGCCCATCACAAAGCGGACAATCTTCTTATGAGGAAAACCGCCGCGGACAAAGTTCTTTTTGGTATACTTACTAATTCGAGTATAAGGCCGTTCAAGGTTCTGGTATGCTGAGAATTTACGTAAGCGTGCCATAAGTCTGCAAAATTAGAGCTTATTTATAAAGATTTCCACTCTTGCCAGAAAGATAAATCCCGATTAATTACTCGGTTCTTGCACTACTTGCCCAGCATAAATAGTACTTATATTTTCGATCTGCGGGTTAGCCATCCTGATAGTCTTAAAATAGTCTGATCTGGACATCATCCCGCCGCGAGCGACGTAATCTTCATATAATCCTGCTAAAGTATCCCCTTTCTCAATTGCATGGTAATTGCCAGCCTGAGAATTGTATGAAGGCGGGAATCTTTTTACCACTTTTTTCTGCGGTAAAAACACAGCAATCTTTGGAGCGATAGTACTTGGAGCTTCTTTTTCCACTTTCTTGGTTTCTGGAGCTTGTGCAGACGCTTTTGCGCTGGTCATCGGAGAAGCTACTTCTGCTGCTGCGTAATCCTGTTTTGACGCATCATCTAGCGATTGATTGGTCGGGATATAACTATTGCACATGAAAGGAGTGGCTAAGCCTACAAGCATAGCTGCTTTGGCGAGGAATGAAATCGCTTTGCTTTTCTTTTGGGAAGGAAAAGCAGCTACGATGTTTTCTAACTTTTTCTTCGGAGCATCTACATAAAATTCAGAGACATCAACATCGTATTCAATTACTGGCTGCTCTTTGAATAGTCTTAAGGCAGATAGGTCAAGATCATAACCATCGTTAAAGACTTTGCTTTCTTTAACCATATCAGCGCCTCTATAGTTTAATATTCTTTTCTTAAAGGGCTTATATGTGACGCAATAGTCTTTGGAAGCATTTTTCTGCAGAGAGGTAACAACATATTTTCCCGGCGCAAATCCTGCAAAATCTTTAGGATTATAGTCTGCCAATAAGTTGCCCATGTCTTCTAAAGTGATGATATCATTTAATTCTTGAGCATCAATTTCCTGTTCTTCAACAGTAATTTCAGCATAGTCAAGGTTATTATCCTGAGGCTTGTTCTTGTTTAATTCAAGGGCATGATCATATAAAATAGTTTCAATACCTTCATCAGCATTGTCCATCAGGTCGTTGGATAGGTCAGCAACAATTTGATATTCTTTATCAAGGCGCTTATCTTCTTTGACGTATAATTTAGACAGGTCCATAATTGTCTCAACACAATCATCCATATAGATTTCTTTCTTCTTATCAGAAAGTCGAGCATATGCTTCTTTACATTTATCTTCTACTTCCTGGAGTTCAGCCAGAGAATAGGTATCCATTTTTCCAGCAGCAATGCTTTCCTTAACCACATTAATATAATCTAAAGGGTTAAGATAATCTGCAGAGCTATCTTTGGGAGATAGAAAGTTTTGAACAATGAGGCCCTTGTTTTTATTTCCTTCGGTCTTTTCTACTTTTAGGTCAAATAGTTGGCCGACTGCATCAGAGCAGGCATACAAATACTCATTTTTCTGTTCATCAGAAAGCGAAGAGTAGGCAGTCTTAAACTGGTCTTCTACTTTTACTAACTCTGATAGAGAATAGGTCTTAAGTTCACCAGCAGCAAGATGACTACTAACTACATTAAGGTATTGTAAAGGATTTTTAGAATAATAATCAAGATCATCCTTAGGAGAGAATAGACTATATTCAAAATCTCTTAGTCCAGTTCCTTTATTATCATTATAATTGCTCATTTTCTTACCGCTTAGGTTTCCTGGTAGGTACTTCTTCATCTTCTCGAGGAGAGTAGCCTTTTTTTTCTTTCAATTTCAACAATCCATCCCAAATAGAGATATACTGATTCATGAGGAAAGGCTTGGCATGTTCGGGCAGCCCCTCATAAGCTTGAGTGACATTAGAATCTAATTCAATAAGCTGAGCTAAGCTATAGTGTCCAAATTCTTTATTTTCCATACTGTCTTTAACCGCTAAAATATACTGCAATGGTTCCTTCTTGAAAGGAGTTAATTCTACCTCTACCGGAATATCTACTTCTACAGGTTTTACATTCTTTAGGTATTGTTCCATTGTCTTTATTACCTCGTTTTATAGCTAATATTCAGCCTTATTTATAAATCTTTGGGTAGTTTAGTCACTTAAAGGTAGTCAATATTTTAAGATACTGGTCTGCCCTTTACGCTTTCCTGAAGCTACTTCCTGGACCTCTTCGCCCAGCTGTTTAATAACGCTTTCGGCTACTGCTTTCCCTAAGAGCTGGGACACGGTAGTAAGGCCAGCTTTCTTCAAGTCGCCCAGATCTCTGAGGTTGTGCATGACCAGTTTTCGCGCCCTTACCCGACCGATGCCCTGCAATTTCAGCAAGGGAAGAAGCTCTTCCTTGACCCCATATTCGACCCGCAGGCGTAATTTACGGATCTCTTTCGCGGCTAATTTATGCTCCTGCAAGCTGGACAGCTCTTCGGCCGCATAGAGCAGCCAATCCGCGGTCTCTTGTTTAACCCTTATCTCTCCCGGGCGGATGTCATATTTTTCCAATAAGAAATCTTCATCTTTTTCCTCGATCCAAGAGTCAAGGAATAAAGCAGTCTTGATGGAACTGACAAAATCGTCATATTCTATATCATAAGCGCTAGGCTCTGGTTTCAGCAAATAGCCATAGCGTTTGGTCAATTCTTCTTGAATCGCATCCTGCTCTTTGCTTTTTACTCGCAGCAAAGGACGTATCTCTAACGTATGAGAGATCATCTGCAGCAGAGAGAACGCATTTTTACTTTCATCAAATTTTACTAGGCAATCTAGAATATGCCGCGCGGTCAATGGATCGAGGTACAACTCGGAGACTCTTTTCCCTATTAAGGTAGGTCTTAACTTTTCCTGATCCAATTCGTTGGCGGAAACAAAACCGGCATTAGCCGGGCTGACCATAGTTATGAATCCCCACTCTTCCAAGAGATGAAGCATCTTTTCCATGGTCGTTTCTAATTTTTGCATATCTTTGAACTGATGCGCCCAGAAAGTTTTGGTGAAGAATTCTTTCATAGAAGCTCGATCACGGATGATGCCCGAGGAGATCAACGAGAGCAGATAGGTTCGCAATACCGGTTCCACCGCTAACTTGGAATAGATCGCTTCAGGCTTTCCGAGGATATAGCGCTCATGAATCTCTTCTTTTTCCGCTTCATCCTTAGCGATACAGACCGCTTCTCCATACGCCTCATATTCCGGACGTCCGGCGCGGCCGGCCATCTGCAGATATTCCAGAACCGGAATCCAATCCATGCCCCAGCTTCCGGAAAAGCGTTTCAAGGATTTGATGATCACCCGGAAGACCGGAAGGCTAAGGCCTGCTGCCAGAGTCGGAGTGGCGCAGATAATTTTTATTTTTCCACTTCTAAACTCATCTTCAACCAGCTCTTTTTGTTTCTGCAGTAAACCAGCATGATGGAAAGCGACGCCTTTCTTGATAGTATGAGACAGTTTTCGGCATTGTTTCGTAGGCGTGGATGCTGCTTTAAGAATTTCCTGTTCTAATTCCGGCAGGGAAAAAGTAGTTAATTTAGCTATCTCTTCCGCGGTCTTTTCCGCGCTAGCTCTACTGGGAGCGAAGATGATGGCTTGCTTGTTCTGTTCTAAAGTTTGGAGAGCTAATTTGAGAATAGGATCCATTTATAGGTAAGAAAGAGAGTTTTTTATTAAATTATGGATAATATTTAGAAAAAATCAGGATTAAGATTTTTTCAATAACTTTTCAGCATTCTTATACGCAAACTTCTCCTGAACTTCTGGTTTTAGTTTTCCGATAAAAGCCCTTGCTATTTTTACCTGCATCTGCCCCAGATCCCAATCATAATTCCAAACCGCATCCCCGCGATCAGTTCCCCACATCAACTGATCTGGATATTGCTCAATAAGCGATTTCCAGTGGCTGACAGCCTGGCTTATGATCTTATCAAATTTTTTATTCGCTGCTTCCAGATACTCTTCTTTACTCTCTCCCACATACAACTCAAAAATCTCTCTTTCCCCGCCAAAAAATTCGTCAACCCCGTAGTAGGCATTAGGGTGTTTGCCGAGTATATCTCCTACTTCGTTCACGGTGAGCTGATCGCCATGCCAAATAAATGTAATATCTGGATATTGCCTTAACACTTTTTCAAAATTATTCTTATGGCCGTCACCAAGATGGAAATAGACTACTAAATTGTTCTTTTTAACCAGAGGATAAATTTCTTGCAGACGTGGTGCATCGGGAGGAAGTTCAGGAGAACCACCACCCTCTCTAGCGTAGAGACCTATTTCTCCATAACCTTGAAATAAATCTGGATAAGCTGCTAACATTTCCGTAAGTGTTTCTGCATCTACCGTGGGAAATCCATTTGGCTCATCATCATTGCCGGAAGACATGATGAACGGGGTGAATTGTTCTGGATATTGCTGCATAGTTCTGTCCCAGATCTCAAGCTGATATAGAGATATTTCCCCCTCGTACGCAGGGAAGAACGCAAAATTCTTGTGCGTGCCTTCACGTTGTAATGTACAAGCGATTTCGCTCATCTTGACATTCCAGCCCAGTAAAGCTTGAGGACCGCCGAATCTTCCTTCCGGAACTTCGTCCTTCATTTGCTCATCCTCTTCCGCTGACCAATCAGGTATGGAAGGGATGTGCAGATGTGTATCAGTTAATGGACC
>Ga0209542_10021537_pt1 | contig 10093 bp, 8 predicted proteins | sample RifCSPhighO2_01_FD_184028 | JGI IMG/M metagenome (GOLD analysis project Ga0209542, IMG submission 184028) | Soil microbial communities from Rifle, Colorado - Rifle CSP2_plank highO2_0.1 (SPAdes) (version 2) | ecosystem: Environmental > Terrestrial > Deep subsurface > Rock core/Sediment ...
AATCTTGAAAGGGATGCCTTCTTTTTTGGCAATGGCCTTGCCGGAGTTGTCGGCGGTGATGATGGATATATTTTTTCTATCAATACCGATGTGGCGGAGTATCAAAGGCAGTACGCCCTGTCCGATGCTTCCAAACCCGACGATGAGTATTTTGCCTCCAAATTTGACGTAGACGGGATATTTTCCTTTTTTCATGCGCTCAGTGTTTGATAAATTGGAATAATTAAAAGGGCCTTCGCCCGCTCTTGTATACCACAATAGGAAGGCCTTTTCGAGGGGGCTGGCTGCCGCGGGTGCATAACCCTCAAAGGCCGGATGTTTTGTATACTGCCCGTATGACAGAAGATGACGTAAAGATAGAGGAGTCGTGGAAGAAGGTCCTACTGGACGAGTTCGGGAAAGAATATTTCACCATGCTACGGGGATTTGTGAAAGGGGAGTATCAGCACGCAATCGTATACCCTGCGCCCAAGAACATTTTCCGCGCCTTTGAGCTTTGCCCGTTCGACAAAGTAGAGGTCGTCATCCTCGGCCAAGACCCGTACCATGGCCCCAAGCAGGCCAACGGCTTGTGCTTTGCGGTGAGTGAGGGCGTGCCGCTGCCGCCTTCGCTTCAGAATATATTCAAAGAACTGGCGACTGACATCGGGCCTGTGAAAAATAAAACAGGGGATTTGGAGCGCTGGGCGAAGCAAGGGGTTTTATTGTTGAACGCAACGTTAACCGTTCGAGCGAGAACAGCCGGCTCGCACCAAGGCAAGGGTTGGGAAGACTTCACCGACGCGGTCATCCGAAAGCTCTCGGACGAGCGCGAGAATCTCGTCTTCATCCTCTGGGGCAACTACGCCAAGTCCAAGGGCGCACACATAGACCGAAGCAAGCATTTAGTCATCGAATCCGCCCACCCATCCCCATTTTCGGCATCAAATGGCTTCTTCGGCTCCAAGCCGTTCAGCAAAACGAACCAGTACCTAGTCGAACACGACAAAAAGACGATTGATTGGTTGTAGTGAGATATGTTATAGTGGCTGACATGAACACGACGAAAAAGGGGGAAGTTCGGACGATAGTTTTTAAAGAAGGCAACACCTGGTATGGCGTGGCTTTGGAGTTCAATATTGTTGTAGAGGGTGATGAATATGAAGGTGTTCACTTCGATTTGCAGGAAGCGATAAAAGGTTATGTCGAATCGCTGAAAAAGATTAGAGGGACACGCACCGACGCTCCCCATGCCCTCAATCAATTGGCTGAGAAAGAGTACGAGACGATGTGGGATAATCTCCAATCAAAAAAGCCCGTGCCTTCGCCGATTCAGATAAAGTACTTTGGCGTAATGCGCGTGTAGGCCAAGACCTCGGATATGACGAGAGGGGCCTTCAACTGGACGTACAAGGATGTAGTTAAGGTACTCAAAGAAAATGGGTTTTTACGCAACCATATCGACAGTAGCCATCACTTTTATATCCGTATTTCAAAAGGACGTACGTATCAGGTTATGGTTCCGTATCACGGTAGTAAAGCCTTTAAACCCAAGACCTTGAACGGTATGATAGCTCAATCCGGTTTAACCCGTGCGGATTGGAGCTTGTGATAACCTATCCTTCCCATACACTAACTTTACGCTATAGCGCATTCTTAGTGTATGAGCAAATTAAAAGGCTTCTTCGGCTCGAAGCCCTTCAGCAAAACGAACGAATATTTGGCGGGGCACAACAAAAGGCCTATTGATTGGTTGTAGGATGTTACAATTTCACGAATTGATAAAAGCCGGCAAAGACCTGCTTTGACGGCTCTTCTACTTTCTCCCCCTTACGGGGGCGAGGCCGAAGCTAACTGTCCAAGTATTATAGGGTTATCGGCGCTTATCCCCACACGGCACAACCATCCACAGCGTTGACGCGGTTAAGCGACGAAAGATGTCAGTTGTGCCGTAAAGGGATAAGCGCCGGGTTATCCACATGAAAATCAAGTGATGGGTGAGGATAAACCACGCCCACCGGCTTATATTCTAATTCGCGCGAATAAGCATATAGCTATAAGCATCAAAGCTGTCCCGCGCCCCAAACCCTTCAGCAAAACAGACGACTATCTTGTGGAGTACAATAAGAAACCGATTGACTGGTTGTAGTGCTAGAATCTACGTATGGTCAATGAGTTGCACTTGACCGCAAAAGCAGAACCACCTTTTGAAGAACTTGTACAGCGTGCGTTGTCAGGAGCTGGCATGGGTGATACCTCAAATAATTTCAGTGGGGTTCGATTTAATTTAAAAGATCCAAACGATTGGCCCCAGGTTCAGCCTGTTAAAACCTATGAAGCCTTTTGGAAGTATAAGTATGAACGCAGGCCTGATCTTGCAGAGGCAGTCCTCACGAGGTCAGATAAAACGTTCGTTGCCGCATACGACGCAGCCATGCAGAAAATTAACGAGGCTATTGGGACAGGAATACAGAAAGAAGGGCAAGCCGCTGAAGTGGGACTTCGTTGTGCTGAGGCTCAAGCGGTCGTAAATGTTTTCTGCACGTTGCTAGGAGAGGTGCGGGGATTTATAGATAGACGAGGGATTGCACCGGACTCGGGAAACAATTTCCAGAATTTAGAGGCAGGATTATCGGAGCCAGAGATGTGGCCAAAGGCAGGGCACGTTACTACCTACGCGCAGCGTTACACAAGAAGGCCAGGCCAGCGCGGTGAGCTTATAGTCAGTATGAGCAATCCTGGATTAGTTGCTCAGTACGATGCGATAGTCGCAGAAATAAATCAAAAAATAGGCAGTGGCGTAACTTCGCAGACGCAAGTTGACGGAATAATGCCACTAATAGGGAAAGGCATGAGGCTTGTACACGGAGATGACAATGTAGGGATCTCCTACAAAGAGGACGGTTTGGAAGGCTAAACCTTCCAAATTTTTGTTTTGACCTAAGAAGAACCTCCGGTCAATTCATCAAATAGAAAGGGTAGTTTCTGCGCAAGAGACTCAACTTCAAGACGCATCTGCCGAATTTTGCGTACAGTAATCTTACTTCTTCTGAAGGTTACGGAACCATCTTCAGTAGCTGTTCTAACCTTTGTTCGCACATATCCTCCTGAATCCATTGTGAGCCAGTTGGCATGAGCTAGAGAATTTCTGAACTCGTTAACTTCTGAGAGGTTGTTGACTATAACTTTAAATTTCTTTCTTAATCGCATTTTTACAGAGCTTAAAAGAGGTGAGCAAAGTCTGTAAAAGAGTTCAATCTTATCGCGTGTTTTTAGCCGTTCTATAACTATGTAACCTGTGATATGGCTCCTGCCTGCGTCGAGTACCTCGGCGATAGATAGATTGAGCAAATGCTCAAGTCCAGAGAAATCCATCAAAAACCTGCCGATAGGTTCTGAGTATTCTTTTTTAACACGACTAAAATCGCGTGCGTTAAAGTAGTCGTATTGTTCAAGTTCATCAATCTGGTAATCCGCTCCAGATTTCATACGCTCAACAAAGAAAGAAGTTGTTCCTTGTGCAAATGCGGACCGATGATGGCTAGGTTGAGTTTTTCGGTCTTTAGGATATCTTTTGCCACGCGCTGAATGTCCGCCGCCGTGACTTTGTCCACCGCTTTTATGACGTCCTCGATCGGGCGGATACGGCCGATGGAGATAAGTGATGTGGACGCGTGCTGCGCTACCGCATCGCTCGTTTCGAGGGCAAGAGTCATCGTGCCCTTCATGTACGATTTTGCCTTCTCAAGCTCCTCTTTAGATACTTTCGTCCGCTTTATCTTGCGAAATTCGGCGAGAATCGTTTCAACGGCCTTCTCCAGCTTTCCGTGCTCCACACCCGCCTGCACGACGAATGAGCCCGTGTCCGGGTACTTATCTACCGACGCATGCACCGAGTAGGCGAGGCCGCGCTTCTCGCGCACTTCGAGGAAGAGCCTGCTGCTCATGCCACCGCCGAGAATAGTAGAGAGCACGTTGAGTGCGTATTCATCTTTGTGCAAGTACGGATATGCGGGGACACCTATCAGGAGCTGCGTCTGGTCGGTGGCCTTCTCCTTTATTGAGATGCGCGGGGTATTCTGAGTCGTTGTGAAGGGGATGAGGCCGGGTGCCTCGGCCTTTTTCACACGGCCGAACTCCTTTTTTATCTTGGCGAGCACCTTGGGCGAATTGAATGCACCCGCGACGCAGACCACGGTATTGGCGGGGACGTAGTTTCTCTTGAGATAAGTAGAGAAGTCCGTACGCGAAAATGCACGGATGTTTTCTTTGGGCCCGAGAATCGTGCGCCCGAGCGGATGCTCCTTGCCGTACATGAGCGCGTCGAAGACGTTATCTATAGTATGCATCGGCATGTCCTCGTACATATCTATCTCTTGGATGATGGCGCCGCGCTCTTTGGTTATTTCTTTTTGCGGTAAGGTGGAATTGAGGAAGATGTCGCTAATCACATCGAGCGCGGTGTCTATATAACGTCTGCTGACTTTTGCGTAATAAGCTGTACGGTCTTTTGCGGTAAAGGCGTTGTAGATGCTGCCCACGGTATCAAGCTCCTCGCTGATTTCCCGCGCGCTCTTACGCTTCTTCGTGCCTTTGAAAAACATGTGCTCGAGGAAGTGTGCGAGTCCGTTCTCACGCTCATTCTCATACCGCGAGCCCGTGCCCGTCATCACGACCACCGTGGCGGTAGCCGTCTGCGGCATGGGGACGAGTACGACGCGCAGTCCGTTTTTGAGAGTGTGGATGTCGTACTTCATGTGTGGCGCATAGTATCGCCTCACGGTTGATATAGCAAAAGGTAAAGGTTATATTGCCGCGGGACGTCGAGAACGTCTTTTATCGGGGGATAAAACAATGACGCAAGCAACAAGCCGGATTCACCGCAAGACGTGGTTAATCCTGGCTGCAGTTATTGCAGCAATTCTATTGCTCGGTGCCACCTATATGGTAACGACAATCAAGATGCTGCCGCCGGCGACGCAAAAGTTCGCACACACAGAGCGCACAATCGCGCTTGAAAGAGAGGGTTCCGCGGTGCGGGACCCCTTTTCTTTTCCAAAAAACACGTTACTCTCTTCTAAATGACTATCAACGAGATACGCACCAAGTATCTGGAATTTTTTAAAGCGCGCGGGCACACCATAATCCCTTCTGCGCCCATTGTTCCGCAGAACGACCCGACGACACTTTTCACAGGAAGCGGTATGCAGCCGCTTGTCCCGTACCTCCTCGGCGAACCGCACCCCAAAGGGAACAGGCTGGTGAACAGTCAGAAATGTTTTCGTGCGGAAGACATCGAAGAAGTCGGCGACAACCGTCACACGACATTTTTCGAAATGCTCGGCAACTGGTCGCTCGGCGATTATTTCAAAAAGGAGCAGCTGCCTTTTTTCTTTGAATTTCTCACGTCGGAAATCGGTCTCGACCCGAAGAATTTGTACGTAACGGCGTTTATCGGCGATGCGAAGAACGGTGTGCCGCAGGACACCGAATCCGCTGAAATATGGAGCAAACTTTTTGCCGAAAGGGGAATTGAGGCAAAAGTCGTCGCCATCGGCTCCGAGGCCGACGGGTACCGCCTCGGCATGCAGGGCGGGCGTATTTTCTACTACGACGCCAAGAAAAATTGGTGGAGCCGCGCGGGAGTACCCGAAAATATGCCTGCAGGGGAGCCGGGCGGCCCCGATTCGGAAGTGTTTTATGACTTTGGTACGCCACACGACCCGAAATTCGGCCCGGAATGCCATCCCAATTGCGATTGCGGACGGTTCCTCGAGATAGGGAATTCCGTCTTTATGCAGTACTTGAAGCAACCCGATGGCTCATTCGCCCTGCTCCCAAAGCAAAATGTGGATTTCGGCGGGGGATTGGAGCGCATCGCCGCCGCTGCGCAGGGCGACCCCGACGTGTTCGCCATCGATATATTTGCAGACACCATCGGCCTCCTCATTCATTTTTCGGGCAAGGAATACACCGACAGTCGTTACCAGCGCTCCTTTCGTATCGTCGCCGACCACATGCGCGCGGCGACCTTCATGCTCGAAGCTGGTGTGCGCCCGAGCAACACCGAGCGGGGGTACGTCTTGCGCCGCCTCATCCGCCGCGCGGCGCAGCATGTTCAAAAGCTCGGCATCCCGTCTGAAAAAGAGGAAGACAGCATGCTCGTGCATTGCGCCGTCTCCTTTATAGAGAAGTACAAGCAAGCCTATCCCGAATTCCAGAGCGAGGATGTCTACAAGCACATTACGGAGGAAATTTGGAAGGAGGAAAAACAATTCGCGCACACGCTTGAAGCGGGAATGAAGGAGTTTGAGAAGATCGCCGCAACAGGGCACATAGAGGCGCAGGAAGCCTACACGCTTTTTACTACTCACGGCTTTCCGTTTGAAATGACACTCGAACTTGCCAAAGAGCGCGGGCTCGATGTGGATAGTGAGGGGTTCAAAAAGGAAATGGATAAGCACCGCGCGCTGTCACGTGCCGGCAGCGAGCAGAAATTTAAAGGCGGTCTTGCCGACCAATCGGAAAAGACGACGCGCCTGCACACCGCGCACCACCTGCTCTTGAAGGCACTGCAAATCGTTCTCGGCCCTTCCGTGAAGCAGCGCGGGAGCAATATCACACAGGAGCGCCTGCGCATCGACTTCTCGTACGGTACGAAGATGACGCCTGACCAGATACAAGAGGTGGAACGCATAGTGAATGAAAAAATTGCTGAAGAATTGCCGATGATACGTTCGACGCTGCCGAAGGAAGAAGCGGAGAAGCTCGGAGCCGAGCATGAATTCGGCGCCAAGTATCCCGACATGGTGTCGGTGTATTCGCTGGGGCCCAAAGACGCGTCGGCGGAAAATCCGCAATTCGACAAAGCATTCTCGATAGAATTCTGCGGCGGGCCGCACGTCGCAAACACGTCAGAGCTCGCGGGGACATTCAAAGTGAAGAAAGAGGAAGCGGTCGCGGCAGGCATCCGCCGCATCAAAGCAGTCTTGGAATAGTTGAGAGTTGGTAGTTTGTAGTTGTTAGAAATTTTCCACTTTCTGCGCACTACCAACTAACAACTAAAAACTTCTTCTTGCTATACTGATGCGATGTTCGGCATGAACTTCAATCGCAGCCGCGAGAAAATCGTCGCGGTTGCGGATATCGGAAGCGGAAGCGCCGCGATCGCTATCGTCGCCGTCCCGAAAACGGGACCCGCGCGCCTTCTCCTTGCGAGGCGAAGCATTTTGTCAGTCGAAGAACGGGCTCCCGCGGCTATTGTCGCCGCCATCGGCGCGCATCTCCTCGAAGTAGGGCAGCAGGTACTCTCGGAATATCGAAAGAAAGGCGCCTCCCAACCCGAATCGGTCTATGCGGTCATACGCGCCCCCTGGACGCAGTCGAAAACCATCGGGGCACGTACCGCTTTCCCGAAGCCGACCAAGGTAACAGGCGCCATGATAGGCAGGCTGGCTCAGCAGGCGATGGCGGGTGAGGAAGATTTCAAGTCCGGGATTCTCGAGGCGGGTGTGATACGCGTGGAGCTGGACGGCTATCCGACGGGCAAGCCCGAAGGCAAGCCCTGCTCGGAGCTTGCCGTCGCGGCACTCGTGAGTACGTGCGACCCGTCGCTGCGTGAATCGGTCACGAACGTACTCCGGCAACTCTTTGGCGCACACCGCGTTACGATGCGCTCCGGTGTCCACGCCATTCTTTCGGTCATGCGGGGCACCCCCGGTGTCCCTGAAGATTTTCTCGTTGTGGACATGGCGAGTGCAGGCACAAATTTTATGGTGGTCAGGGATAGTGTTACCACAGACCACGGCAGCTCTGCGGAGGGAAAGACCACCATCCTCAGGCGCATCAGCACGGACGGCATGATGGAGCACACGCTCACGCATCTGCGGCTGGTTGCGCGCGGCGAATGCGACGACCCCACCTGCGATGCCCTGAACGCTGCGATGGCAAAAGCGGAGCCCGAACTTGTGCGCGTATTTGGCGAGGTTATCGCGAAGCTCGTTTCGCGGCAACGGCTCCCCAATCACTTGATACTCGCCACGCACGACGACCTCGCCGTTTGGCTCACGGCTCTTTTTTCACGTATTGATTTCGCGCAATTCACGACGACCACCCAGCCATTCATCGTGCACGCTCTGAAACCGGCCGATTTCGCACGCAGGGTACGTGCGGAAAACGGCTTGCATGCAGACAGCGCCCTGCTTACCGCCGCGGCACTTGTTCACATAGAGGAAGACCGCGCGTGACTAGCGTGATGTAGAATGATGCGAGTATATGGTATGTCGTATTTGGTATCTTGTATCCAATACCGACTACGCGCCACTACTAACTAATAACTAGTAACTATTCATCATGGCCAAAGATTACTTTCAAGACATTATCCCGCCGGGCGAAGATTCCTTCCCGCCACAAAGTTTTAAGCCGCGGCCGCTTCCACCGCAGCCGCCTGAAGAGCCCGCGCAAGAGGGTCCCCGCAGTATTCCGATAAAAACACCGCCACCGGGTGACGATGGAGCTTTTGATGATGCGGCTCCGCGCGGTATACGGAGCATTCAGGCGCCTGCCCGTCCCCGCCCTTATCGTCCCGCGATTGCACCTACCACCATGGAACGCGATTTCCGCGAGGGACCTCCGATATCGGGAGGTGTTCCACCGCACCGGTCGTCGCGCCTCTGGATGTGGGCGGCCGCATCGGTGGTCGTCTTGTGCGTCGTGGCAGGACTGCTGTTCTTCTTCGGCTCCACCACGATTACCGTAACTCCGAAATCCCGCACCGCCGTCCTCAATTCGGCTCCGATTACGGCACGTGAAGGTTCGTCCGCGCCCGAAGGGACGCTTTCGTATACGATGCAGACCTTTGACCTCGAAGATTCCGAGGTCGTAGCCGCGCAGGGTACGACCCGCGTCGAATCAAAGGCCTCCGGAAGCATTACGATATCCAACTCTTATTCGGCTACGCCGCTTAAGTTTATTAAGACCACCCGCTTCGAATCGCCCCAAGGCCTCGTGTACCGGGCGGCCTCGGACATCGTGGTGCCCGGCAAGAAAGGCAACACGCCCGGCTCGGTCACGGTCACGGTCGTCGCCGACCAAGCGGGCGACGCGTACAATATCGGTCCGACGGCAAAATTCACGCTGCCCGGTCTCAAATCGAATGCGGCCATGTACGCCGCTGTGACCGCGAAGTCCACCGCTACGATGCAGGGCGGCGCGGCGGGAAACCAGCCCGGGACTGCCCCCGGCGCACTCGAAGCCGCAGTGGCTCTGGTGCGCGGCCGGCTCGAAGCGAAAGCGCACGAAGCCGCGGCGGGCCAGGCGAAGGACGATACGTTCGTATTTTCCGAACTCATCGCTATCACATATGAATCGCTCCCCGCCACTACGGAGGCGGGGGACTCCGTGAGAATTCACGAGAAAGCGCATGTACGGATTCCCGTTTTTTTGAAGGATGCATTCGCACAGGCTGTTTCGAAGATTGCATTTACCGATTCCGAAACCGCCTCCGTCACCATGGAACCGCAGGAAGACTTCGCGGTACAAGCGCTCACGCCGAGCGATACGGCGGAAGCGGGAGTACTGAACCTCGTTGCGTCCGGGCGCGCGCTCATTATCTGGAAGGTGGACACTGCGGCGCTTGCGACCGCACTCGAAGGCAAAGACAGCTCGGCCTTCCAGGCGATAGTCAACGGTTTTCCGAGCGTCCTTGAGGTGCACGCGCGTATCTCACCCTTCTGGAAGAGCAGCTTCCCGGCGCAGGCGACCGACATCAAAATAGTAGTGGAGACGCCCTCGGCTACCAAATAGCCGCGGGAGTATTGACCCCGTGAGAGAAATAATCCTATCTATGCAAATAAGTACAGCTGCGTTCTCTCACGGGGTTGACGAACGCCAAAGGAGCTGCTATTCTACGCCACGCAGATATGACTGAACTTGAGGTTGTGCATGGAGTCGTCGATGAGGCGCTTCCCAACACTCTTTTTCAGGTGAAGCTTGAAGGCGGAGAGCGCGTACTCGCGTATCTCGCCGGCAAAATGCGTCTGCACAGAATTAAAGTGCTTGTCGGTGACAAAGTTGAAGTGCGACTCGACCCCTACGGGGGACGGGCGCGCATCGT
>Ga0209542_10021541_pt1 | contig 10092 bp, 19 predicted proteins | sample RifCSPhighO2_01_FD_184028 | JGI IMG/M metagenome (GOLD analysis project Ga0209542, IMG submission 184028) | Soil microbial communities from Rifle, Colorado - Rifle CSP2_plank highO2_0.1 (SPAdes) (version 2) | ecosystem: Environmental > Terrestrial > Deep subsurface > Rock core/Sediment ...
GGGCAGGCGCTTGCCTTGGCGATATCTGAAAAGCCGCGCATCGAGGCAGTCCCTATGTTCTCAACGAGTATGATTTTCTTTTTCCCGAATATGCTGCGCTGCGCCGTGGCTGCTTTAAGTTCGGCGGCCGGTATCTTCTCGTCCGCGTGCACTTCGAGCATGTCGTAGCCGAGTTCCTTTGCTATCAGCCGCAGCGCCGTCGTCTTGCCGCATCCGGGCGGCCCATGGACGAGCATTACGCCCCGCGTCCAGCTGTGCAGCCAGCCCATTATAGATCTGATAGCGGCGGCGTTGCCGACTATGTCTTTCGTGTTTTGCGGCGCGTATTTTGTCAGAAACATGCAAGTAATAAACAGAAAAACTATTTATTCTGACATGCATCATATAATATTATGCAGTTAAGAGCAAGAAAGATCAAAAAACCGGTAACGTGCGCCCGCTGTGACCAGTCGTTCAAGAGCTGGGACGCGCTCAAGCGCCATAGCAAGACGCATCTGAAGACGCTGGACGAGCTGAAACAGCTCCAGCAGGGCAAGATGCCTGACGAGAGCAAACTGGGCGCAGGCTTCAAGGGCAAGAACAAAATAATCGTAAGTTAAGCAGCCATGCTTATTTGTAAACAAGAGAATGCAAAAATTAAGCTGCTGCCTGCATAGCGTATTGTGGCATTATTCCGCCTAGACTGTCAACACCTTTTCTCCACGCAGCCTTGGCCACCGATTTTGCGAGTCTCCAGTTAGTCTTGGAAAATCTTTCCGCCTCGGAATCGGAAATGTATCCCCTATAGCCTGTTCCGGAAGGACCCTCGTAAGGTGCCCAGTCTGCAAGTTCCGACATCCTCCATGCACGTGGATATGGATTTGTCTTCTTTACAAATTCTGCGTCCTCATGATCGCCAAGGGCTTTCTTCATCTTATAACGACCTCTGGTTGTTATTGATTCCATAAGATCGCGGGCACTTTCGTCAATCTCCTCGCCTCTTGCGAGGTGAGCCGATAAAACGTGATAACCTTCGTGCTCTGTCGTGTGTCGTGCCATTTTATAAATCGCATTAAGCACTTGATTTTTAGTTGCCCCGTATTTTCTACCCATCTCTGTCATGATTTCTGAAATATAACTGTTTATCCTCATTCCGGCTGCTTTTCCCTCAGGAGTTATATGAGTTACACCCAAAACTCCATCAGGCAGCGGACCTACTTCTATCGGCATTGTACTGAGCGTGTAAGTATCAGGTTTGAATCCTAAATGATCTGGAATGCGCGGAGCCTCGCGTAGAGCATTTTGCCTGCCAACTCTAACACCCCGTACAAGGGCCGACATTGCTGCTTCTTCGTATGACATATCTATCAATTCTTAGTATAACCAGACAGTTCTTATGCTTTGTTATAACATGAAAAATAACCTACTTTGCCAGTAGCAGAAGCAAAAATTTGTTCGTGCTGACGCATATTTTTACGATTTTGTCTGAAAAATTATTCCTTCCTCGTTCCGAAAGGTATAAAAGTTGTTAAAACACTGTAATGAGTCGGATCTTTTGTGATCTTATGAGAAAACTAACTACATATGCCGCTGCACTCGCAGGCGCACTGGCCATTACTCAGCCCGCGCAAGCGCCCAAGTTCGCGTACATGGAAAAACCTGCAGTAGAAATAGAGAAGTCGCTCAGCCTGTACGAAATACTGGAGCGCTCGCCCGTGCCGCTGGAAGTTAAGGCCACAGCCTACTCGTACACTGGAGACAAAACGGCAAACGGCTCAGAACCGCTGTTCGGAAAAACTATAGCGGTCGACCCGCTCGTTATTCCGCTTGGTAGAAAAGTGTACATATCTCAGCTGGACAGCAACTCACCGGATTTTCAGAAATTTCTGGAATCTATCGAAAGTGAAAAGGAACTTTACACTTTCCTAAAAATGAATAAAAGAGAACTTGATGGGTACTTCAGAACAGAGGACACAGGCAGATTGATAAAAGGCGCAAAAATAGATTTCTACATAGATGATGAGACGCTTGCGCTTGAATTCGGCACAAGACCGTTAACGCTTAAACTGCTTCCTCTTTATGCGGGTAATTGAGAAGCGTATAATTTCTTCAGCTCAGCCAGTGTCAGCTGGTGAACCTTCTTTTTGCCGAGAGCCGCAGGCGCGCCCTTTACCATTGACACATTCTTGTTCGGTTTCAGCTTGCACATGAAAGCCCAGAACATGTCATCCAGCATTTTCTTCTGCTTTATCACTACAATAGACGAAGGCACGGCAACAGGGTAAAAGTAGCTGGCAGGAACTGTCCTTCCGACTTTCACGTCCGCGATATCAGACATCAACATGCCCAAGCGCTCCTTTGAAACAAGCTTCTGCGCGAACTCTTTCTGCACTATCAGCACGGCAATGTCCCATTCGTGTCGGAAGAATTCAAGCAGGAGTTCCTGCGAAATCGAGTAAGGTATATTCGAGACGATCTTGTTGAAAACTTTCTTGCCCCTCATCGGCGCAAGGAATTCCAGCGCATCCGCCATGACAGAATCCGTATTCGGTATCCCTTTGAGCACGTGAGTGAATCCGTAATCCTTCTCAACGGCAATAACTTTTGACTTCTTTGACAGCTGCAAAGTCAGGTTGCCGATGCCGGCGCCGACCTCGAGCACGACATCTTTGCTCGTAAGCTTGGCAAGAGAGACTTCCTCGGCCAGTGTCCTGTCATCCCAGAGAAAGTACTGGTCGAAATCCTTCTTCGGAGTAACCTTGGCTATCTCAAGCAGTCTCTTGATGTCCATAGAAATAACACAACAGAAGTTTTCTTAAGATGATTGAAGGTAGAATACCTGTAAAAGAAAAACTTACACGCGGTATTTGGCTATCTTCTTTATTACGTCGGCCTGCGTCAGCAGCACAGATCTGCAGCAATAACGGTCCAGACCCATGTCGTCAAGAATCTTGCCTGGTTGCTCGCCGTGCTCAACGCGTTCCTTGTATTTTTCCCACAAGCCCCCAATTGGCTTGCCGCATGTGAAACATCGTACTGGTATTATCATTTTCTCAACCTCTGCAAGTTCTATAAAGTTCCTCAACGTCTATGCTTGCTGCTGTTTTTGGTGAATATTCGCCTCGTATAAGATACAACAAAACTCTTTCTTGAGTGCACAAATTGTCTGCGTCTCCACCCTCTTGCCTAAGTCTTCTTGAAACAAAATTTTTTATTTCATCTCTAACTTCCATTATAATTACCTCTTACTCTGCTGCTTGCTGCGTCTTGGACCTGCCGTCGACCTTGAAGGTTTGTGAGGCTCCGTTCTTCTCGGGTCCGAAACCATAAGCGACCTGTCGTAATCAGTATACGTCTCTTTCAGTTTATTATCCTTTGTCCACTTTACAAGCGCATTGGCGATCGCCGTCCGCGCCGCGTTTGCCTGTCCCCATACGCCGCCGCCGATAACTCTGACGCGTATATCCACAGAATTTACGCGCTCGCCTGCTATCATAATAGGTTCCATCAGACGCATCTGTACGTATTTTGGCTGTATGGAAAGAAGAGGTTTTGAGTTGACAGTCACTTTGCCCGTGCCTTCCGTTATAGTGGCGCGTGCAGTGGCTTTTTTCCTCTTTCCTATCACTATCATTGCCTTTTTCTTTTTCTTTTGCTCTACTTGTTCTGTCATAATTATCACGCTACATTTCTCAGGTCCTTTCTGTAAATCAGCTCTCTGCTACGAGTCTTGTCGGCGTCCGTATTTAGGTTCAGAGATATCTCGCTGCCGTCTTTGTCTCTAAGAATGTACCGTCTGCCAAGACCAACAGTATCTACAGTAAAAACGCCGTTACTACCTTCGTAGGTCTGTCTTCTCCTTATCTGTCCTATGTTGCTCATCTGTTCGAATGTTGTTCTTTTCATAATTATCTGCCGTTCCATCCGAGTGTCTTCGCAAGATCGCTCACTGTCATGAAATTGCTGCGTATCGCCTTCACCGCCAGCTGCTCGCCTTCCTGCATGCCCGCAGGCACCCCAGAATACACGCGCAGTTTCTTGAAAGCAGCGCGGCCTTTCTTTTCCTTTGGCATCATCCCGCGCACTGTTCTTCTTACGATCGCATCAGGGCTCCTTGGGAAAAAGGGCCCGTGCTGCGGAGATCCTATTATGCGCCTTGCAACATATTTTGCGCGTATTTGCGTCGGTCTTCCCGTGATTATAACTTTTTCCGCGTTAACTATCACGACTTCTTCGCCCAAAAGCAGCTTCTTTGCTGTCATCGAAGCCAGCCTTCCGAGCACCGCGTTCTTTCCGTTTATTATCATTTTCTAAAAACCTCGTTTTTTGAAAGGAAGTTCCAATTCATGACTAAGCTTTGCTTAGCCTGTATGGTTTTGTAAAAACCATGCATTGAGAACTTCATATCATTATCCTCGCTTTTTTGTCTACGTTGTCAAGTGGCATGCACTTGCCGCCTGCCTTCGTTATCTTTGCGTGCGCCTCCTTCGAGAAGTGTAGCGCGTATACTGTCACCGGCTTGTCTATTTTCCCGCCGCCGAGCACGCGTCCCGGAACTGCCACTGCCTCGTTCTGCTGCGCAGCGCGCTGTATCTTCGTGACGTTTACTGCATTCTTGGCGCGCGCCGATTTAGCCAGATGCCTCGCTAACCGTAAGTAGAACTTCTCCTTTTTTCTCTTGAACGACACGATAAGTGCCGTTGTGTTCGGGTCCGTCGGCCCTGTTGGATGCGGCATTTGTTTACACCGTTTTTGTTTTGCTTCCCTATTTCTTTTCTTTTAGTTAAGTTTTTCTTTCTAAGAAAAACTTAAATGCGGGGAGAGAGATTTGAACTCACGCAGGCACTGCTGCCACAGGATCTTAAGTCCTGCCCCTTTTTCTGTAACCCAAATGCTTTCCCTTAAGTTCACGGAAAGTTCTTGGCTTTTCCGTTAACGCTTTTGCGCGAGCAAAAGGGTTAGACCAGGCTTGGGTATCCCCGCCTGATCATTCTTTAACAGTATCACTTAAGTTTCTTGACGCTCTCTGCAAGATCCTCTGCCCGCTCCTGAATAATGTCAATAGCCTTGTTTATCACTTCGGCGGCTGTGAGTCCGCATACTGATTCAACGTCAAATATGAACTTTGTGTCGTCTGCCGAAACTTTTATGCTCTCGTCAACTTCGGTGCATCTCATGCACAGTGTGCACTTGTCTTCGGCGACGACGCGCACGCGCCCGTCTTTCTTCTCAAATACATCAACAGGGCAGACATCTGCAGCTTTCGGATCGGCATCAGTTGCCTTGACCGACGGCGCGTACTTGTAGCCAACGTTGGCTGCCTGCCATTTTATGTGCTCTTTGCCGTAGCCGAGCATTGCTGTTGCCTCGAACTTTATCCGTTGTCCCTCCAGCAGTTCTATTACAGGAATATCACGGTCAACAGGATACACAGATTCGTCCGTGCTCTTCATGTCTCCCGCCTTTACAATGCAGGGTCCTGTTTTTTCCAGCACCAAAGTAACTTCGCACCGGCTGCATCCTTTTCCGCCGCACTTGCAATCAGCCTTGGTATTGTAAGACTTCTGGTCGAATGCAAGCGGAATCAAACCGAGTCTGTGCGCGATAAGCTCGTCAAACATTCCTGATGAATTCTCTTCGATGTCGGCGAATTCTATGGCCATGGTGGGTATTTCATTCTTCATTACCCTTCTAAACGTGTTTGCCATAGTCGGGTTTGCCCCTTCGAGCATGAACTTAATGCGCCGCTCGTTCTTGTGCAAAATTTTGATATCCATAATTATCACTCCAAATCCATTATAGCGTTATGTGTAAACCTGTTTTTTGCAGCTGCCATGCAATGATATATGTGGCCAAAAGCACCCGAATTTTGAGCTTCTCTCTTATGATATGCAACTCTAACTCCGTATTTGGTTAATTCTTCCAGTGCAGTACGCGGATGCCATCCAAGGCTGGTAAGTTCATCAGTGGAAAGTCCTTCTCCGCTAGGTATTTCCCAAATTGCCATCGCCATAATTAGACTCTCCTTCCTCTTCGTCCGCCCTTCTTCCTGCAGCTGTCGTGGGGTATAGGCGTCACGTCCTCTATTTGACCGATACGAAAGCCCGCGCGTGCTAACGCTCTTATCGCGGGCTGCGCGCCCTGTCCGGGTATGCGCGCCTTTATTCCGCCCGGCGCGCGTATGCGAATATGAAGATTGGTGATGCCGAGCGCCTGCGCCTTCTCCGCCGCTTTGCGCGCGACTTTCATCGCTGTGAAAGGCTTACCCTTGTTCATGTCTTTGTCGGACACCTGTCCGCCTGAGCAGACCGCTATTGTCTCTGCGCCGGTCACGTCAGTGATGTGAACGATGGTGTTGTTCACGGACGAAAATATGTGCGCTATTCCCCATTTTTCTTTTGTTGACATGATTATCATCTCATAAATCTTCGCGAAATTCTGTCGCATTCGTTTCCATGAATTTCCATGCGCCGCTGGCAATAGTTTGCCAGATACTTTCCGACTAATGGAAAAGATTTGACGCGTTCAGCCCATACCCTGTACTTATCTTCCTCAATAATGTGCTGGTACAGTTCAGGGTCCTTTATTACGGTTCCTCCGTTCATTTCTTTATTCCTTCTTTTCATCCTTAACGAGTCTTGCCGCAAGCACCGGATTCAGCGATATTTTATCCTCGTTGTCCTTCTCGACAAGATAGCTCGGCCACGATACCTTGCGCCCCGAAACGAGCACATGGCCGTGCACTATGAATTGCCTTGCTTGCCGCGGCGTGTCGGCAATCCTTTTCTTGTAGACGATCGTTTGCAGTCTTCGTGCAAGTATGTCAGCTGTTGCAATATTAAGAACATTTTCAAGCTTTGCGCAGTGTATTCCAAGTGAATTTAATTTGGCAAGAAGATCCTTTTCCTTCGTTCCGTCAGGTTTTGCCTGCAGCTCTCTTGCCCTGCGTCGGAAGTCTCGGACAATGCCCTCAGCGCGCCATATCTCGTGTTTGCGTCGCAGCCCGAATTCTTCCTTGATCTTTTTCTCTGATTCCAGGCGTGTCTTGTCCCAGGGCTTCTTTGGCGCCTCGTATTTTTTTGAATATCTTCTTGGATGGCCCATAGATTATCACATGAATATTGATGTTGATGGATAGCATGCCAGAACAAAAGCCCCATCCCTTGTTATTGTATAATGATTAAGTTTGTCAAGGCGTGAAAAGGTGCTTGCAACTGTATCGATTTCTGTCCAGCTCTCGCTGTCAAGCCTCCCCATTCTTTTTCCGTTGTGAAGCAGTTCTAGCTGATACGTCATTATTATCACTTCTTCTTTTCCTCTGCCTTTGGAGCAGCCTTTGCTGCCTGCTGGACTTTCTTCTTCTGCACGCCTACGCTGCTGTGCGAGCGGAAGCTGCTGCGCGTGCGCTGTCCGCGCACAGGCTGGCCCAGCTCGTGCCGTATTCCTTTGTAAGTGCGTATGCGGCGCATATTGTTGATGTCTTCTCTTCGTCTAAGATCGAGATCAGACATTGTGACGTGGCCGTTGGCGCCCGTCTCGGGGTCCTTCCGCCTGTTCAGCATCCACGCAGGCAGTTCAGGTTTTTTAATGAACGCCTCGATTGCTTTTATCTCGTGGTCGTTAAAATCACCAAGCTTTCTTTTCGGGTCAATGCCCATTGCTATGCACGTAGCGCGGGAGAACATGAATCTTACGCCCTTGATCTTGCGCAGCCCGCGCTCGACGTTTAGATTGCCGTCTATATCAGTCGTCAGTACACGAACTATTCGTCTAGTCTCTTGTGCCAATTTTATCAACCGTTCATATTAGCAAGGTTCATTGGAGCAAATAGTCGGCCATAATATCAAAGATATCCTAGGCCAGTCCCCTATCCCTGCAGTAACTCTATTAGCTTGAAACTCAAAGCTTTTAAGCGTATTTTCCGCAGTCCCGCAAACCTTTTATCCCGCTGAAAGGCATTAGCCACCTATGAAAGTATCTGAAATAATGACAAAAGATCCTGTTACTGCAAAGCAGACGGATACCATTGGAGATATAGTAAGGCTACTGACCAAGCACAAGATAAGCGGCGTGCCTGTTACAAGTCGAAACAAGCTGGTTGGTGTAGTCACGCAAACGGATGTGATCGGGGCAATTGACGTGTACAAAAAGGTCAACAAGAGTCTTGTTTCTTTTGAAGTTATTTTGAGCCTTCTTGAATCCGAAGACAAAAAGATCAAATTATCCATAGGCAGGATGATGAAAACAAAAATAGGCAAAATGAAAAAGAAAGTGGTATCGGTTGATGTGGAAGAGGATATCTACAAATCAGCCGCGCTGATAAACATGCACGGCATCGACCGACTGCCCGTAACAAAAAACGGGAAACTGGTCGGAATTATAACGAAGACGGATATTATACTCGCGCTGGAGAAGTGGGGCGCGGATTAATCGGCTTAGAGGCCCATTTGAAATTCCTCGGGTCCCTTCCAAGATCCTGGCTGTTCTTCTCGCACTTGCCCGAGCAGAAATAAAGTATCTTGCCGTTGCTCTGTATGAGCATTTTGCCTGTGCCCTTCTCGACCACGACAGAACAGAACGAACATTTTACCATATCAAACACCTTCCCTGTTCAGCTCACCGAGTGTTTCAGAAATATAATTATCAAAAGAGGGAAGTGCGCCTTGCACCATACTCCAAACCCCAGGCGTCCCATCCGGGTTTTTGGCGCGATAGCCATAGCATTTTCCGCAATAATCAAATTTTCTGAACGTAACAGTTCCGCCACCATTTAATGGTTTTTCAACTGTTTCTGTAAATCGATGCTCAAAAGCGTGTACTGAACTGAATTCTTCTGTCATAATTATCGTCTCCCGTAGCCGCCAGCCGACTCCATTTCAGTTTCGCGCAGCATGACAAAGTCGCCCATTCTTATCGGGCCCATCACGTTTCTTGTAAGTATTTTGCCCTTGTCTCTGCCGTCGGTAACGCGGCATTTAACAACGGTAACGCCCTTCGTGCCCGCTCTTCCTATCACGGCTATGACTTCAGCCGGTGTTGCATCTTCTGCCATTAAATATAGCCTCTTTTTTTCTTGGGGTGTTCATCAGGGAGTGCACAGAATGCGAGAAGAGCTACTCCGCCGCACATCCCTGCACCATATGTCAAGTCTTCTTTAGCCTTTTCATCGACTGGTAAATAAGAAGCCCCAAAGCTTAGTAAGCTTCCTATAAGGAAAAGTTTGGTTATAGAATTACGACCATAACCAGACATTCCACTTTGAACAGTTCTTGACATACAATCACAGTTAAATTTTACTTTCTTGCCTTCTTAGCGTCGCCTGCGTCAAGTATTGCTATTGCGGCGCATCCTACTTCCAATCCGGCAGCACGACCAAGTTCATTCTTGCTGCCAACGCGTAAAAGTTTGACGTTTTTCTCTGCGCAAAGAGGCTCAAGGTGCATTATGACCTCAGGCGGGTCAGTATCGTCTGCGACGACAACGTACTTTGCCGTTCCTCTTTCCGCGGCTTTTGTTGCCTCGTTTATGCCTTTCCTTATTTTGCCTGTATCTCTTGCTACCTCTACAAGTTCCATTATTTCTTCAGTCTTCATCTCGTGTTCGGACTTCATCTAATCACCTCTGTCAATAGGGAAAGAAAAGTATTAAAATGCTGATAAATAGCGTAATTAAACTGTACCGGTTGCAGTTCCTGGTCTTTGCGATTCGGCTGCAGCGGCAAGCCTGCTGCCAATGCTGTATTTGGGCTTTCTATTCTGGTCTTCAATTGCTCTGTGAAAAACCACGGCCATTTCATCAAATATCTGGTCATTAGTGAGTTTCTCATCCCATCTGTAGTCAGTGCCCGCAGCTATGTCTCTCATAGTGTAAAGCGACATGAAAGCGCGCGACTGTTCCTCACCTGAGCCGCCGCGAGGCCACATTACCCTGTATGCAAGTCCCGCGCCTCTCAGGACTAATTCTTTGTTTTCCGACGGAAGCATAGTAAGACTATGAAGCAAAGCTATTTAAGTATTGGGTTTGATTTGGTGGTTATGGAACTCAAGAGCAAATTCCTCAAAGTGAAGTGCAAGAAGTGCCGCAACGAGCAGATAATATTCAACAAAGCCTCGA
>Ga0209542_10021543_pt1 | contig 10091 bp, 4 predicted proteins | sample RifCSPhighO2_01_FD_184028 | JGI IMG/M metagenome (GOLD analysis project Ga0209542, IMG submission 184028) | Soil microbial communities from Rifle, Colorado - Rifle CSP2_plank highO2_0.1 (SPAdes) (version 2) | ecosystem: Environmental > Terrestrial > Deep subsurface > Rock core/Sediment ...
TAGCGCGCTCTTCAAATTAAAGGAAGCCGAAGCCCCGGAAATTTCGAGAACGGCTCAAGTTCCTAAAACAAGGGTTTATGATGTGCTGGATAGGTTAACAAAAAAAACGCTTATAATTGAAATTCACGGAAGGCCGAAACGCTACATGGCCATTGAACCTGAAAAAGTTTTTAATTCACTTTTACAAGAGAAAAAACAGGAGCTCGCAAAATTAGAGGAAGAGGCAAAGCACGTCAAAAGCGAAGTGGAATTAGATCACACAAACGGAAAACACGAAAAAGTAATGAAAGTAAAAGACAAAAATGATTTCATGAAAATATTGGGACAACATATTGATAGTTCAACCAAATCAGTTCACGCTTTAACTCCGCTTGCAAAAGAGCACTCTCTAATAAGGGAGTCATTGAAAAATGCTTCCGCGAGGAATGTGGAAGTAAAGCTTATCAGCAAAATCAATGAAGATTCGGCAAAAATTGCAAAGGAATTTGCGCAAGGCGGAGCGGACATCAGGAATTTTGATCACGGGGTTAATGCTTACATTATTGACAATCAAAAAGTGATTATGGGGATAAGCAATTTTTCGGAACAAAAACCTGAATATCATTTTACAATTTGGCCGGATAACAAGCCTATGGCAACTGCGCTCAAAAAATATTTCGACCATGCTTGGGAAACCGGCACACAAATTTGAATTGCACCCAAGACAAAAAAACCGCAAACCACTGTTTTTAACTTCTACGAAAGTTAACTAATTTTGTATGGAATTAAAAGATGACGCATTCCGCTATGCGGTAAAAAATGCATATGAGCACAACGGCAAGGCGGAAGTTGGCGCTTTGATAGGGAAGCTGAAGGCGCTTCATAACGACAAGCAGGTTTCGGAATTAATGCCCATTGCATTGGAAACCGTAAAACGCGTTAATGCTATGACTTCTTTTCAGCTTGAAAATTTTTTCAAAGATTTTGAGGGAAGCTATGAACTAAAACCCAAACCTGAGAGAGAGGGGCTTCCTCTATTGGATTGGGCGGAGAAAGGGGAAAAGGTTGTTACAAGATATGCTCCGAATCCCAATGGACCGTTGCACTTGGGAAATGCGAGAGCTGCGTATTTGAGTTATGCTTATGCGGAAAAATATAAGGGTGAATTTATTTTGCGGTTTGAGGATACCGATCCAAAAGTGAAAAAACCAATGAAAGACCCTGAAAAAATTTTCCGCGAGGATCTTGAGTGGCTTGGAATAAAAATTGGAAAAATTTTTTATGCAAGCGATAGACTTGAAATTTATTATGAGTACATGAAAACTCTTGTTCACAAAGGGCATGCGTATGTTTGCACTTGTGAGAGTGAAGCATGGCGTGAACTCATTCAAAAGAAAAAAGCATGTAAATGCCGCGGAAAAAAACCCGCGGAACAATTCAAAAAATTCCAGAAAATGTTGGATCACGAAATTAAGGAAGGGGAAGCTGTTCTGCGATTGAAAACCGATTTGAAAAATAAAGACCCTAGTGTTCGCGATTGGTGGATAGCGCGTGTTGTTGATAACCCGGATCATCCAAGAGCGGGAACAAAATCCAATGTGTGGCCGAGCTATATGTTCCAGAGCGGGATTGATGACCATGAAATGGGCATAACATTTATTCTGCGCGGACAGGAGCATTCGCAGAACCAAACCAAGCAAGAATTTCTTTACAATTATTTCGGATGGGTTTACCCTCATGCTGTTCATTTTGGGAGATTAAAAATCGGCGAAATGGTTCTTAGCACTTCACTCATAAAAAAGGGAATCGAGGAAGGGCGCTATTCGGGTTGGGATGACATACAGCTTGGAACCGTGCGAGCGCTTAGAAGACGCGGGTTCAAGGCCGAGGCGCTTAAAAAAATCATTGTTGATTCGGGGTTAACGACAAGCGATGCGAACATTTCAACTGAAAAAATGGGGGCTTATAACAAAGAGCTTATTCTGGATGATAGCATAAGAGTAACTTATATTTCCGATCCGGTAAAATTGCAGATTCCAAGCCATGATGAATTGGAAATTGTGAAAGATGGAAAAGAAATAATATTTGGAAGGGGAATGCACGAATTTTTTGTTTCCGAATCCGAAATAAAAAAAACAAAGGGAAATGTGTTCAGGCTAAGGGAAGTTTATAATGTAAAAATCGAACAAACCGAAGGGCTTCTTTTGGAAGGAAAATTTGCCGGAAAACTGGCTGACGGAAAAACCGTTGTCCCTTGGATACATGAAATGATGGATTTGGAATTATTGATGCCTGACGGAAAGCGAGAAGTTGGTGCAATAGAAAAACAGGATTTGAAAAAAGGGGAATATTTGCACTTGGAAAAAAAAGGTTATTGCATCATTGATTCGGTAGATGAAGCCAGGCCGAAAGCTTGGTTTTGCCATGAGTGAAAAATTGGAATTCTTTTTTAAAAAAAATAGCAAAATTATTTCAAATTTTTATTTTGTTCAACTTGATAGTAACACGCTTTAAGTTTAGCAATTCGCTTCCACAATCAAACCCTGAGTTACACCTGAAGCAAGCGGGCAGTTTTCCGCATACCAACCCGTTACTTCGGTTTGTGATCTATCTCCAGGACTTCTGAAAATGGTTTTTGTTGTGCATACAACTTCACAGTTCTCACAATTGCCTGCAACCGGAATTCTTTGCGGGGATCTTGGTTCAATGTCCCTTGGACCGGTACTCGGGGCACTATATGCCCAAACATAATTTTGTTGCGCAGGATGCCCGATTCCCAATTCACAAGTTGGGGCAATAAGAACCGGTTGAGTCGGTGTCCCGTGATTTACGGCTCCGGTAAACGCTCCGATCAAGTTCCTCAAAATCCCGTCAAGAATAAAATTCAAAATCCCTCCTATAAGGTTTCCAAGGAAATTTAATAACCCGCCCAAGAATCCGCCTGAGGAACCGTTCGGATCTCCCGGAGGAACATCGGGTGTATCAGGAACATCGGGCTCGTCATCAGGTTCATCATCTCCGGGTTCTGGTGTTGTGGGCGCGGCGGCAATGCAAGTTGCCCTCAAATTATTTCTTTGCCCGTTAATGATGCTGTCCAATTGGGTTTCATTCCACTTTACAATGGAGCTATCAGCGCTTTCAGTTGCAGAAGCATAACCGTTTCCAAACAATGACAAAGCGCCTGCCAAAGTTTGCGGCGCGGAATCCACAACAGTAGTTCCTGTTCCTTCCAAAGCAACAATTATTCCAGAATCGTTCGGAGTGTAGAAACTCGCATCAACATCCTTGAACAATCTCATGCTCAAATTTGAAACGTTCAATGGCCTATAAACAATTGACTGTAGAACAACATTTCCTGTTTTGGTTGAGTTCTGCCATGCGACTTCGAACAAAGCATTTTCAAAGCCTGCTTCGGGATTAGAAACCTTGTCGTCCAAAAATCCGGAGTAATTCTCGGAATTCATTATTGTTCCCTCGAAATCCAAACAGGCATTTGTATTCGAAGTCCAGGAAATGAAATTATCGTTTTCCAATTCAACCGGGTTTTCTGCGGAAGAGGCAAAGTACTGAACCTTGAAATTTGCGGGATCGGTTGCTTTTCTGTTGGCGCGCAACAAAATAGGGGTTGGGGTTGAAGGAGAGAATTCAAGATCGAATTCCGAATCTGAAACTTTTGTAATCCTGATCATTTCACCGCTTTTCGCAAACTCGTTGAGTTCACTTAAAGAATTCTTTATTACAACATTTCTCAATTTTGCCACTCCGTCATTGCTTTCAAGGGTTTCACTAAAAATTGTTTGAGAATTTCCGAAAGAATTCAATGGAAGGAGTATCTCTTCAGAACCATTGTATCCAACACCATAACCTATCCGATCAATTGTTTCTCCTGCAGCAGAACTCAATCCAACCGCTCCATTGAATGGAAGGGAATAGAAGTTTGACGGCTGTGTTGGAGGCGTTGTACTAATGAAGTCAACTATAATTGGGTTTGTTCCTGCCTCTGTTAAAGAGAAGTCATCCGGAAATGTGAGCTTCACTTTTACGGTTCCGTGTCCAATAGTCATTCCGTCAGCCCATGGTTGGCTGTTCAATTGGAATTGCCATAAGTTCAGAGTTTCCGCGTTGGTTGGATCATAAAAGTAAGATCTCAAACCATGTCCGTTTCCGACTTGTGCATACCAATCATCAACTTCGAAGAATGTTTGTGTTCTGTAATAATAATCAAAATCTTTCCTGAAATCATTTGAATAACCGTCTCTCATCAAAAGAACATCGAATTCTAACATACCTCCTTGGAGAATGCTTTTATTTTCGTTCGCAACAAAAGTGTGGTTTGAAATCGCATAAATGTTTCTGAGCAAATAAACACTGAATTGTGTTGCATCGCAGTACTGGTTTCCTGTACCATCACAGAAATCAGATCCTATTTCCTGCCAATTCCAATTGTAATTCACTTTTGGTTTAAGAGAATCTGTTCCTTGTGGGAGGTTTTCGCATTCAACGGTTGAATTGGCAGTACATGTACAGCTATCAGTGCTCGTAGTCCAAGTTTCTCCGGGAACTCTTTCTCTTCCGTCAGTGTCTGTACAAACCGTTGGCTCCGGCTCTTCGCCACACTGTAAATTATGCTCCGCCATCAATGCGCTCGCATCAAGCGTTCCGACAATTCCATCATAATTTACATCGCCGCACATCGGAACATCCTTTGTAACCAATGCAGCGTACTCAAGGATGGCATCAACATCCTCACAGGTTATTTCTCCGTCTCCATCAACATCTCCCTGTAATTCGCAAACCGGGACAACAATAGCCCCATTATAATGGAACTTTACTTCCTCAAAGTTATTGTTCTCATTTGTTTCCGTAACTTCTTTTCCTGAATCAACATCAACGCTCAAAGTGTAAATGCCCTCAACAACAGTTGTGAAACCATATCCCCCGCGTACAGGAATCAAGGTTCCAAACAAAGTAGAGTAACGTCCTACACCAGGCCCTGTTATTCTTCCATTAGGATCTGTCAGAGTAACGGAATGATTGAAATCCGGGATTGTTTCCAAATTTCCTAAAGCAAAGAAATTGCTGTTATAATCAAAGCCAATGCTATGGGATTTTTCTTTGACCGTCAAACCGTAAACTCCAAGATCGTAAGCGCTTGGACCCGGAACGATGATTGTTTCCTCATTCTTTCCCGTTGCTCCGTCCTTATCTCTTGCAACTCCCGCAGCGGAATAAATTCCGGGAGCATGATATTTCACGCTAACCCATTTTTCGTGCTTTGTGTTCCACGGGAAAGTGATTCTCTCTCTTGGCCTTGACATTGTTGCTTCTGGATGCAAAAGGTTTCCGCCAGTAACCTCGACAAGTGCTCCAAATTCAATTCTACAAAATTGTCCGGCATAATTTGTTGAATCCAAATCATCTTCATCATCTGTACATTCAACAGTATAAGTTACATCAATCGGTGCTCTTGCCGGTTTTGTTTGGACAACTTTCAGAGTAGCCTTCGGCGGAGTGTTTTCTATTTCAACAGGCGGTTCTACAAATTCCTTCAAAAACAATTCATCAAAGTAGCATGAACCGTTCAGGTTTCGCTGGCCGTCTCCGAGAATTCTGAAATCCAAATGCTTGAGGTCTGTTCCTTGATTCACTATAAATGTTGCGCTAAAATCCTGCCATTCGGCTGATGTTTCTCTCAAAACCAAATCGCTTGTGTCAACTGTGAATGGATACAAATCATTTGAGGGTCTTTTGTAAAATTCTATGTAACCGATTCCTGTTGTTGCCACAACACCGATTCCGGAAACATAAACATCGGTTGCCAATTCCGCAAATTCCTCGTTCAAATTTGTTCCAGCTGAAACTGTTTGTGTGTCAATCAAAACATTTGGATTTTCATCGGAGTACAATTCGAAAGTGGCCTCATAACCACCATTAAGAGGATTTATTTGGAGGATCTGCATAAGTTTCAGTCTGACATACTTTCCGGCATAATCTTTTGCACCGTACAAACCAAGTATTTCCTCGCCTTCATTTATGTTTTCTTTAATGCCATCGGAATTGTACAAATCAATGTGGCAAACTCCGGAAGTGAGGTCGGATTTCATTTTTCCGCCGTAAATATATGTTCCGGGTTTGATTTTCACGCTTTGATATAAAGCATAATAATTTCCGTTTTGCGCGTTGTCGTTTGAAACAAGGAATGACCACTGCCCATCGGCAAATTCGTTGTTCGTTCTTGATCCTGTAACGGCTCTGCTTCCATTGAAAATCTGCCACTCTCCCGGAACAACAGGGCTTTCAAAGGAAGGGTTTAGTAAAAGATTTTCAGATAAGCCTGAAGAGCCCGGCAATGCATTTTTCAATTCCACGTAATGTGTTCCTAAACTTGCGTGCATGAAAATCGATGGTACACTCACGGTTGTGGCAAGCGCTTCGTTGTCTGCATTATCCAAAAAGATTTCTGAAAGGAATTCTCCGGCTCTTACTGTTCTGGTGTCAATCAAAGAACTGTCACTTGCAAGAAGGCTGAAAGTGGCGGAATAACCTCCAAGCGGATTTTCTTCCGGTTCTATTACACGATCAACATGAACACTTACTTTAGTGCCGGCAAATAGACCCGCTCCGTCAAGATCGGAAAGAATTTCCTGTTCGTTAAAAATCATTTTTTTTGAAATGGGATCAGGATTCGGCGAGTGAGGATTCGACGGCCTTCTCTTTATGACAAGCAAGCTTTTGCCGGCGGAAGTCTGGAAATACACATTAATGACATCAATGTGGTTGAGCAAAGCATATTGGCCTTCATTGTCAATGAATGAATTCCATAAATCAGTGTCTGCATTAGTTATAATTCCGTCAACAAGGTTTGATGAGGAATCGTACAATTCCAAATAGGCTCTGTACTCATTAGTTGATGAACCATAATAAAATTCGCCCTTAACACTTCCCAAGAACTTTACTGTAACATCTTGTCCTTCAACACTTCCGGAACCTCTCAATTGGCTAATGCTTTCTCCATCATCATAATATTCTATTGCAATGTTGCTTGCCGGCGGGGTTCCTTCAGGATCTTGCTCGCCGCCCAAGGTAACGGAAACTGCGGCTATTCCTGTTTCAGTGTCAAATGAATATGAGTTTATGTTCACAATTGATTTCAGTACAAATCCTTGATTGTTTGCAAATTCTTTTCTCAAATCGGAATTGGCCGGGGCAAATCTAGTGTCAACAAGATTGCCTTCAGCATCATACAATTCAAACATTCCAATGTAATCAGAATCAGGGGCTGTTTGCAAGAGAGCCAGGAATTTCACGGTAACATCTTGATCGTTCAATGTTCCAGCGCCTTTCAAACCCGAAATTGTTTCTGTTTCGTTGAAATTAACCTGATTAGCATTTGCTGTTGAAATCATCAGCGCGATTTCAAAAAGCCCGGAATTAGGATCGCAGATTAATCCGTCACATTGTGCGCCTTCGTGTGAAGAAAACGTTACCGCAACGCTGCCGTCATCGGTAACACGTTGTTCACCGTACTTTAAAGTCAAAGTGTTTCCTGTTGAAGAACCTGTTTCACTTATTGTAACGTTTACCGCAAGAACGTCGTTTATTGTTGTTTGATTGAGACTGCAGTAAAAGAAACCGGATTCACACTGCCAAGGAGTTTGAATGGAATCAAAAGAAACCGTGTAACCATTATCCAATGCAATTGATTCTTCTGGAGAAAGTTCTATTGTAATGTTCTGTATTATTTGAGGTATTGTTACACGGCTAGAATAAGTATTCGCAGAATTTCCTGATGCGTTTTGTGCCATGACTCTGTAGCAGTAATTCGTTCCCGCTTCAACGGTTGTATCGGCGTAAGATATAATATCAACATTACTTACAAGCGTAGCATAATTTCCCGCACCAAAGCAATTGGAAAGTCTTTGCACAGTATAACCGGTTGCGTTCTCAACATCACTCCAAACTAAATCAACCCGCGAAGAAGAAATTACTGTGGCGGTAAGAGTTGTTGGCGCTGATAGTATAGCCGGCGGTATGCCAGGAGTAACAGTTATTGAGTTTGATGATTTTTGATTCATATTATTCAGAACTGTTGTTACAAAATATTTGTACGTAACACCGTTTTCGGCATCATTATCTGTCTCTGACAGTGAAGACAATGGGACATCTGTTATTCTTGTATAAAAATTGTCTGAGATTTTATTTTTATAAACATGATATGTTACGCCCGAAGTGCTTGAAGCTGTCCATGAAAGGGCAACATCGGCATCATCTTCAGAAATTCCGGTTAGGACAACTGTTGAATCAATAGCACTTGGAATTGGAATTAGACTTATATCGACTCTTTCTGTCTCATTTGGATGAACAGCAAGCCCTGCTTCACTTCCGGCCCACAAAGCATAATTTGCCATGCTTGCTTTTGGATAATATGATTTACCGGAAGCTGGTGTTGGCAATGTAAAGGATACCTTTCCGGTTATTCCGTATGTATCTGTTATTTTTGTTTGAATTGCATTTGGATTTTCATATTCATAAACGCTAACCGTTGCCCCTGTGATGAGTGCACCTCCCGCATGATATTCTCTTACAAATACATCCAATGTGCCGGTTGCTGTAGTAGCGGCAAGTGTTGATATAGTAATTGAATCGGATTGTTCTGAAGCCCTACAACCAACACCGTCAGATGCGGCTATTTTGAAATAATAAGGTGTATTTACCTGCAACCCTGTAATGGTTTTTGAAAGTTCGTTTGTTGCATATACGGTTGAGGTTCCGGGACCTGAAAAAGCAGGGGAAAGAGAACGTTGAATTGAATAAGTTACATTTGGCGGGGCCGGCGTCCAATTCGGCATATTCCACGCAAGGGCAATTGAATTTGATGTTATTGTTGTGGATCTCAAATTTGTTGGAGCGGGAAGAGTGGTGCTGCACGTAACCTCGGTAGAACCACAATCGGCAGAACAATTTGAAGCTGTCTCATCAGTTTCACAAACGCCATTGCCGCAAACAGATGCCGCTGCATAACTGCTGATAAATACAAAAATAAGCGCAAAAAAGAGAATTTTGGAATAAGTTTGCATTTTAATAAGAAAGTTTATTCACCTATTTAAATATTACTTGTTCACGGGAAAGACGGAAGTTGGATTGCTGCAAGAGGACCATACGAAGAAAACTACTACATAATGCGCTTCGGAAATAACCTTTTTAAATGGTTCTAAGCGGATGTATTATATTATTCATTAATATAATAGCGAATTTTCGCCGTATGACTATGAGGAGCTAAGCTCCGAGGAGGTGCAAAGTAAATGGCGGAATATGTGAAGTTCCAGGTTCCACAGGATCTTAAGAATAGACAATCAGATCTGTTGGGCAAAATAAGAAAATCGGGTAAAATAAAAATTGGCGCAAATGAGGCCACTAAAGCTGCTGAGAGAGGAAATGCAAAACTCATAATTATTGCGGAAGACGTTAGTCCGCCGGAAATAGTAATGCACTTGCCGTTGATCTGCAAGGAAAAAGGAATTCCGTTCAGCTACGCCGGAACAAAAAAAGAATTGGGCGAAAAAGCCGGCCTCAAAGTGGGAACAGCTGCAATAGCAATTCTCAATGAGGGTTCGGATAAAAAAGAATTCGAAGATCTGGTAAAAAAAATACAGGAATCGGCAAAGTGATTGATATGAAGATTGCACAAAGCAAAGCAAGTGTGACCGAAGGTCGCACACCTCTGAACGCGGAGGTGTCCGCGTAATGGAGCAAGGTACACCGGCTGAGATAGTTGAAATCCTCGGAAGAACCGGGGTCAATGGAGAAATAGTTCAGGTTCTCTGCAAAATACTTGAGGGATACGAACAAGGCAGAGTAAAGAGGAGAAATGTTAAAGGAAACGTCCGCAAAGGAGATGTTGTAATTTTGCTTTCAACTGAAAGAGAAGCAAAGGAAATCAGAGCGAAGTAAAAGGAGGACTGAAAAATGCCCAAGGACAGTTTTACAGGACAGGAAATTCCAAAAGGAACCGGACACATGTACGTGAAAAAAGATGGAACCACGTACTGGTTCAAAAATCAGAAAACTGAAACAAATTTTTTGAAATTAAAAAGAAACCCCGTGAAAACAAA
>Ga0209542_10021544_pt1 | contig 10091 bp, 8 predicted proteins | sample RifCSPhighO2_01_FD_184028 | JGI IMG/M metagenome (GOLD analysis project Ga0209542, IMG submission 184028) | Soil microbial communities from Rifle, Colorado - Rifle CSP2_plank highO2_0.1 (SPAdes) (version 2) | ecosystem: Environmental > Terrestrial > Deep subsurface > Rock core/Sediment ...
CCTGATTTTCAGTCACCCCGGGCTTGTCTTTAATTATTCCGGGCTTAAAACTCCCAAAAAATTTATTTATATTTAGATCAGCTGACGCAAAATTTCCCGCAATAGCAATTATTATGTTACTGGATTTATATTGGGAGGCCAAATAATCAACAAAATTCTTTCGGGTAAAACTTTTAATATTTTTAGGATATCCAATAACCGGCCGGCCGGCGGGCTGATTTTCGTAGAGCAATTTTTCAAACAATTCTCCCACATATTCCTGGGGTATATCCTGATACATTTTTATCTCTTCTAAAATCACTCCTCGCTCCCGATCTATTTCCAAATTTTCTAGTTTAGAACTAGACAACATGTCCGAAATAACATCCAGAGCCAAATTTAGATGGGCTTTTTCGCTTTTAACCCAATAACCGGTCGCTTCGTTTCCGGTAAAGGCATTGAACATACCGCCCACTGAATCCAATTCTTCGCTGATGATTTTGGTGGAAGGCCGCTTTTTAGTTCCTTTAAACATCAGGTGTTCCAGAAAATGAGAGATTCCGGCTTGCTCTTCGAGCTCGTGCTTGGATCCGGTTCCCACCAAAACCAAAACCGTGACCGTTTCGGTCCCGGCCAGAGGTATGGTTAAGAGCCGAAGCTGATTTTCTAAAATTGATTTATTGATTTGCATAGCTTATCAATCTCCACCCGCTTTTGCTTCATGGAATCTCTTTCGCGAACGGTCACAGTATTGTTCTTTAAAGTTTCAAAGTCAATGGTCAAGCAATGCGGAGTGCCGATTTCGTCTTGCCTTCGGTAGCGCTTGCCGATATTACCGTTATCATCAAATTCCTTAGAAACTTTAAGCCGGGTAAAAACTTCCCGGGCTTTTTTAACTAATTCTTTTTGGTTGCGCAAGAGCGGAAAAACCGCAACTTTAATTGGCGCGATTTCCGGTTTTAGTTTTAAAACTATCCGATCTTTTTCCTCTTTATAGGCCTCGCAGATTATTGCCAAGAAAGTGCGATCCACGCCAAAGGTCGGCTCAATCACATGCGGCGCATCCGGGCTAGAACCATGAGCTCTCAAATCATAATTAGTTCTATAAGCCAGGCCGTAAAGCTCTTTTTGGCCAAAAGGATAAATATATTCTATATCTATGGTTTTTTTAGAATAATGAGAAAGCTCATTCTGGTCGTGCTCGCGGATTTTATATTGGGTTAGGCCGATATCCCAACACCATTTTTCCATTTCGCTTTGCCAATTTTTAAACTCTTTTTTCCAATTTTTTTCTTCTATAAAATATTCAATTTCCATTTGCTCAAATTCCAAAACCCGAAAAACAAAATTTCCCGGAGTGATCTCGTTGCGGAAGGCCTTGCCAATCTGGGCGATGCCAAAAGGAAGCTTTTTTCTGGCAGTATCTTTAACATTTTTAAAGTTAACAAACATGCCCTGGGCGGTTTCCGGCCGCAAGTAAACCGCGCTGGCTTCGCTTTCCACCGGGCCGATAAAGGTCTTAAACATTAAATTAAATTTTCTTTCTCCGGTCAGCTCCCCGCCGCATTCCGGACATTTTTGATGCTGATCGCTTCGCCAGCGCTTTTTGCACTTTTTGCAATCCGACAAAGGATCGGTGAATCCGGCCACGTGTCCGCTACTCTCCCAAACTCGAGGATGCATTAGAATCGCCGATTGTATTCCCACGATATCTTCGCGCAATTTAACAAAGCGCTCCCACCAGAGATCTTTGATATTTTTTATTATTTCCACGCCGTAAGGACCGTAATCCCAAGTGTTAGCCAGGCCTCCGTAAATTTCGCTTCCGGGAAAAACCAATCCCCGACGCTTGCATAAAGATATGATTTTCTGCATCGTGTCCATAATTCTGGTATCTTATAGGTTTTATTTTACCACGATTCCCTGATTATAAGAAATGCCGGGGTCAGCGGTTAGGTCGGAATCTAGGGCGGAAAACTTGGCGCTTAAAGATTTTTCGGTAAACGAATCCTGGGCCGATAAAATCGCAGTGTTTATCAAAGTCGCCAGCTTGCCGACTTGCGAAGCGTCAGGAATCAATTGCAACTGGAATACTGCTTCGTAAACCGGTAGCAAAGAACCGGTATGCGCCGGAACCTGGCCCAAATCCCAAACCACGGAATTGGTTTCATCGTTATAATAAATACTGCCGCTATTGGCGCTGGTTTTTCCGGTCCAGGAAACTTGGCTAGACAGACTGGCTTCCAGCAAAACATTTTCTAAATCATTAGCGCCGTTAGTGATCTGCCAATGAATGGTATAGGTAGTGGGGCTCCCTACTCGCGGCGGAATTTCTCCGGAGTTCTCAATGTTTACCGCGGTCTCATTAAAATAAGCTCCGGCGCGAAAATCTATCCGGCTACTTATTTTATACTGATTTTCAAACCCTGCCTCCACTTTTTCTCTGGTGCTTAATTTTCCTTTAATCAGAAAAGAAAAATTTTTATCCTTAAAACTATTAATATCCAGATGGTCTTTAATTTTAACGCTGAACTCCAAAACCCCCTCTTCTTGAGGTGCCAAGGTTTCTGGGGTAAAAACCAAAAGTTTTTGGGATTGGTCAAAAACCGCGTCTGGGGATTTTAAAGAAGCTAAATCAAAGGCCTCGCCTTCCAGTTTTATTTCCAGCTTAGCGTCATGATAAGGAGCCGCGTTTAAATTCTGGTATTTTATTTTATAATTCAGCAAATTTCCCGGAGCAATTTCTCCGGAAACTTCGGCCAGCAAATTTAACGCTGAACCGGAAATCAAAACGCTTTTTTGGATTTCCGCAATGTCGCTAATTTTAATTTTAATAATTTTTTCTTCTCCTGGCTGACCAGTTAAGACGCCAGAAAATTTTAAAGTCTCAACTTGATCCTTTTCCAGCCGCTCAATATTCAAATCCGGTTCATCGCCGGTTAACGCAAAACCTTCCGGCAATTCCAGGGTAATTTTCAAATTTTCCCAGGGGATTTCGCGGCTGGAAAAAAAACTTAGAATATATTCATTTTCCTCTCCGGAGATCACCGGTTCCGGCGCCTCCAGAGAAGCAACAATGGCTGAAGCAGTAATTCTCACATCAAAATTTTTTCGGGATTCAAAGCCGGAAGAAAAGTTTTCCGGAATATAATAAAGTGTCGCCTTAATCGTTTCCGTGGCGCCAGGCGTCCCAATGACAGGAATTTTAATTTCCATCTGCCCGGGTTCGCCGGGTTTTAAGTCGGCTAATTTTTCCGCCCTTCTTTCGCGGAACGCTTCTATCACCAATTCCACTTCGCGCAAAACCACTTTGGTATGGTTCTCATATTTAATCAGCAAATTCGCTTCTTCGCCGCTCTTCAATTCTTCCGGTCCTTCAATTTCTATTTCCACATCTCTAACCCGAAAAGAATTTTGTCCATAGAAAAAAGAAATTACGGCAATAAGTGCCAAAGCCAATATCACTAGCCCTAAATATCCCAATTTACTCATTTTAATCTGGAGGTTAAGAATAATGCTAGATTTTTGGTTTTAACCCCGGCAAATCCCAAAATTTTTAAAAACTCGTTTTCAAATTCTTCTTTTTTCGGCCAGCCGGCAATTAAAGCAAAAATTTTTTCTTCCGGTGCTTCTAGGGGGACAAACTCGTCCACCATCTCGGCGATATAGAAAGCATTTTCCAAAGCATCTAAATTTTCTCTTAATTTAAATTGCGGGTCAATAATTTCTGCTCCGATAATGGTTTTTCCGGCGATTTCCAAGTCAACTAAATTAAATAAATTCAAATAACTGCCTAATTTGGCTTGCGGTTTTCTAGCGCCTCTGGCGATCAATCTAAGTTTTCCCAATTCTTTGGAAAAAACCGTCAAGCGCCTGTCGTAATCCTTGAAATCTCTAACTTTTAAGATAACCGCCGGCATCAAATTTTTTCTATTCTAAAATCTCCGGGTTTATGCTCTTTAATCCTAGCTTCTTTTTTCACCAAGTCCGAAACCCGGCCCGAGTAATAAAAAGCGATATAATCTTTCGGAGAAAGGCCGACATTTTTTCTGGCTACTTGTATTTTCCGGATCAAATCCCGGTCCCCGCCTTCTTGAATCAATTCCGGAGTTAACTCATTGTCTAGCCGAATCGCATCGCCAATTAAAACTTCTTTAACATTAACTTCTTCTTTTATAAAAAGAATCAGGTCCGAAGAAAGCTTATGGTCCGGAATCTCTAATTTAGCCAGGGGTTGGCGAACTTGGTGTTTTCTCTGCGCCAAAGCTTGAGTTGAAATTTCGCGAACTTTAGCCATGGCCAAAATTAAATCTTCGCTGAATTCTTGCGGTTGCGGCCAATCCGACAAATGTACTGATTTTTTTCCGCCTAATCCTAAATACACCTCTTCGCTGATAAACGGAGCTATCGGCGCCAATAAGCGCGATAATTTAGTTAAAACTTCCCGCAAAACTTCGGGGTTAATTTCCTTTCTGGATCTACGAATATACCAATTAGATAAATCGTCAATAAATTTTTCTATCAGCTCCAGCGCCTTATCGGTTCTATAATTTTCAATATTTTTGGAACCGGTTTTTATGGTTTGATTTAACCGGACTAAAATCCACTGGTCCAGAATATTTTTTTCGCTTCTGGTTTTGCTTAAAAAATTTTTATAAAAAAGATAAGAGTTATAATAAGTGTCTAAAATTTTCCGGCATTCTTTAGCCAGATTATAACCAAAACTTAAATTATATTTAGGATTTTGCCGCAGATAAGCCCAGCGCATGACATCAGCACCCATGGTTTCCACCGCTTCGTCAAACCAAATAGTATTGCCAGCGGATTTATGCATAGGATTTCCTTTTTCATCCCTAACTTTTTCATAGGCCAAAACGTTTTTATAAGGAGCCCGATCTTCCAAAACCACCGACATGAAAAGCATAGAATAAAACCAAAGCCGGATTTGTTCACGCATCTCGGAAATAAAATCCGCGGGAAACCACCGCTTCCAATAAGGTTTATTCTCCAAGTATTTCAAGGTGGAATAAGGAACTATACCAGCGTCTAGCCAGCAATCCCCCACTTCCGGAATTCTTTCGGTCTCTTTTTGGCAATGCTCGCAGTAAATTTTAATTTCATCAATCCAAGGACGGTGCAATTCCGGCAATTGGTCAACCAACTCCGGCTTAACCGCTTTTTCTTTCAATTCTTTTTTGGAAGCAATGACATTTAAGTGTCCGCAAGCACAAAGATAAAAAGGCAAAGGCAATCCCCAATAACGTTTGCGGGAGATATTCCAATCCGCCATATTATCCAGCCAATCCTGCATTCTAGCTTTGATTCCTTTGGGCTCCCAATTTATTTTATCCGCTTCCCGTTTTAAGCGTGGCCGAATTTCTTGGGTTTTGATAAACCACTCGGATTCCAAACGAAAGACCAGTTCGGATTTGCATCTCCAGCAAACCGGATAACGATGACGATAATCTTCTATTTTTTCCAAATAATCATTGGCTTCTAAATAATCAATGACTTTTTTATTATCATAACTTTCTGGAGTTTCGCCGATTTCTAGGCCCGCTTTTTGGGCTAGGACAAAATCTTCTTCCCCGCAGGCCGGCGCAATATGGACTATCCCGGTGCCCTCATCTTCACTAACCTCCGACCAGCCGACTATTCTGCCTTCATTGCCGTAAGGCCCGATATAGGTCTGGCCGATCAAATTTTTGAATCTCCCCGCCGGATGAACCGCCAAAGCTTTATTCGCTGGCAGGGTCCAGGGAGTAGTGGTCCAAGCCAAAATTTTTTCTCCGGAATTTTTTAATTCAAATCTCACGGTCACGGCTTTATGAACTATCTCTTGATAAGAATCGCTCATCTCGTGCTGGCTTAAAGAAGTGCCGCAACGGTCACACCACCTAAGAACTTTCTTTCTTTTTTCCAGCCAGCCCTTGCTATGGCATTTTTTCAAAAAATACCAAATGTATTCAATATTTTGATCCGAATAAGTGTAATAAGAACTTTTCCAATCCATCCACTGGCCCAAACGCCGGGATTGCTCGGTTATAATTTGGGCGCACTTATCCACCCGTTCGCGGCAAGCTCGAGAGAATTTTTCCAATTTCTTTTTTGGAATTTAGTCCCAAATCTTTTTCCACCTCCACCTCCACCCATAAGCCCTGACAGTCAAAGCCGTTTTGATACCTTTGATCAAAACCCTGCATGGCTTTATAGCGCTGATAAAAATCCTTGATAGTCCTGCCCCAGGCATGATGCACACCCATTTTATTATTAGCGGTAATCGGTCCGTCAATAAAAGAAAAACGGCGCTTTCCCCGATTTTTTCTAACCAGCTTATTAAATATCTTCTCCTTTTCCCAGTATTTAATAATTTTTTTTTCTAAAACGACAAAATTTTGCATTTAGCCTAAATTATAATTAAAAAGGCTGATTCGTAAAGAGAAATATTTACGAACCAGCCCGGTAAAATTACCGCTTCTTTCGGTGGGCCTCGGCAGTAATCCGATCCTCGGCCCGCTTGTCAATCAGCTTGAGTTGCTCCAGGACGTTTTCCTGCTCGTCAATTCTTAACAATAGTCCACAATCTTTTGCTAGCCCGAGCATGTGCTTTAGCTCGCCGGGAAAAGGTTCTAACTCTTGGCAAAGCTTCCGCAGACAATGCGGATTCTCCAACTGTTTTTCCAGAATGCCAAAATATTCCGGAGGGCTGGCCATATTGCGAACCAAGCCCCAGCAGGCCTGCATGGCCTGCGGCGAAACCCACCTCACATAATCCAAAAGCTTCATCGCCCGCCAGGCATGCAGCAAACAAAACCTCTCCTTTCTGTGCCCGTGAGCGCGCCAGGCCTTTCCGTCGCCATGGAATCCCAGAGCGATATGAGACTCCGGAAAAACCACCACGCTAGGAAAAGTTTTCTCCATCTTAACGCCATTCCATTCTCTTGGCCTCTCGGTCCCTTGGCTTAAAATTTTAAACATTTTCCTCCTCCTTAGTTTTAAGGAGTTAAGCACGCTTTTAAAAAAAGTCAATATTGGCTGTTAAAAGCGCCGGGGGTTCCGCCAGCTGAAACGCTGTTCTGCCAAGTGTAATAATCCACTCGCTCCATGGTCTGCTTGGTATTATTATTTCCGGCTGGCCAGGGATTGGTGAAAACATCGTCCATATACCAGCCATCGGGGTCATACAAAGTTAACCAGCTCTCCCCTTGGTTTTCTAAGGCGCCGGTGTAATCCTGACCTCGGCGCAAAACCAGATATTCTCCGCTCTCTATTTCTCCCGTTAAATCAATATCCGGAGTGTCATCAGAAACTCTCAAATTCCAGCCCGCCAAGCTAACCGGACCAGAAGAGTTGTTATATAATTCTATCCATTCGGCCGAAGTGGAGCTGGCATTACCCATCCAAGCCACTTCATTAATACGCACCAGAGCAAAATCAAAAGACCTTTCCCAAACTATCTCATTTCCGGCATAATCAGCCGCCGTGATTTTAAAATCATAATGGCTGGCAATTTCTCCCCAAAAATCATATTCAACAAGTATCCGGTCCGGAAACATATCGTAAAGCACTAAATTATCGTCTTTTTGCCAAGCTCCCTGGTCTTTTCTAACTTCCATAATAATACTGGAGATATCCGAACCCATAAATCCTCCGCTTAAAAACAAATTTAACGGCTCATCTTGAATATCGAGCACCGTGCCCCAAGGCGGCTCTTGGTCTAATTGCACGCTGATATTTATTTCCGGACTTTTATTTCCTGCCAGATCCTCGGCAAAAATAATCAAAGAGCTGGAAGCGTTATGCAAAGCAAATTCTTTCTGCCAATTTCCCAATGCCTCCAAGCTGGAACTGGAATTGGAAAAATTAAAATAAATAACCGAGTTTTCCGAAATCGTTCCCGAGATAATGGTGCTGGTGGCATTGGTTATAATCGGACTGATTTGATTAATAATTAAAAACGGAGGGTCTTTATCAATTTCCAGCTCTGTAACAACCTCCGACTCTGGAGATTCGACAGCTTCCGGAGTTTCCGGCGTTTCCGGAATCACCATCGGAGCTGGATTGGGTTCGATGGCGGCTGGAGGCGGGGGCCCGGAAAAAGTGAAAGCAAAAGGAACCGCTCCGGAGGTTTCTGACGCCGGCATTTGCATAATCTGCAATCTAATATTTTCCGTTTGCTGTTTAACTTGTTTTAGCTCCGACCTTAATTTATTAAAATCAATAACGGAAACTTTTGGTTTAACTGCTTCGGTCTGCGAAATTAAATCAGTCGTTTCCCTGGAATTATCAATGATTTTATCAATTTCTTGTGGGGGCAACCCTAGAGGTCGCCTGGGGGCAGGCGCCAGGCCTGCCCCTACATTTTCTTCGGCGATAATTTCCTTTTCCGCTTCCTGGTCTTTCTTTTGATTAAAAATCTCCGGCATTCTTGCCACGCCCCTTTTTATTTGTCCCCAAACCAATTCACCGGTGATCGGAATAATCTCCTCGGGATTATGAAATATTGGTTTTTCCCAAGGGGAACGCGAAGGATGGCCACCTAGTTGAGTTAAATAATGCCTCTTTCCGTTAATGCTAAATTTTCCAAATCCCAAAGTTGGCGATTGAGTGATCAATTGGTCTTTAATATGAATTGACTCCAGGGGCAATAACTTGTATTCATAGTAATTTACTTTAACGCCATATTTTTTATCCTCTACTGACCATTTCTTAATACCCCAAGCATTTAACCAATTTGATATATCTTTGGTTTTATTTCTTAATCCGTTTTCATCGCCATCTATCCAGTTAGCATGAGATCCGCTTTCTACTAAAATCCTAGAGTGATTCTTAGGATTTTTAAGTTCGCCATTAGCCATAATAATTTTTAATTCGCTTCCATTATGAGCTGAAGCAACTAATTTATCTGGCTTTAAAGAATTTTTATCAACAAAAGTAAAGACGGTTTCAAAATCTCCATAATGATCATTAGTGGTGAAATCATTAAAAACATAGAAAAACCAGTATTGGTAAACATATTCTTTTTCAGTTTCTTTGATTTCATAAAAGACAACCAGATTATCAATTTTCTCTTTAAGACTTAAGGAATCATATTTTTCTTTAGCTAATTCTCCGGGAATTTCTCGCCCATTTTCATAATAAAAATCCAAAGGCGAGCTGGGATAATATTTTTCTTCACTGTCAAACCACAGATTAGGAGCAAAATTTATCGCCTCTGGAGCTACTGCTAAAGCTTCAGCAGTAGAAGCAAAAAGGAGAAAGAAAGATAAAAATATTATTTTCTTAAAGTCCATAAGATAGAAACTCCAAAAATAATTCCAATTATAGTAAATGCTATAAATATATTAGCAAAAATCGAGCCAATTAAAGATGCTATCACAAATCCTAATCCCACCTTCCAAACTAAATTCCATTTCAATTTTTTATTAAATAAAAAAGCATTGCCCAGCCCTAGTAACCCTCCAAAAAATAAAAACTCCAGCCAAAAAATTCCAAGTCCTAGTTTCTCCATTGGGACAAAGTCTAAGATGTGAACGCTAAACAAAAACAACCAATAATCAATTGCCAGCGGCAAAATCCAGGCAATAATCCAGCCCAAGGTTCCCAGACCAACTATTTTTAATATTTGCTTAAGTCTAGAAATTTCAAAAAACCAAACCAGAGCCAAACTCCCTAAAGCTCCGAAATAAAGCGCGCCTAAAACAAAAGAAAAGGGATTTTCCAAATCCCCATTATTCGTTCCTCGATCAATTTCCCAGGCCCAAAGAAATCCAGCCAGAGCAAAAAGCAAAAACGGAAGAGAATATTTTTTTATTTTGGTTTGCATTATTAATTATAATATCATATAATTATAAATATAGTAAAACTGTCTTAAATTGCTCTCGCGTAATAAGTAAGGCGTTCATTCGGACAATGAACGCCTTTTATTCATTCATAATAGTTATCTCCACCCGATAAAAATTGGCAGGCCTTGTTCATCCCTGGCCAGGCATCGCTTAGGAATGCCCAGGACCTTAATTCTTCTCCACCTTTCTTCCCGAGTCTTCCTCAAATTCAATGAATAATCTGGGTTGAACCGCTTGATAGAGTTTATGGTTTTAGCGGTCTCTTCT
>Ga0209542_10021546_pt1 | contig 10090 bp, 13 predicted proteins | sample RifCSPhighO2_01_FD_184028 | JGI IMG/M metagenome (GOLD analysis project Ga0209542, IMG submission 184028) | Soil microbial communities from Rifle, Colorado - Rifle CSP2_plank highO2_0.1 (SPAdes) (version 2) | ecosystem: Environmental > Terrestrial > Deep subsurface > Rock core/Sediment ...
ATAGGCAAGGAAATTGATTTGCTCCAAATACCCCATCGCTTGTCGCCGAACGAAGTGAGCGCGAATAACAAAGCGCACTTTGCGTGGCGATGATTGGGTTTTTGGAGGCTATAAAAATCCCAGCTATAATCTACTAATCAATACCCCGACCCTTTGGGGCGACTGGGATTTTTATTTCTTGCGGCACAAACTTCTCGTACATCGCGTCAAACATCGTCCATAATGCCTGTGCTGTTCGATGTGCGCTTGTATCTGCTTTATGTTGAAGTTCATTAGTCGCTGCGTGTGTTTTTATCATCGTGTCCCAGACTTTGCCGTGCTTTTTGTCGACGACCGCATGCACACGGAAGAAGCGCAGTGCTTTTGGTGACGTGATGTTATAATTTTCCTTTAATCCGCGAATTTTTTCTACTGAGATCTGTGGAACTTGACTTTCATATGCATACAATGCGGCTGCGCCTTCTATCAATGAATGATTGCATTCGAATTGTATTGTTTTTACTGCACGAATTGTTTCGGGTAATAGTTCGTGATTTGCGTTTTTTGCAGTATTTCTGTCCACTCCTAGCTCTTCAGCAAAATCCAGCCATAATTCTGCATGTGAAATGTCGCCATTGCCTTCGCCGCGTTCTTCTTCGTTGATGTTCTTCAAAAGCTGATGGCGTATTTCACTATCACCGCAGTTTGCATGCATACGACTGATGAATCGGGGCAGATTGGCGACTAACTGGTAATATTGAACTGCATATTTTTGTAACGCTTCTTTGGGTAATTTACCCTCTAACCATAATTTGTAAAACGGATGTTTCAACAAACTTTTTTGTTCGACAATCGATAAGAGATTCATTCTAACCACCGAAATTTGTGAATTGTGTGGGTTTTAAAAGCTTTTAGCTGGATGACTACGTATGTTCTTAACTCGCATAAAGCTTTAAAATGGCTTGGGTATAAATCATGTATGAATCTCATCCTCTGCAAGGATCATACGCTTGCGCTTGATAGACCATTGATCATGGGCGTACTTAATGTAACGCCAGATAGCTTCAGTGATGGCGGCGTATTTTTTGATGTCCGTACTGCTCTAGAACATGCGAAACGGATGGTTGCTGAGGGAGCTGACATCATTGACGTCGGTGGTGAGTCGACACGTCCTGGTGCAGAACCTGTTTCTGTCGATGAAGAATTGCGGCGTGTTGTGCCGGTTGTCAAAGAACTTTTGAATTGTGTTCAGGTTCCTATTTCTATTGACACGATGAAACCTGAAGTTGCTGACGCTTGTTTAAAACTTGGCGTGCACATGCTCAACGATGTGACGGGACTGCGCGACGATCGCATGGTTGAGGTTGCTGCGCGTCATAATGTGCCGGTCATCATCATGCACATGCTGGGCGATCCGCAGACGATGCAGACTCATCCTGATTACAAAGATGTTGTGAAAGAGGTGAAACAATATCTGAAAAAGCAGGCTGACCGGGCGCAGGCTGCGGGCATCAATCAAATTATTATCGATCCGGGCATCGGTTTCGGAAAAACTGTTGAACATAATGTTCAACTGATTAAGCATATTGCTGAATTCAAGAAATTGGGGTATCCTGTACTGATGGGTGTGTCACGCAAATCATTTATCGGAAAAATCTTAGGCACTGACGACCCGGCACAGCGACTTGAAGGAACGCTTGCAGCAGTGACTGCGTGTGTACTGAATGGCGTTGATATCCTTCGTGTGCATGATGTGAAAGAATGTGTTCGGGCTGTGAAGATTGCTGAGGCGATACGCCGTGCATGATAAAATTATCATTCAGGGAGCAAGATTTCTCGTGCATTTGGGTGTTTCTGTTGAGGAACGAAAAAAGAAACAGACTATTATTATTGACTGCGAATTGTTTTATCCGCTGAAGAATGCCGGTGCTACTGACGATCTTCAACACACTCTCAATTATTCTGAGGTTCATGCGCTGCTGAAAAGACTTGTTGAATCACACGAATGGCATCTGATTGAAGCGATTGCCGAGAAAAGCGCGATGGCCGTTTTACAATCATTTCCTGTTCACGGCATTCATATCGTTGTCAAAAAGCCTGGTGCGCTTGCGTTGAAAGATGTTGATTACTGTGCGGTTGACATCATGAGGAAGAAATGAGCCGGGTGTTTATCGGCCTTGGATCGAACATGGGCGATCGTGAGCGAAACATCACTGATGCAGTGCGGCTTATGATGGAGCGGTTTACGTTTGTTCGGATGTCGTTGATCTATGAGACTGCTGCGATGTATCATCCTCAGCAGCCAGATTTTTTGAATGCGGTTGTTTTAGTTGAGACTGGAATATTGCCTATTTCTTTGTTGAATATTCTTTTAGATATTGAGAAAAATATCGGACGAGTGCGGACGTTCAAGAATGCGCCGCGAACAATTGATTTGGACATACTCTTTTATGATGATCTTGTTGTTGACTTACCTGAGCTGAAGATTCCGCATCCACTGATGTGTGAGCGGAGATTCGTTCTTGAACCGTTGGTGGAGATTGCTGGTGAGGTTATGCATCCAGTGCTAGGGAAGAGCGTTCATCAGCTTGATTTGCCATGTCAGCAGGTAAACCTATATAAATCAAGGAAGAAGATTAATCTCCATGCAGCCACAAATCATGCCTGATGCAGGGAAATATATCTTCAAACAGGATTTTATTGAACGCTACTCGAAACTCACTGATTTTGATGAATTCAAGAAATATTCGCTTTCATTTTTGCGCAAGGCAATTCGTATTAATACGTTGAAGATATCTGTCAAAGAGTGTGTGAAAAGAATCGAAGCAAAAGGCTGGAAAACAACGCCAGTTCCGTGGAATCCTGATGGCTTTTGGCTGGAGCATAACGATCGACGTGATGTGGGCAATCTCTGGGAGCATCATTTGGGATATTTTTATGTCCAAGAAGCGGCGAGCATGATTCCGCCGCTTGTGTTGAATCCGCAGCCACACGACGCTGTACTTGACATGGCAGCATCGCCGGGATCAAAGACAACGCAGATGGCTGCGATGATGGAAAATACAGGTGTACTTGTTGCGAATGATTACAAAGCAGATCGGCTTGCGGCGCTCGGGATGAACGTTCAGCGTGTTGGTGCGGCCAATGTTGTTGTGTCGCTGATGTACGGCCAGCGCATGAAAAATGTTCAATTCGATCGCATTCTCGTCGATGCGCCGTGTTCAGGCACGGGAACGATCGGCAAGTCGCTCAAGACAATCATGATGTGGAATCCGACGATGGTAGGACGGCTCTCACAGCAGCAGTCACAGCTGTTAGAAAATGCATGGCGATTGCTCAAGCCTGGCGGAACGCTGGTGTACAGTACATGCACGCTGGAACCGCAGGAAGATGAGGGTGTCATCAGCGCGTTTGCTGCCGCGCATGATGATGCTGTCGTTGATAAAATTGCGGAGAGCGAGCTGCCTGGACTGAAACGATCGAAGGCAGTCCTGGAATTTAATGGTGAGAAGTATCATCAGGATGTCAAGCACTGCCTGCGCATCTGGCCGCAAGATAATTATACGGAAGGATTTTTTGTGACTCGATTGAAAAAGAAGTAATTATTGATTCGGTTCAATATATGTTTCAATATTTTTCTTCATTATGCTTGCTAATATTGCTGCACTTATTCTTGCGCGTTCAACTGTACCTTTCTTAAATCCCTCTATTCTTCTGAGAGGAAGTATCAATCCCGGCGGCATTTGATCCACTGTGTTTATCCCATGATTATGAACTGCGCAGGTCATATATGATTGCCTTTTGTTGTATATCCCTCCTTGGATAGTCACGTGAACTGTTGAATTGTATCCTTGCAGCACTACTGATTCTTGCCTCTTCCCATATATCGCTTCATTGACTGCTTCGGCAACATCGTGGAGTTCTCTCAATTGTCCATTGGTCACGACAGCGATATCTCTTACAATCAAACTTTCTCTTAATGTACTATCTATCGAAGCTCCGACATCATAGCTTAGCACTACTCTCATTCTCTCAAATTGTTTAAACAAAATCAGCCCATGCTGATACTTTCCAAGACGAAATATTCTATCGAAATCTGCCCCTGTTACCTCTGCTATTTCTTTCTTATAATCACCAAACGGTTCGGTCATCTATACTGAAAATAAGCTTTGTTTTTTAAAGATGTCGTCTTTAACCCATTCATCATACCTTTTCTCACAATGCTTATAAATCAAGATTTTGCATTGTCCTCTTATGCATTCATTGAAAGACATGGATTTCGGAGGCAAACGCGTTCTTTTACGTGTAGATTTTAACGTTCCTTTAGATGATGCGGGACGCGTTGTCAATGACAAGCGTATCCGGGAGACGCTTCCAACGATCAATTATCTCGTCAGCAAAAAAGCGAAAATCATCGTGCTCACGCATGTCGGGCGGCCAAGCGGTGATACGACGGAAGAACTGCGGACGACGACTATCTCTTATCACCTGAGCAAACTCCTTCATATTCCAGTCAAGAAAATTGATGACTGCATTGGCGCCAATGTGCATAAAGCAGCTGCAGCGATGAAGCCGGGCGATGTCGTTATGCTTGAAAATGTACGGTTTTATGACGGCGAGAAAAATAAAGATGTGAAAAAGCGTTTGGAGTTTGCGAAACAGCTTGCTTTGCTTGCAGATATTTATGTCAATGATGCGTTTGCGAACTCTCACCGTGATCATGCGTCAATGACGGGTGTTCCACAATTCATTCCGGGCTGCATGGGCTTTGTCGTTGAGCAAGAAGTTGAAAAAATTTCCCGGGCATTGAACGAAGAAAAGCGCCCGTTCATCTCGATCGTCGGCGGGTTGAAAGCGGACAAACTTAAAGCAATTAAGCATTTAGTTAAGAAATCTGATAAAGTGCTTGTGGGCGGGTCGCTTGCGTTTTTATTTTTGAAAGCCCAAGGCAAGCATATCGGCAGCACTAAAATTGATGAGGAATGCGATGTATCCTCCAACGAGCTGAAAGAGCTGCTGAAAAGCAATAAGATTGTTCTGCCGACGGACTGTGTTCTTGCTGATAAATTCAGCCGTGATGCACGTATTTCCGTGCTTGCAACTCATCAAATTAAAAATGGTGCAATAGCCGTTGATATCGGTCCGGAGACGATTAAAAGCTATACCGATGCAATAAAAAACGCTGCAACTATTGTTTGGAATGGCCCGATGGGCGCGTATGAAATCGAGCTGTTTGCGCGCGGGACGAACGCTGTTGCACATGCTATCGCTTCGACAAATGCAACGAAAATCATCGGCGGCGGTGAGTCAGCGGCGGCTGTTGAGATGAACAAACTTGAAGGAAAGATGACGCACGTTTCCACAGGCGGCGGCGCGTCACTGATGATGTTCCAGGGCGATACGCTGCCTGCGCTTGCGGCGCTTGAGGAAAGCGCGAAAAAGTTCATATGAGTGGAATTTAATGTTCAGATAAAAATAGTCAATTCCGCTGGAATATAGGCAAGATTCTTACGAAAATAAAAATCCCAGTCGCCCCAAAGGGTCGGGGTATTGATTAGTAGATTATAGCTGGGATTTTTATAGCCTCCAAAAACCCAATCATCGCCACGCAAAGTGCGCTTTGTTATTCGCGCTCACTTCGTTCGGCGACAAGCGATGGGGTATTTGGAGCAAATCAATTTCCTTGCCTATAGTTTACAGGCTCTTCTCTCTTGATTGAGGCTTCCATCTTAAACACCTGCAGGATGTCCAGCTCTATCGTCTGCGCCACTGCATTTATTGTCGGATCCTTCAGCTTTTCCTGTAGGATAAGTATTTCGCTTTCAAAGCGTTTCATCTGTTCTTCGAAATGGGCGCGTTTGTATTCGACTTCGCGGATCTTTGAAACCAGCGGATACTTTTCGACGCTGGATGTGACAAAGTTCAGCTCGTTTTTTGTTTGAACATATTGTCCACGCATCTCACGGAGCTTCGGTGTTATCTGTGCCAATGACGCGCGCAGCCGCTCTTCATCTTTTAATTCTAACTGCTGGATGTTCTGCTGAAGATTGTTCAGGATTGACGCGAGCACGAGCGACGCATCGTTGAAGAACGCTTCTTTTTGATTTTCAAGATATTCTTTGATGACACGCTTTTCATGTTCTGGGGCGATATACTCATACTTGCGCAGTGCGCGTTCAATTTCGCTGATGATGGATGCAAGTTCTTTTTCAGCTGCACTGTGCACAATAAATATTTCATGGCGTTTTTTGAGAAGCTCCTGGTATGCGGCAGAATCACTGCTCTCATGCATCCTTTTGAGCTCTTCATCTTTTTGTTCGTATTGCTTTTGTGCGGATTCCATGCGGCTCTGTTTGTATGATTTGTCATCTTTTATTCGCTGGCTCTGCATCTGTGCCTGCTTCAGCATCTGAATGTTTTTTCTGATCCTTTCGAGGTGCACAACTTTTTTGTTTTCCAAATATTCCTGATACGTTTTTGCTGTATTGCTTAATTCTCCCAGCAGCGCCGTCATCGGCTCGATATCCTGCGCAAACAAATGCTGTGTTGCCATTGCGTTCTTCTGCGTCTGTGCAGCAAGAATATCTAATGCTTTCTGGAGCTGCTGAAGATATTCGACGCTGGATTCAAAGCTTGTGTCTTCGGGAACAGGATTGCGCTCAAGGAATAATTTAATCTCTTTACAGTAATTGTCACGATGGCCGGCAACGACGTTCTGCACCTGTGTTTGGGCGTTTTCAGGCTGTGCAATCAACAGGCGTTCGTTATGAGTCTGCAGGCGCTCCTGAAGCTTTTGAACGGATGTGTAGAACTGCTGGATTGCGGCGTCAAACTTTGTGACGTAGTTGCTCCGCTTCATGTCAAACCAGACCGAAAGATCATCTATATTGATTATGGTAGACTTATTCTCTTTCTTTTTGAATAACTGCAAGAGGCGCTGAAGCATAAATTTGGCGGGGGTATGCTTGTTTAATAAGGTTGCGCCGATAGAATTTTAAGGCTATATGCTTTACTTCTCTCATGCCCAAGAAACAGGTCAACAAGAAAGATGTAAAAGTGCAGATCACTCAGCTCTTTGCTCATGCTGAACAGATCTTTTCTAAAAATAAAGAGCAGGCGAATAAAATTATAACCAAAGCACGGCGCATTGCGATGAAATACCGCATGTCACTGCCCACGCAATGGAAGCGGCGCATATGCAAGCACTGCTATAAGTTCTTGAAACCTGGTGTCAATTCGCGTGTTCGTATCAGTAATGGGAAAATTGTCATTCTTTGCATGGAGTGTAAGAAGTTTACGCGGATACCGGTGGGGAAGCGTTTCAATCGGTGATTTAGTCACTCTTTAATAGTAATATTTATATATGGGCTTTTCCCGGACAAGCTTATGAACCTTATCGACCGATGGAAAATAAAGCGTGCATTTCTGCGCGTCAAATACGATCTTGTCAACACACGAAAGCGATTAAGCGATGGCTTGTTTTCGTTAACATCCGAATATGCAAAAATGCAGCTCCGCATCCAGCATCTGGAACTCAAAGTTGAGCAGCTTGAAGCGGTTGTACAGCAGAAGCAATCAGCTCGGCTTGAATACCCGGACTATGCACAAAGCTATTAAACTGGCGGATCTTAAAGATACCTATGCTTACTCTTGACTTAGAATTAGAAAAAGCCGTTGAAAAGATTAACGCTGAGAAGGCGAAGCTTGTGTGCATTCAATTGCCGGATGGCTTGAAAGCAAAAGCAGACGATATCAAGCGCGGCATTGAAGCGAAGACGGGTGCGACAATCGTGTTCTGGGCTGGCTCGTGTTATGGCGCTTGTGATATTCCTGTTGGTTTGGACAAGTTAGGCGTTGATTTGCTGATTCAGTTTGGGCACACGCATTGGATGCCGAAATTGAAAGGGTTTGATTATGTGTAGCGCATTCTAACCAACGTTCCCGCGGGCAATCCATACAGTAATCCCAGGCTTGCGATGATCAATGCGTTTTCTGGTATTTTTGTGAGGATAAAGAATATGACGATGATATAGACCGGCACGGCCCTTCGCGGAAATCCGAGCATCACGGCCGCGAGGAATATTGCGCTGACGGCGATAAATATTGTCAATGGTGCGATGAGATAGACGGCGGCGAAAATACACGCGGCAAGAAGCTGTTCCATCGCTTTGAAATATTTCTTTCCGGGCTTCATCTCTTCGGGTGCGAGATGCGGAAGGCAATAGCCGAAAACAAATCCCAGAAGAACGACTACGGCCATACTGATTTGCTGAAGCATCACTGTGGAAATATTCTTTGTCTTAAAAACTTACCGTACGTGCGTACGTGATTAGTTTCTCCGACCTACGAGCGAGGACTAAAATTATCGTTAATAAAATCGCCGAGCGGAGTGGGGAGGACAAGGCATCAGCCGAAGAGTTTTTGAGTTGCTGTACTTCTAGGCGCTGTCGTAGTTTTCCAGAGTAAAGTTAGTCGTGGGGGCGGGCGTCAGTAAGTTTTTGTCTGATCTTCTGAATTTGAGTTTCAGTTATGTTCTCAATAACTTCTTCCATCTTTAAAACAAAGTTTCGCGCTACTGCTGAATTTGTTTTGATCTTTTCTTGGTCAATTTGCTCCGTCACATAATATTGGGTATCGACACGCAAGTCTTTAGCCAATAATAACTCTGTGTAAAGTTCTTCGGAGATAATATTCTCCTCAACAAAAAGAAAGTGCATTAATGAGATAGTGCAGTCATGGATTTCTGATTTTATGCCACATTTCTGAAGCAGAGCATACAGAACAAAATAACGGGAATAATACGCTGTTGTTGCTATCCAATCAATTTCTTCTTTTTCGATTGCAGAATCAAGCATATTTAGCGCGCTCTTTGCTTTTTCGATGTAGGCATTACAAAGATTATTGTTTGGTTCTTCCATTTTGATGCCTCGCTTCTGCTTCCAGCACCAAGAAACATGACTTTCTGGGTTTTTATCCTCTGATTTCATGATAGTACCTCCATAAGGCGTTAATGAATGTATCTGCGTTTTGTAGAATGAGATGGTATTTTAGTATTTCCACAATCAAAACGTCTTTTTTTCTTAATCCGCTTTCAAAGTTTTGGATAGTTGCCGTTTTAAGATTAATAGTTTTTCCATAGACTTTTCCGATTGCTTTTATTTTTGTCATGTCCGTTTCTTTCAGTTCGCCTAAACAAAACAGGTCAATATCACTCTCTTCGTTGAATGTTTTTTTAGCGTAAGAACCAAACAGGATAAGTGATCCTGAAAGATTAAGTTTAGAAATTTCTGTGTTTATTTTTTTAATAAGGAAGATTTGTTCTTGATAGAGTATTGATTCAAATAGTTCGCTTATGGTTAAATAACTTTTAGTGAGAATATTATCCAGATTCAGAGTGTACATTTTATTCTTTCCGACCATTTTAGCAGTAAGAACTTTATCTTTTTCTAGCGTGTTGAGGTGTGGGAGAAGAGTAACATGGCTCTTTTTGGTTAGTTTAGCCATTTCTCTGGTGTGGTATTGGGCTAAGTAGTTTAACCTGTAAAGGCTCAAAATTCTCAGCTTGTTATCGGTTGTTTTATCTACCATGTGGTCTGAATAGTTACCATTAGTATAAAAATGTTTCGTTCGTTTATGTTGTCTTTTGTAAGTTACAAATAAACGCAAAAGTTGAGTAAATAAGTACTTATTAAGAATATAAGCCCCCTCCACGGCAGCGATACATAGAGGCAAAGCCTCTGGTATGTCAGAACTGCGAGTTCTGAGCACGCTCAAAAACATGCACGTTTTTGATGTCTCAAAATCCTGCAGGAATTTAAGATGAGTCATGCTGCGGCACGTTCTACTCCGCACAACTGCTGTTGTGCTTCGTCGCGCCACGGGGGATATTATTGCACTATGACGAGGGCGACTTATTACGTACTATGTGCCTGGCATGAAAGTACTTGTTTAGCTGATATGACCCATTGAGAATATATATTTTACTTTGACGTCTATAATCAGATGGTATGAGAATTTTTATGCACTGGCTTCTTTGTGGTGTGCAAGGTGATAACTATGGACAAACCACTATTTTATGTCGGATTGGATGTGCATCAAAATATGACTGCTT
>Ga0209542_10021547_pt1 | contig 10089 bp, 13 predicted proteins | sample RifCSPhighO2_01_FD_184028 | JGI IMG/M metagenome (GOLD analysis project Ga0209542, IMG submission 184028) | Soil microbial communities from Rifle, Colorado - Rifle CSP2_plank highO2_0.1 (SPAdes) (version 2) | ecosystem: Environmental > Terrestrial > Deep subsurface > Rock core/Sediment ...
AAGTTTCAACATGCTGAAAATTCGGATCATTCGGATGGAATCCGGATTATCAGGATCGCTTTATGGACTGCATCTTCTGCCAAATAATCGCCGGAAAAATTCCTTCCTATAAAATCTACGAAGACGATGAGTTTTTGGGATTTTTAGATATTTATCCCCGGGTTAAAGGCCATACCATTCTTATTCCGAAAAAACATTATCGCTGGACATATGACGTGCCTAATTTTGGGGAATATTGGGAAGTAGCGTTAAAAATAACCACCGCTATGCAGAAAGCAATGAAACCGGAATTTGTGACCTATGTAACTCATGGTTTAGAAGTTACCCACGCCCATATCCACATTTTGCCCCGCGCCAAAGGCGAAACGTCATTTGTTCCGGAAAAGAAAACGTTTTCGAAAGTAGAGTATGAAGAAGTGGCAGAAAGATTGCGACAGGCTTTGGTATAATTTGGCGAACTAAGTAAATTACTATGAGTGAAACAATTAAACCGCCGCAAGAGAGAACACATGGCGACTACGGAGTTGGTTCTTATCTTTTAGCAGTAACAAAAACAATTACTGATAATCCGCCAGCTGATTCTCCTGATTTATTGCCGGGTTCTGAAACGTCTTCTAAAAGAATCAGTCCCTACGAACATTTTAATATGAGCATGTATTTGGTACAAGAATTCGTTCTAGATGATTAAGAAAGTATTTTTACTTCTCTCGTTTCATTGTCCCCTTCTATAACTATATGGACTATCTGAGTAGGACTTTTTATAATATTCACCAGTTGAGGTATTTTCTCCACCCACTCAACCACCACCACATTTCCCTGTTGAATCATTTTTTCAAATCCTAAATCTATAAGTTCCTTCTCCTCCTGCATACGCCACGTGTCTATGTGGAACAGCTTACGGCTTACGGCTGACAGCTGATTGCTTTTTTTTGATCCTTTGATCTCCCGCCTGCATCGCGTTGCGTAGCATTGCGGGCAGGTTTGATCTTTTGATCTTTTGATTTCATATTCTTTAACCAGAACAAAAGTCGGTGACGCAACGTTCTCTTCTATCCCGAGCGTCCTTGCCACGCCTTTTGCAAATTGCGTTTTCCCCGCTCCTAACTCTCCTTGCAACGCAAAAACAACGCACTTATTAGAAAGTTCTGGCAGTAATTCCTTCATTAATTCTTCCCCAATCTTCTGCGTCTCTTCTTCTGATTTTGAAATTAGAGTTTTTACCTGATTTTTGCCTGTTTTTCCAATTTCGCTATTTCGCAATTTCGTCATTTCGATCTTTCCCTTGCGAAGCACTTTCTCCTCATTTAATCTCGTATCCACCACCGTCGATGGCGGATTATTCGGAAGCTCTCCTGCATCAATAATTAGATCAATCAGCCCCTTTTTCTTTTCAGGAATATTATTGAAAATATCTTCAATGGAGTACGGCGTTTTGCGGCCAGATATATTAGCTGAAGTTGCGGTAATTGGTTTACCAAATGCTTTGATGAGTTCTAAAATAAATGGGTAATCCGGAATTCTAATGCCCAATGATCCATCCTCAGCCGCAATTCCTGTTGCAATTTTGTTTGTTGATTTGCTGATTTGCTGATTTGCTGATTTGATATTTGAAATCACCGTAATCGGTCCGGGGAGAAAGTTTTTGTAGAGGTTTTCCGCGGTCTCATTGACATCAACGTATTCGCGCGCCATCGCCTCATCTGTAACCGCGATTGAAATCGCCTTGCCTTCAGGACGGTCTTTATACGCAAGTAATTTTTTGACGGCATCTGGATTCGTCGCATCCACGCCGACCCCGTAGCATGTCTCGGTCGGATAAATAACAATGCCGCCTTTTTGCAATACGGTTATCCCGTCAGCAATGGCAATTTGATGATCACCGCCGGCAATGTTCACTCTTCTCATAACCAGATTTTATCATTGACGGGCGCTACAATATAGCGTACAGTGAAAAATACGGTAAAAACATGGCAAAACGAGAAAAAATCGGGTCATCTTCGGTACTGCCTGAAAAACCTGCAAAGTTAATAGGTCGGGTCGACAGAGAACTTCGCCTGGAAGAAATTATGCGGACGCCGGAGGGAGAAACGTCTGTAGAATATCCCGTGGATACAAGCGGTTTTGATGAAATACTTCATCGATACGCTAATATACCGGCCGACTTACTCCTTCAATAGGATCCACAATCCTATTGCGGCAATGACCGCAACGGCGCTCCCGAAATAGAACGGCGCGGCAGGCGAGACAGCTTGCCACAGAAAACCGGCAAGCAATGATGAAGGAAGAAGAGTCGCACCGACAACCAGATTATACAAACCGTATGCGGTACCGCGCCGGCGTTCCGGCACCAGGTCGGAAACATAGGCTTTTGCCGCCGCCTCGCTGATCCCGTAATACAACCCATACAACGGAAACAACGCAATGATCGAAAAAGTATTCGACGCGCGTCCGAAACCGAAATAGACCACCGAATACAACAGCCACCCTGCCAACAAAACTTTTTTCCTCCCGATCCGATCTGATAATTCGCCGGCCGGCACGGAAATCAGGGAGGAAACGAGGCTTAAACCGGCAAAAAGGAAAAAAATGACGGCGAGGTGTATGCCGACGTTTTGCGCGCGCAGGAGTAAAAATCCGTCAGAGGAATTTCCCAGCGTAAATAAAAAAGATACAGCAAGATAGCGGTAAAATGCCGGATTGAGGCGTTCGGTCAGTACAATTTTCTGTTTATCTGTTTTTGAGTAGGGGATATCCTGCACATACCGCAATACGATGAAAAATGCCGCAGCGAGCGGAACCGCAGCAAGAAGAATAATAAGAGAGAATGTATTTTTTTCCAAAAAACCGCCGCTTCTCTGCACCAGCAATACGACGAGTCCTGCGGCGGCAAGCCCGATGACGGCACCGGCGTTGTCAAGGGCACGGTTGAGACCAAATGCTTTTCCTTTCTCTTCCTGGTCCGCTGAAACGGATAAGAGCGCATCACGCGGAGACGTCGCTATTCCTTTTCCGCTGCGGTCTAAAAAGCGAATTAATAAAACATGCCACCAGGATACGGCAAAGAAAAGCGCAAGCATCGAAGCACGAAGGAGTTGGCCGATAACGACGAATATTTTGCGGCGTTTTAATTTATCCGAATACAAGCCGGAGAGCGGCTGCAAGAGTTGCGGCGACGCCTCACCGATTCCCTCTACCAACCCGATAATGCTCGTCGGCACCCGCAGTACGTTGGCAAGAAAGAGAGGAATCGTACGCTTTATGGTCTCGCCGCCGATATCATTGAGGAATGAGACGAGGGATAACACAAAAACGTTTTTCGAATAGCCGAAGTAGTTTTTCATGGACAGAATAAATTGTAGTGCGGATTAGTAATACGCTTCAGATTGACGGGCTATCTTTAGCCGACTACTAGTCGGCACTACATCTTTTTTCAACATCCGACTCGCTTTTTCAAACATGATATCAGTCTTTGATAAATAGTCGAGCTGTTTAATCTCCTCGATCGTCACCCAACGATAATCTATCGTTTCGGTAAAATCCAGTTTTATCTCGCCTGCAATAATTCTCGCTATAAAACCGACAAGCGTGAGCTTTTTACGCTCTAAGTTATGAGGGTCCTGAATGGCAACAGGAACACTAATTGAAGGAAATGGTAACAATTCAATAACAACGCCGATCTCCTCTTTCACTTCACGAACAACCGCCTGCTAAATCGTCTCTCCGTCTTCAACGCCGCCTCCCGGAATTTCCCATTTATGGTGCGCGCGAGGATTGTCCGGATCGTTTCGAAGGGTAATGAGAAATTGTCCTTCATCATTAATGATGATGCCGAGTGCGGCGATGATTTGTTTTTGTTGCATTCTCAAAGAAGAGAAGAATAATCCGAACTATTGTTTTACTTTAATATCTTAATATATTAAAGTGCTTTGAGACGGTGACTATCTAGCTTCGGTATCCCATTTTATCGAGCACCTTCCCGAGTGTCTCATTCGGTCCGGTAGAATAGGTATCGATCACCACATCGTAATACTTCGGATCCCAGAAGTCAGACACTCCGTACATGCGTTTCCATTTCGCCACATTTGTCTGTTCCCGCTCAAATAGATGTTGTTTAGCCTCATCAACCGTGAGATTATCGCGATTGACGACGCGATCAACACGAAGCGCATCATCACAGACAAGCAATACCTTGAGTACATGCGGCAAGCCGCGCATATTCCATCCGGCAATCCATGATTCGACGACCATATGCGTGTTTTGATCAGACAGTTTTTTTCGCATTGCAGCATCAATCTGATGATCTATCTCATCATCATAGTCCGTTGCCTTATGATGTTTCATGTCTTTGGGATCATGCTTGCCTGATTTAATGGCAAATTGGCGTGCCCAGTCGCCGCCTGAAAAAAACTCCCATTTGTATGGTTCAAGATAAGGTCTTAAATTCTTAAGAAGCGTAGAACGACCTGCGCCGGGACGGCCGGAAATGGCAATGCTTGTATACGTTAGTTTTGGGGTATCCATGGAGGAATTGTACTACAGGTATTTGAAAATGCAAAGCGATATACGTATAATATATAATGTATGCAAACTAATTATATAGAATCAAAATCTGCTATCTTAGGTGGAATGCCAGTTATCACTGGTACAAGGATACCGGTATCACAGCTTCTTCGTCTCTTATCACAAGGATATACTCTTAAACAGGTTAAAGAATACTATCCGCAGTTGTCAATTAAGACGATCAAGGGAGTCGTTGGCGCCATTGCCGCAGATGCAGAACAAGGCAAGCTGTATTCACTACATGAATGATAAGACAACGTCAACGTTTCAATGTGCTTTTTGATGAAGGTTTATATCCCCGAGAAAAATTACCTCGAACGAATGAACGCCATAACATCCGGCACATCAAACACGATTTCAACTATGGTGGATTATCTGACGATGCCGTTTATGAATTTGCGAAATCACAAAATCGACTGATAGCAACGCTTAACATCAAAGATTTCCGAAAATTACTCAAGAGTAATGATACTGGTATTATTGGGATAAGCTCAACTCTCACGCCTGATGAGATTGACAAAAAACTTTGCTCCCTACTGAATAAAAGCAGAAAGGGAGAGCTGTATGGGAAAGTGGTGACGATAACAAAGGAGAGTGGAAAGAAATATCGTTGATCAGAATGAAAAAGGTATCACATCACTATCGTCACCGGACCGTCGTTGACGAGTGAAACCTGCATATACGCGCCGAATTCCCCTCTTTGAATATCGCCAACGCCGCAGCGTTTTAACTCTTCGATAAATAATTCATACAGGCTTTTCGCCTTCTCCGGCGATGCAGCACCGGCAAACGACGGACGGTTTCCCTTTTTCGTATCGGCAAGCAGGGTAAATTGCGAAACGACAAGAGCCGCACCGTTTATCTCAACCAGCGAACGGTTCATTTTGCCCTTCTCGTCGGCGAAAATTCGCAGCTTGCTAATTTTTTCAGCAATCATCCGTGCATCCTCTTCGTTATCGCCCGCCGCGACGCCAAGAAGGACTAATGCCCCTTTGCCTATACGGGCGATTTCTTTATTGTGAATTGAAACAGATGCCGATGTCACCCGTTGAATAACCGCTTTCATACGCTACGTATCTTCTGTAACAATGGTCGCTATAACTAAATTCTCATACTCCTCGAAAAACGTATTTATCGTCATATGCCAATCCTCATACTTGCGAATATCTCTCTTTAACCTTTTAAACGCGGCTTCATATGCTTCTTGTGGTGTATTGCATGTCTTTGTGTAGAATACCTGTTGCATTCTCCTTCGATTTCTCCACCCATCGTTTTCGTCAAGATAGTCAATAACCCTCTCATCTATTAAGCGGAATTGTTCTTCCATATAACATAGTGTAACCTATACAAACAACATCATCAGCTCATGCTACAATAACTCCATGGCAAAAAAGCGAAGGGAAAGCAAGCGCGTCACCCGTCTCGTGCTCAAACCGGCAGAAAAACAAGCCGGAATATTTTCTCTGTCTCGACTGCGTCCGGTTGCGTGGCTGCATTCTTTAGTGATGCGCGGGAAGAAAAAAGCCGAACTTCCGGCCGCGCCGGAAACAGCGGAGCCAAAAAAGAAGGCGCGAAGACGACCTTTTCTCACAGTCCGCTGGCTTTTCATGTACCTGGTAATAATCGGCCTTGCCGGCATAGGGGTCTTTTACCAGTTTATTCTGAAAGACCTGCCCCGTCCCAATACGCTCGTGAGCAGTGATATTCCACTTGCCACTAAAATCTACGACCGAAACGGCACCCTCCTCTACGAGATTTTCGCCGAGCAAAATAGAACGCTGGTTACCCTCGATCGTATCCCGCTCTATCTGCGGCAGGCAACTATTGCTATAGAAGATAAAGATTTTTATCAGCATCCGGGCGTTGATCCGATCGGCGGCGTGCTGCGGGCGATAAAAAGCGGCGTTGAAAAACGACGACTCGAAGGCGGCTCGACCATTACCCAACAACTCATTAAAAATGCGCTCCTGACGCCCGAACGAACAATTCAGCGCAAGATCAAAGAAATCATTCTGGCGACATGGTCAGAGCTTACATACAGCAAAGACCAGATTCTGGAAATGTATCTCAACCAGGTACCGTACGGCGGCACGGCGTGGGGGGTGGAGGCTGCCGCGCGTAAATACTTTGACAAAGACGTGTCTGAACTGTCATTGGCGGAATCGGCGCTTCTTGCCGGCCTGCCGCAGTCGCCGACGCGGTTTTCTCCCTTTGGTACCCATCCGGATCTGGCCCGTTCACGCCAGCATCAGGTGTTGCGCCGCATGGTAGAAGACGGGTACATAACGGCGGAAGAAGCAGAAGCGGCAGAACAGGAACCGCTCGCGTTTGCCCTCGATCAGGAAGAGATACAAGCGCCTCACTTGGTCATGTATGTCAAAGATCAGCTCGTCGACGAATACGGTGAGAAGGTTGTCGAACAGGGCGGGCTAAAAGTAACGACGACGCTCGATTTGCCCCTGCAGGACTTTGCCCAGGATGTCGTAGCGACAGAAGTTGCCGAACTCACCGGCAGAAGCGTTTCCAACGGGGCCGCGCTCATCACCCGGCCGCCGACCGGCGAGATTTTGGCAATGGTCGGTAGCATTGATTATTTTGCCGAAGGCTTCGGATCGGTCAATGTCGCCATTCGCCATCGCCAACCCGGCTCATCTATCAAGCCCGTCAACTATGCCATCGGCATTGAGAATAAAACAATTACGCCGGCGACGGTCTTTTTAGACATACCGTCCTGCTTCCGCGTCCAAAACCAGCCGCTCTATTGTCCACACAACTACGATGGCTCATTCCACGGGCCGGTCCAGACGCGATTTGCGCTGGGTAATTCCTATAATATTCCCGCGGTGAAGGCGCTGGCGCTCAACACCGTGCCGACCATGGTTGCCTCGGCGAGCGCATTCGGACTTGATACGATCAATGATCCGACACTGTACGGGCTGTCACTGACGCTAGGCGGCGGCGAAGTGACCATGGTAGATATGGCAGAGGCGTTTTCAACATTTGCCAATGGCGGCATCCGGCAGGACCTCGTGTCAATTTTGAAGGTCGAAGACCGCAGCGGTACGGTACTGTACGAATACGACGATCCGAATATCGCCGATGTAATTACCGAGCCGCTCGATTATCCCACAACCATCCTTATCGAAGGAGAACGCGCCATATCGCCAGAAACCGCGTTTTTAATAAGCCATATGCTCCTGGACAATAACGCTCGCTCTGCGGCTTTTGGCTCTTCGTCATCGCTCGTAATCCGGGGAAAGCAAGCCGTATCAGTCAAAACCGGTACGACCGACGATCTGCGCGATAACTGGACTATTGGCTACACGCCGAACTTTCTCGTCGCCGTCTGGGTGGGTAATAATGATAATACGCCGATGAACCGGGCGCTCGTATCCGGCGTCAGCGGCGCCGCACCCATCTGGAATCAGATTATGACAAAAGTGCTCGAAAACCAGGAAGATCTCTGGCCGCGTCAGCCTGACGGAGTGGTCGGCCGCTCAATTTGTTCACTGTCCGGACGCACGCCCGTTGAAGGAAGCGCTTGCGGAACCCGCTACGAATACTTTATCAAAGGAACAGAGCCGGGACTTGAGGAGCCGGAGCGGCAGCAGATTGTCATTGATAAAGAGACGAACAACATCGCCCCAGCCGGACAGACAGAGAATATTGAAACACAGGAACATCCGGTCGTCCGGGATGTCTTTGGCGATCTTTACTGCCTCGACTGTCCGCCGGAAAACCGAAAACCGCTTTTGAAGTGAAGCGCTCCGGAGATTGAAATCTGTGGCGTCTGGTGCTTGGGTAACGATTTGAATTTTGCATCGCAAATTAGCACTTGCTCTCGGGTCTTGACAATAAAAATATCTGTGCTATTATTATGGTCGCATTGATGCACACGAGATGCATCAATTGCTGTTTAAGAACAAGAATATGAGTCCGAAAAATATCAAGCCGCTATTTGACCATGTACTCATCAAGCCGCTCGAAGAGGAAGAGAAAACCGCAGGCGGCATATTTCTCCCTGAAACCGCAAAGGAAAAACCCCAGATGGGAAAAGTTATGGCAATAGGCCCCGGTACCACCGATGACAAAGGCAAAAAAGTAAAAATGATCGTCAAAAAAGGCGACAAGGTGCTCTATAAAAAGTGGGGCGGTAATGAAATTAAAGTAGGCGGTCAGGAATGGATAATCGTCGAACAAAAAGATATCTTAGCAATCATCGGATAAAAGCACACAGGATGGAGCGAAGCGACTATGGCAAAACAACTCAAATTTAGCGACGAGGCACGACAATCGCTGTTGCGAGGCATCAGTAGCGTCGCCCAAGCGGTTATAACAACTCTCGGTCCGAAAGGACGAAATGTCGCGCTCGATAAAAAATGGGGCGCACCGACGGTCGTGCACGACGGCGTGACGGTTGCCAAAGAGATTGAACTCGAAGATCCTTACGAAAACATGGGCGCGCAACTCGTCAAAGAAGCAGCGTCCAAAACCAACGATGATGCAGGGGACGGCACGACCACCGCAACGGTATTGACATATGCCATCGTTTCTGCAGGATTGAAGTACATTAGTGCTGGAGCAAATCCGATGATCCTGAAAAACGGCATTCAGAAGGGCGCTGAAGAAATAGCCAAAGAACTCAAGAAAATGGCGAAGGACGTCAAAAATCAGGAGGAAATTACGCAGGTGGCAACTATTTCAGCGGCAGACTCTTCAATCGGTTCGCTCATCGCCCAGGCGCTCCAGAAAGTAGGCAAGGACGGCGTCGTCACGGTCGAAGAAGGAAAAGGGCTCGAAATGGAGATCGAGTATACCGAAGGCATGGAATTTGACAAAGGCTATGCTTCAGCATACCTGGTTACCGACACGGCTAAAATGGAAGCCAGTATTGAAGATCCGTACATCCTCATAACCGATAAGAAGATTTCCGCTATTTCTGATCTGGTGCCGTTTCTGGAAAATTTTGTCAAAGTTTCCAAAAACCTCGTCATCATAGCAGATGATATCGAAGGGGAAGCGCTCGCGACATTGGTAGTAAATAAGCTGCGCGGCGTCTTGAATATACTGGCAGTCAAGGCTCCGGGCTTTGGTGACCGGAGAAAAGCAATGCTTGCCGATATCGCAACGATCACCGGCGGCACCGTCATTTCCGAAGATACGGGCAGGAAGATTGAAAACGTCACCGTAGAAGACTGCGGACAAGCGCGAAAAGTATGGGCAAATGCCGATAAGTGCCGCATCATCGGCGGTAAGGGCAATTCGGCAACTATTAAAGCGCGCATCGCGCAACTCCGGGATGAAGTCAATCGCTCCGATTCTGACTTTGACCGCGAAAAACTTCAGGAACGCCTGGCTAAACTGACCGGCGGCGTTGCCGTTATCAACGTCGGCGCGGCAACGGAAGTGGAAATGAAGGAGAAGAAGGAGCGCGTCAACGATGCGGTTTCGGCAACCAAAGCGGCAATTGAAGAAGGCATTGTGGCAGGCGGCGGTGTAGCCCTTCTGCGTTCACGGAATATCCTGATG
>Ga0209542_10021549_pt1 | contig 10089 bp, 13 predicted proteins | sample RifCSPhighO2_01_FD_184028 | JGI IMG/M metagenome (GOLD analysis project Ga0209542, IMG submission 184028) | Soil microbial communities from Rifle, Colorado - Rifle CSP2_plank highO2_0.1 (SPAdes) (version 2) | ecosystem: Environmental > Terrestrial > Deep subsurface > Rock core/Sediment ...
CGTTTAAGCTGGAGGAAGGTGGGGATGACGTCAAATCAGCGTGGCTCTTACGCCTTGGGCTACACACGTGCTACAATGCATAGGAACAAAGGGACGCAACATCGCAAGATCGAGCAAATCCTCTCAAAAACTATGCTCAGTTCGGATTGGGGGCTGCAACTCGCCCCCATGAAGCTGGAATCGCTAGTAACCGTGAATCAGCCTCGTCACGGTGAATACGTTCTCGGGTTTTGTACACACCGCCCGTCACACCATGGAAGTGGTTAATACCCAAAATTTTCGCAAGAGAACTAAGGTAAGAATCATGACTGGGGTGAAGTCGTAACAAGGCATCGGTAGCGGAAGCTGTCGATGGATCACCTCCTTTCTAAGGAGAATTCCGCAGAAGCGTCAGAGATTTCGATCTTTACGTGGAGCGGTATTAGGTCGTTATGCTAGTTTACTAGCATAAACACTAAGTTAATTGACGATTGAAATAGGCCAGTAAAATGGCCGCTTATTCCCAATAATTTGTTTGTAAACCAAACATAATTTTTGAAATAAAGGCCCCGGATCAATAGACGATCACGAGGCTTTTTATGTATCTGCAAAATGCCATAGAAACAACCGCAAAAGTAAGGACTTCGCAAAGTTATAAAATAAGCGATCTGATCCCGGCTTTTATACGGCATGTCCGGTTTGAAATGTCGCTGTCGCCAAACACAGCGGTTAAATACGAAGAGTGTCTGAGGTTTATCGTAAGGGATTTAGGAGATCTCAACCCGGCCGATATCGGATTGATGCATCTTACAGAGTTGAAACAAAAAATAATGACAAGAGGAGCCGGGGAGGCCCGCGTGGGCTCAATGGTTTTTGCTTTGAAAAGTTTTATGAAGTTTTGCAAAGAAACGCTGGAGCTGGAGATTTTGGATTATAAAAAAATAAAGTCACCCAAGCGTCATAGAAGGGAAGTGTTATTTTTGACCGGTGAGGAGATCCAGCAGTTCCTAGACGTGATCCCGCTTGAAAAGAAATGGAATGGCCGGAGTCGGGAAAGATCGGTTAGGATGGATGGATTAAGGTTTCGAGTTTTAGTTGAGGTTTTACTCGGAACTGGAATGCGAATATCAGAAGCACTTTCACTTGATCGGGACAAAATTGATTTTGATAAAGCCGAAGCTAAAATAATCGGCAAGGGGAATAAGGAGCGTATGGTGTTTTTTACTCAACGGGCTTTGGACTGGACAGTTCGCTATCTGGAAAACAGGACGGATGAAGAATTGCCACTATTCATAACACACAAACTTACTAGAATGCGAACAGTTGATATAAGCCGGGTGTTTAAGCATTATCAGAAAAAATCGGGAGTAAATAAAAAAATTACACCGCATATCCTGCGACACACCACAGCGACAACATTGTTGTTCAATGGCTGTCCCATCTCGCATGTCAAAGAGATTTTAGGGCACGAACGATTAGAGACGACTTGTAAGTATTATTTGGGAGTAGATAAGAGAAAGGCCAAAGAGGCTCACAGTAAATTCTTGAATTTTACTAGTTGACACGCTAAAAGATAGGCTTTATAATATAACAAAATTGTTATATTAGTTAAAATTAGCCCAAAACGAATGACTGTTGAATTTTTCCCCTCGGCTGATGAGCAAAGCCAAGTATGGGAATTTATTGATCAAATTGAAGATAAAAAAGCACAGAAAAAAATCTTAGCAACATTAGAAGCCATGGAGACTATGGACTTTGAAGGTCTTTATAAGGCTGAAGTATTGCGCAAGATAGGCAATGACTTATACGAGATTAGGATTCAATTTAGAAATATCGCATATAGGATACTTTGCGTAATCAGAAAGGCAGCCTTCTGGCTTTTACACGCATTTATTAAAAAGAGTCAAAAAACACCCAGTCGTATGGTAAATATTGCAAATGCAAGAATAAAAGATTTGGATCTAATGCTTCCAAGAAGAATGTTTGGTTCTGCCAGCGTTTAATATTTAACATAAATTTGTATGGGTTTGAGAGAGTTAAAGATCCATCTGTTAAAGGATCCAAAATTCAAAGAGGAATATTATAAAAAAGACCTTTATTTTGATATTGGTCAAATGATACTTGAAACAAGAATTTTAAAAGGAATTACTCAGAAGGAGTTAGCTGAAATGGTGGGAACCAAGCAGCCAAGTATTGCTAGAATAGAAAGTGGATCTTCACTTCCAAGTTTAAGTTTTCTAAAAAAAATCGCTGATGCTTTAGATACAGAATTGATATCACCAAAATTCGCTGTGTTAGAAGGAAAAGAATTTAGGATTGATATTAAATCTCACGAAACTGGACAGGCGAATCATCAATCACTACTCATTGACTCTCTTTCGAGAACTAGAATTTATTTTGCAAATATAGGAGCTTACGAAACTAAGCAATTTAATAGAGTTAACTAACAAATTATGACCAAAAAAGACATCAATTTCAGACATATATGGAGTGTTCTGTGCACCAACAGTAGCATTGATCAGCAAACTAACAATGTTTCTTTATATAATGTTATAGAACAAATACATATAGACAAAGCAGCATTTGAGGCAGTAACAAAAAATCCAGAAGAAGTAGTTGTTGCTAATATTGTTTTTGAAATTGTTTCGTTATGGAAAAAAGATGAATCGGCTGAGGATTTAAAAGTTGAACAAAGATTAGACATGTTAGATCCCACCGGAAAATTATTAGACAGCGTAAAAAATGAATTTAAAATCCCTGCTAAAGTAACTAGATTTCGTTTTAAACTTCAGATTAATGGGATGAAAGTAACTGCTCCGGGTGAGTATAATTATGTATTAAATGTAAAGAACCCAGCTACAGGGGAGTTCGATGAGGTGACTAGAGTTCCCTTGGAGGTTAAGGAGCAGAAATAGTGTAAGCATTATGAAACTATTGATCAATTTCTATGCAAATGTAACTGAACAAACAATAAGGGATTTAATTATGTGGACTACCCAGCAACTTGCACAACAAAATCAGGATAATCCATATGATGAATTAATTATTCAAATTTCAAGTTCAGGAGGTTCATCCGATCATGGTCTTTTGGCATATAATTTTTTAAAACAAATAGGAATTAAAAAGACTACTATTGGAATGGGAAATGTGGACAGTGCTGCTGTAATGTTGTTTTGTGCAGGTGATAAAAGAATAGCAATGCCAAGCTGTCGTTTTGTTTTACACGAAGCAAGAGCAACGATTAATGGTGAATTTAATGGAACGAAATTAAAAGAGATTAGTAAGTTGATTGATCGAATCACCGATGATTACAGTGATGTAGTGGTGAAGATTACAGGAAAAGATAAATCGAGCATATCTGAGGATATAAAAAATGGAGCTGTTTTATCTTCTGAAGAAGCTAAAAAATTAGCATTAGTTTCAGAGATTATAGAAGAGCCATATTTGAAAGAAATGAAAGATTTGCAAATATTATTGATAAATAATCCTCCAGTGAATAATCCTCAATTACCTAAACCAGTTCAAGAACCCACCAGAAAGGCCATCGTTTAATGTTATAATTCATTTACAAATTAATTGCCTAAACTTGTAGCAATACAGGCACGGCATAAAAGACTCATTGAAGATATGGACCCCCGCGTCCAGCGAATCTTCAATGAGCCATATCCCGAAAGGGGTATGGTGCCGAAAGGCACAGCTGGCACGGGGTTTTATGTTTCCCGGCCAGCAGAAAGGATTTTTTATGGCTGAGACTATATTAATAATAATTGTATTAGCTTATTTATTTTATGTTTATAAAAAAGGAGAGGAAACTAAAATACAAACTAAAAAAAGTTTTAACGACGCACTCCATCCGGTGTTTAATCAAGCTACTGTCGAACAGGCTCAAATAGAACTTGCCAGAGCGAGAATTAAACATCAAGAAACATTTGACACACTATACGAATCAGAAGAGTTAAAGAAAGATCGACCATTTCAACCGAGTGAAGAACTAAAGAATTTAATGAGATCCAATCTTGAGTCTGAATTGAAATTGGAACGAGCAAACAAAATCTATAACTTTCTTATTGAGGGTAACGCTGCTGTATCCAATGGGAGGGATAAAGTTGAAAACATAAAAAGTAAATATGAAAAATTACTTGATGATTATATTGGATTAAATCTATTGACTTTTGATCAAAAGATTAGCGAGTGGGAGCAAAGAATGACTACAAAGGAAGATGACGAAAGTGAATTTGATGTCCCAAAGCTCAGCAGTAACGAAATTGATGATGACAATATAGTCGACTTATCTGATATGGAATTAGACGAGGATCGTGAAGTTAGTAAAAAATAAACTAAAAAATTGCTATAATTAAATTATGGCAATGCCCGAACTTAAAACAATACAACTCAAGCAAAGGGTTAAGATTCAAGATATTCGAATCCCAGCCCCTAGCGAGAATAAACCGGAGGGAAGACCTCCGGAAATCACGCCTGAGCTTGTCCGGAAACTAGAGGGTGCATTTAGTATCGGTGCAACAGTTACAGAAGCCTTAATACACGCGGGTATTGCTAAATCTACATACTACGATTTTTTGAAGATTCACCCGGAGTTGTCGGACACTTTTGAGCTTTTGCGGAAAAGACCAATTTTGAAAGCCAGAAACAATATAGCTATGGCCATAAATAATGGTGATCTGGCAATTTCTAAGTGGTATTTAAAGCATAAATGTCCTGAGGAATTTAACTCTAAATACGTTGATCAGCCGGATAATTCTATAACGATACAGGTTGTTAATTACCAAGACACGAAGCAATTGAGCGAAAACTTGACGGCAAAATAAGCATTTGCTAGATTATATTCAAGAGAACCACGAGAGCCATTCGATAGTTTCGAGTGGGGTTCGAAAACTGTTTGTAACAATGAAATAAAAGATAAAAAAGAAGAGCACTAGCTTCCGGGCTGTGCTTGTTTTATTTATAGCCGTGGAAGAAAACCTAATAAGGCTGATTTCACGATCTAAAACCCGCTTAGGGTTGCGAGTAGCCACTTGATCGTGAAGCTCGTGACCTTTAGCGGGCTTTATTTGTTTAGGCATACGAATATTCGCATATCTGAACAAGCTAAGGCTTGCGTCGACCCCATTCCCTACAGGATAGCCTGCGGACGTAAAATGGCAGGTAGCATGTGTGCCAGATAACGGACACCTCATCTAGTGCAGAATTAGTGATTACGGCCGGCTGGCCGTGGCAACGAGCGAAGCGTTAATCTTCGCCGCCGGAAACAACAACAGAATTAAGACAACTGCAAAGATAGGAAACGGCTCGTGGGTGGGGGGTTAGGTAAGACAATGGAAATACTATATGCGCAAACTGCATTATAAAACTAAAAGCATGAAGGTAGCTGAAGATGTGTGGCTACAATTACACGCTGAAAATATAAAATTCGGTAAAAGTTGGAATTTGTTTATAAAATGGATTTTAACTTTGATAAAAGATGCTAGCAAACAAAGTTGAAACAGAATTGATTATGAAAGGTGCGTTTACCTACGATGGTTTAATTCCTCGCTGGCTTGATTATGCCGAGACGGAGTTAAACTACCGGCCGGAAACTCTCGACAGATATAAATATTGCCTCGGGTATGCGATAAAGTATATGGATCGTGGTCTTTCACCAACACTTTTAACCATAGATCACGTTATTGCGCTGAAGGGGCTGTTGAAATCCAAAAACATATCGGCAAATTATATCAATATCGTTCTTTCGGCAGTCAGATCGTTTTTGATCTATTGCGAGTTTATTAAAATTCCATTATTAATTAAATATAAGGAAATCAAAAAAATGAAAGTGCCAAAAAGACAAGTCATATTTTTGACGAAGGAAGAAGTTAAAAATTTAATCGACGCGATTAAAGAAAAGGGGATTAGAGGGTTACGTCAACGCGCACTAGTCGAATTTTTATTGGGAACCGGCTTGCGTATTTCCGAAGCTCTATCTTTCAATAGAGATATAGATTGGGAAGAAGGATCTGCTATGGTCGTGGGTAAAGGTGATAAGCAACGTAAAATTTTTATAACTGAACGTGCAAGGTATTGGCTCAAAGAATACCTGTCTGCACGTAAAGATGATTATCCTGCATTGTTTGTAACTTACGGTAACAACCCAAAGCGGTTGCAACGGTATGATTTAAGCAAACAATTTCGTTTACTTGCGAGCAAGGCAGGAATCACTAAGCATTTAACTCCTCATGTCCTACGTCATACGGCTGCAACTATTATGATGCAAAACGGCTGCCCGATTACTTATATCCAAGAACTACTTGGTCACAGCGATATAAAGACGACAGCTAAATACTATCTCGGCACGGATGATCGTTCATTGAGGGAAGCACACTCTAAGTATTTGAAGTTTGATTAGACCGCAGATATTCATATTTTCGGTCTTTTTGGAGATTTCTTGACATTTTATAGCCGTTTTGGTAAATTGACAATATGGTCAAATTAGTGAATCAGACAACTTTTGCTGCTAAGATAAAGGGGAAGAAGCTCTACATATTTAGCCCGAATGATATCCGCACCCTTTTTGGGGTGTCTGCGGTTGCGGCTTCCGCTTTACTCCATAGATATAAGAAACGAGGATTTATCCTACAGCTTAAACAAGGGTTTTATGTTTTTCCGGACGCTTTGCCGCCAGATGTTTTTGTAGCTAACAAATTATACAGTCCATCATATTTATCACTTGAATTTGCACTGTCTTACCATGGGGTTATTCCGGAGACAGTATACGAGATCACTTCAGTCACGACGAAAGCCACTCGTCGATTTGAAACGTTAGGAAAAATTTTCTCTTATCGTAAAATAAAAAAAGTTGCTTATACCGGCTATGAAATCCAAAAGCAACAAGGGTTAAGTTTTTATATTGCTAATATCGAAAAAGCATTCGTGGATGCCAATTATTTACGGCTTATTAATAGACAGAAGCCGATTTCTCGCTTTAATAAAAATAAAATCAACCAAGAAAGAGCCATGCGCTATGCAAAATTGTTCGGCAACCTGAAACTTAATAGTATAATTAAATCGACACTACGATGATCTCAATAGAAACGCTTGCAAAATTGGGCACGCAATATCAAATGGGGGTTTTTCCGAATATAGTCCGGGAATACTTTCAGCATGTTTTTTTGGGAGAGTTATATAAATTACCAGACGCTCAAAAATTATTATTCAAAGGCGGCACGGCGCTAAGAATTATCTACGGCAGTCCGCGTTTTTCCGAAGATTTGGATTTTTCTCTTTTTGGCGTCGCTCAAAATGAGATTAAATCTTTCGTTGAGAACCTTTTTGTCCATGTTTTGGCTGAGATGGCACGTGCTGACATAAAAGTTGAACTCGGAGATAAAATAGGTGCCACAAGCGGAGGATATTTTGGTGTTGCCACCTTTCGCATGTTTGAATATCCGCCTGTTGGCGTGGAGATAAATGTCTCAGCACGCAATGGCCGAAGCGTTGTTGGTGAAGTAGATAGTGTTGCGAACAATTTTGTGCCCACTTATACGATTATTCATTTGCCGCAAAGCGAGCTGGTGGAGGAAAAGATTTTCCTCGCGCTTCGTGAACGCAAAAAACCGCGGGACTTTTATGACCTCTATATTATTATGCGCAAAGGGATGATCTCCCTGGAGCAGAAGAAAAAACTTGCCGAAATTAAAGACAGCATTATTACAGATGCAAAACAAATTAATTTTAAGACGGAGTTAGGCACTTTTTTACCGGTCGATCAGCAGGGGATTATACGAGATTTTCCAGCGACTCTTGAGCGTGAATTGAACAGTCAACTTGCGTCAATATAGTCAACCGACTTATGGTTAAGCTAAACAAAATTGACGCAGATTATCCCGATGAGTGGTATAAGGACAGGTATATGTTATCGTTTGTTGAAGAAGGCATTTTTGATCCAAAGTATCAAGATTGGGCTGGCGGTCGAATGGAAGTTCGTATTATGGGTGAACAATGGGCTATAGATGAAATTAGGTTTTTTACTCCGAGAAACGCTGAATGGTTGCAGTTTAGGGAAAAATACGAATTACGATGGGTAGACAAACCCAAATTTGATGAAGTTGTCAGAATAATTAAGCAAAGTTTTTTTTAAGATGCCTGAATAGGAATGGTCTTGGCTGTGTGGAGGAGGTAGGCAATATATTTGATTTTAGTTCCACTAAGAGCTATACTATCAACAGTAATATTTATATTGTAAGTAGTTTATTGATTCGTAAGTCCTCGTCAAACACCTCCTTTCTAAGGAGAATTCCGCGATCTGACATACATAGATTTCGATCTATTGTGTCTAGCGGTATATGGTCGTTATGACGATATCTACTTATTCTCAATGATCTGTTTGTGAACAAAATCGCCTTTTGGGCGATTTTTTGTTATGCTTTAATTAGTTTTGTGTCTTCCCCGCCTCAGTAGAGTCCAGCGTTTCTTTCTTTTCGCAAACCACTCTTCTGAACCAAGACACAACACTAGGCCACGTGACAGTCATGTGGCCTTATTCTTTTTGCACTTTTATTGCTCACGGTATATAGTAACTCTAAAGTTACCGGAGGAGCTATGATTAATGCCATCATTGGCTTGTTGGTCGGGTGGCCACTTGGTCGTCTGTTGTGCCTAAAGGATGAGCGAGAGTTTAAACTTTGGGCGTAAGTTGATCGCGAACGATCGGACATGTTTCTGAAGCTGCTGGAGCTTGCCGATGATCCAACTATGACAGACCAGAAGTGGGCAAAATGGTTGCCTGTGGTTGAGTACATGGACAGGCGCTATGAAGCCAACAATTTTTTGGACATCCACCTAACTCCGCTAGCCAAATTCGTCCGGAAGCGGGTTGATGATCCCTGTTATTTATGAGTCGCCTTCGCGGCTCTTTTTTTGTAAGTAGCTTGCTCAGTAGCAAAGTCATGAGCAAATAAAAAAGCGGTCTTGTTGACCGCTTTTTAAATATTAAATTATTTGATGCCGACTTTTTGTTCCAGGCGTTTGACCCGAGCTTCTATATGGCTCATCTCTTGGTAGAGAGCTTTATCAAGTTTGGTCTCTACAATGCCGAGCCTTTTATCGACTTGACTAAAGCCGTCACCGACTTTTTGTTCCAGGCGTTTTATACCACCCCTTACCCCTTCCAAGTCATCTTTTGTGGCCGTATTGTCAAATCCGGCGGCAACCATTTTAGCCAATTGATCCATATTCATTGCTTTGTCCTTTCTAGCCGCCTTGGTCATAAGTCCTATAATTATAAACCAGAAAAATAGTTTGTCAAAGAGCCGATGACTTCGGACCTTTTTGTAAGTAGCATGCTCAGTAGCAAGGTACATACTTTGCTCCGCGCATGCGCGGAGCAAATAAAAAAAGCGGTCGTAAATGCTACGCCGCTGTATTCGTGGTTACCTTGTTTTGAGCCTTAGATTTGTTTTTGCTCAAAATCGCAGGCATGCGCAACCGTTCCGGGGGATTGGTCGGACTATTGCTAGCGGGCCAGAGGGGCTCGATGGTTGTGCCTTCAAATTCCACCGAGTCTTCGCCGCCGGAAGTATCGCGTTCGGGTTTGTGCTGGTACCCGTGTTCGTCAAGCCAATTTTTAACCGCAACCGAGACTGCCAGGTCGAAGGGGTCTAGGCCGCCATCCGCAACCTTGCGGGCAACGATCGTTCGCCAGACACGCTTCTGTTGATTCTGCGCGCCGGCATACGAACCTTTGCCGCGCGGACGCCTGGCGATGTCCACGTTGTTCCAGGCTCGCCAGATCGAAACTTCTAAGAGTATTTCCAGCGACCACTTGCCGGAGAAGTAGCGGTCTCGGTCTCGTTGCCAAGCCGTGGCCTCATTCTGGAATTTTCCAGGCATTGTTCCTCCTCTTGAATCGTCTTATACTAGCAATTATCCTGATTCAAATCAAGAGCTCGGAGATTGGCTTTTTTAATCAGAGTCGTCCGGGAAGCGTTTGTCAGTTTCAGTATCTTCACGCTCGGAATCCTCGCGTGATTCATTATCTTTTATCACATCATCTGACTGGCGATCATTTTTTCGATTCAAGCCATTTTCAAGTTTCCTAATCCCACGGTTCACGTTCTC
>Ga0209542_10021551_pt1 | contig 10088 bp, 13 predicted proteins | sample RifCSPhighO2_01_FD_184028 | JGI IMG/M metagenome (GOLD analysis project Ga0209542, IMG submission 184028) | Soil microbial communities from Rifle, Colorado - Rifle CSP2_plank highO2_0.1 (SPAdes) (version 2) | ecosystem: Environmental > Terrestrial > Deep subsurface > Rock core/Sediment ...
CATTTTTTGGTTGGCTTTTAAACCCCATTTTCGCGGGCATGGCCATGGCGCTTTCCAGCGTTTCGGTGGTGGCCAATTCATTGCGGATCAAAGTAAAAAAGATATAATATAGTAGGGAAGTCGGACTTCCATATTTAGCAGTAATTTAAATAATTTCATGTTTTATGCGAGTTGAGCCCCATACTATTGGTTCTGTGATGCATATTATACAGCGCGGTACACGCGGTATGAAAATTACAGAGGACAATCAGGACAGAATGAGATTTGTTAGGTCCCTTTTTCTATTGAATGATGAGTATATGGATTCAAATTGGCTCAAAGTAACATCTCAGCTGTCTCTTTTTGAACGGCCGTCGCATTGGCCGGAACGGCGTTTGCTTGTCCGGATACTTGGCTGGACGCTGATGCAAAATCACTTTCATCTTTTAGTCCAAGAAATACGAGTGGGCGGTATTGCAAAATTTATGCAGCGGCTCTGTGGCAGCATGTCAACTGCTTATAATAGTAAATATCATGAAAGAGGTAGCTTATTTCAGGGTGGATATAAGGGTAAAACGGTCCATGATAATAGCCATTTTTCCTATTTACCTTTTTATGTTTTAGTAAAGAATGTTTTTGAATTATATCCTGGTGGAATTACGGAAGCATCGAAAAATTTTAATAAAGCTTGGCAATGGGCGACTGATTATGAATTTTCCAGTTTTGGCTCAACTATAAAAAACTTAACACATCCAACCGTAAATGATCCAGAAGAAACAATTTCAAAATTCCTTAAAGATGAGTCTGTATTTAAAAAAGAATCACAAGAATTATTATTGTTTCATATGAATACCAGAGGCCGGGAAGGCGGAAGGGGTGAAAAATTTAAAAGTATTATGCTAGAAAATTGGTAAAGAGAAGTGAAGTAGGGAAGTCGGACTTCCATACTAGTGGCCAATTCATTGCGGATTAAAGTAAAAAGAATATAAACCCATGCAAACATATACTTTCCATGTAAACGGTATGCATTGCAACGCGTGCGTGGCGCTGACAGAAAGCGAGCTTTGCGAAGTGCCGGAAATAGCAAGCGCGAAATCTTCGCTGGCCGGCCGTAGCGTTGAGGTGACCGGTGAGTTTGGCGGCAAAACACCCGAACATATTGCGCGGGATTTGAGCGAGGTGTTAAAACCCCATGGTTACACCCTTTCGGTTCAGCGCCAAAACCATGCAGCCAAATGGGCGGATTTTATGTGGGCGTTTCCCATTGCCCTTAGTTTTATCGCGCTGTTTATCGCCTTGCAAAAAATGGGCATTGTGAATTTGGTAACCGCGTCAGACGTGGGTTACGGCACGGCATTTGTTATCGGGCTCATTGCTTCCGTTTCAACGTGCATGGCGGTGGTTGGCGGCTTGGCGCTTTCCGTGTCGGCGAACTTTGCCAAGGAAGGGGACACGATAAAACCGCAACTGTTATTCCACGCGGGCCGGTTGGTTGCATTTTTTATTCTGGGCGGGGTTATCGGCGCGCTTGGCGCCGTTTTCCAGTTCGGCCCAACCGGCATATTTATTTTGAGCCTTGTGGTCGCCTTGGTGCTTTTGGTTCTTGGTATTAATTTGCTGGATATATTCCCTTGGGCAAAGAAACTCCAGCCAACCATGCCAAGCTTTATCGGTAGGCATATCCACGGCCTTAAAAAGGCGAACCACACCCTGACGCCTCTTTTGGCCGGCGTTGCCACGTTTTTCCTGCCCTGCGGCTTTACCCAGTCCATGCAGATTTATACGCTCACCACCGGAAACTTTTTGGCCGGGGCATTGATTATGGGCACGTTTGCCCTTGGCACCCTGCCGGTGCTGGCGTTGCTTTCCTTCAGTTCGCTTGGCATCCATAAAAAAGCGCAGTCGGGGATATTTTTCAAAACAGCCGGGCTGGTGGTAATCTTTTTCGCCATTTTTAATATTCTTAACGCCCTGGCTGCGGCAGGGGTTATTCCGCCGGTATTTAGTTTTTAACTGCTATGAACGTAAAAATAATTACTCTGTCTATTGTTGCCATTTCAGCCATTGTTGCGGGCTTTATCCTGTTTTCTGGTGGCAACCCGCCAAACGGGCAAGTTGAAAATAACGTGAGCGTGGTTGACGGCAAGCAGATCATCACCATTAACGCCAAGGGCGGTTACTTTCCAAAAACCACCAACGCAAAAGCCGGCATTGCAACCGCCATAAAAGTGGACACGCAGGGAACATTTGACTGTTCAAGCGCCATTACCATTCCGGCGTTGGGATACCGCAATAATTTGCCGCCTTCCGGGGAAACGTTGATTGATGTGCCGCCGCAAAATGCCGGCACAACCCTGCGGGGGCTCTGTTCAATGGGAATGTATAGCTTTGCGATAACCTTTAACTGATTTTCCCGCCGCGCCGCGTAAAAGCAAAAAAATACTGTACAAAAGCCGGGCACTTGCCCGTCTTTTCATTACCGCGGACTAGCGCGGAAAATGGCCCGAAAGTATTGACAAGTTCATTGATAAGTGATACTATTGACATTATAAGCAGATGTAGTAATGCGAGGGGGATGCTATAATAATTAACCTCATTTTATCACCTATGATGAAACTGAAGATTCTTTCAATCGGATTCCCAACCAATATGCCTGATTCAGAGATGGTGTCCCAGGGAGGACCGGCTAACTTCGCCCGGCTGTTTTCGCATTATATCGCGGGTGAAACGGAACATTCCTGGATAGGCCTTATGTTTGATGCCGGTAATTTCCAAAGCATGCGCCTGGTTAAAAAGTTCTCTTTCCCCCAGCGGGAGTATTATAAGTTGTACCTGCCAAAAAAGAAATTCAATGGGAAAATCACCCATGCCAAAAAAGGCACCAAGCCGGAAATCGTTTTTGATAGCGTTATCGGCAGGGTAGCCGCGTTTATCCGGGAAAAGAAGCCGGATGTGGTATTTTTGAATGGGTTCGGGATGTTTAACTGGATTCTTCTGAAGGCCGCCGAAAAAACAAAAACGCCGGTGGTAATCCAGCATGCCGGCATTTGGACAAAAGAACTCCGGCTCCACAGCCATTTATATTCATTGGTGGGAAGGCGCATTATGGAAGGAATGGAACAAGAGGCAACCCGGCTTGCCGCCGCGGAGGTGTTTTTGAATTCCTGGAGCCGCGACTATTACGCCAACCATGTTGCCAAGCCGAAAGAAGCAGCATCGTCCATTATCCCGTTGCCCTTTGATTTTGGTTCATTTGACGCCACAGCCAAAACAGCCTCTGATATGGCTGGCGCGAAGGATGCTTTTCGCATTGGGATTATCGCCCGTTGGGATACCATAAAAAACCACCGCGCCTTCCTTGCGCTGGCAAAAGAATCAAAGCGCCAAGGTTTGGCCTTTGAGTTTTCGGCGGTTACCAAAATACCCGTTTCCGACACGTTGGCGAAAGACTATACCAAAAATATCACCACCATTGCGGGCTTAAACCGCGCGGGCGTCAATGATTTTTGCCGGTCCATGGATTTACTGGTGTTGCCCTCGCTGTTTGATGTTTCGCCTACCGTGGTTTTGGAGGCGATTGCCACGAAAACACCTGTTGCCATTTCCGGGAATATCGGATACATTAACGATTTTATCCGGGGCGGCGCCAAGGGGTGGATAATTGATTTTAGCAATGTTAAAAAAAGCCTCTCAACCATTAAAAAATTGGCCGGAAAGCCAATGCCAAAAGATTTCCAGGATCAAATGCGCAACAAGCACGGGCATAAAAAAGTGTTCTCCGCGTATTTGGAACTTTTTTTGAAGGTTGCCCGCAACCATAAGCCTATGGCGCCGGGAAAAACCCTTGTTCTTCCGGCAGCCCGGGGGTTGATTAAAGTTGTTTGATTTTGATAAGATTATAATAATCCAACGTTATTATAATCATCATGATACGGAAAGCCGAAGAAAAAGATATCAAGGAAATTTTACCTATTGCTAACAAACTGCACCTTGATATGCCGGGTTTTGTTTGGGACAACGATGATTTTATTGTGCGACAGATTGGCAACGGCGAATATTTCGTACTGGAAGACGAAGGCATTATCAAGGGCATCATCAGCTTGCGACAACTGAAGGGGAAAATCCACATTGAAACGCTGGCCATCGGGCATGGGTTCACCGCTAATGGATTTGGCACACAGCTGCTGGAATTCGCCAAACAATATGCCAAGGAAAAAGGGTTCGCACTGCTGCAGGCATATTCTTTTTACGAGTATAACATCAAGGATTTTTACCTCAAACACGGGTTTACGCTTTTGGAGCACCGGGGCAGTTACCAGGGCCATCCCTACTACTGCTTTGAGATAAAGGTGTAGGCAAAGCGGCTTCTGCCGCTCTATTGACAAATAGTCTTGGCGGGTGTATAATTAAGATATGGGTGGCGGATGTGTGTCTGCTGCTAAAATCGCCCTTTTCAGGTTAATAAGGAGTGTCTCCTATGTTGGAAGATTTGCGTTTTTGGGCTTCTATCGTGATTGTTGGCGTACTTTGCCTTTTTCTGGGGGGTTGCATGGGCGGTTGTGGCAAGGTTCCTTCTGCAAAAGTAGAGGAGCTGAAATCGCAGTTAACCGTTGCCACGGCAACGCTGGTAGAACTGAAGAAGGGTAACCCCGCATCATCACCATTGCCACCAATAGAAGAAGGTGAAAAGGCGTTGTTCAAGCAGAAGCTTTTGTGGGCGGAGGAAGAACTGAAGCTCACCAAGGATCACCACGTGAAAGTTCTGGAGATTAAAGAGAAAGAACGGGAACGTGATGTTGCGTTTGAGAAAAGGCTAAGGCAAGAGGCTGAAGCTGAACGGGATGCCGTTCTTGCCAATTCCAAGAAATTGGTGGATGCCCTTGAGGCACTCAAAAACGAACCAAAAAAGAAAGGAGACTGATATGGCCCAGATGAGGCGAAACTCCGTGTGTGGCAATTCCTGGAAGGATTTGGGAATTGCCTTGGTTGGTTGCGCAGCTGCCCTGGCAATGATGTTGGGAGCTCTCTATATCCTCTTCTGGTGGAATCCATTCAGCCGCCCGCCGGAAAAAGAAGTGGTGGCAGCTAAGGAAGAGGCGCCCCCGCCAAAGTTTGCCAAAAAGGAAGCGGTCGCGAAGAAAGAAGTTCCTCCACCCGATCCGATTGGGCCGAAATTTTCGGCTCAAGACTTGGCAAAAGCGGCAAGGGAAGCTGCTTTGCTTGCCAAAGCCGGCAAGAAACCTGAACCAGAATCGCCTCCGGTAGTGGCAAAGAAGGATCCGTTAAAACCGGATCCGTTGCCCGAACCGGTTCCGGTCAAGATTTACTCCGAACCGGCGGAAAGTATTAAGTCGCAAATTGAGCATCTGCGGATCAATCACAAGGAAGAATTGATACGCTATCGTTTGGAGAACGATAAAAAGTTGTTTGATTTGAGTCGGAAGTACGCCAACGCGATGTACGAGGTAAACCGGTATTCGGGCTTGTATTTTGACTGGCGCGTTGGCTGGCGGCGGTCATGGGGATACAGCCAGATTACCGCCCAAAAGCTGGTTGACGAGGCAAGGGAGGCCAGAGAGGCGTATATTTCCTTTTCCACAAAAGTTTCCGCCGGCCTTGCGCGCAAGGAAGCGGATTTTCAGGAAAAGGTGCGCAAGATACGGGCCGGCACGTACGGCCCCAAATCGTCATTTGATTGAAAAACCGCCGTTTGAAGACGGCGACAAACCCCTTTGGTTGGATCCAGCCAAAGGGGATTTTTTTTGACCGAAGAGGCAAATTTTGATATAGTTGGGAAATTAGGGGCGTGGTGAAGTGGTATCACAAGGGTCTCCAAAACCCTTAGCCTGGGTTCGATTCCCAGCGCCCCTGCTGGGTACAAAATATATAAAAAAACCAAGAGCTAGCTCTTGGTTTTTCTTTGTTTGCCGCCTTTGAGCCAGGGCATTGACGAGAATAGGGGATAGTACATATCTTCTTTTGTTTTTATTTCAAACGAAGAAAATGGCAGTTTTGATGCCGTTGGTTTTGTTACAAATGTTACCCAGGGAATATCGCTGATAAGGCAAAGCGGAGTAGCTTCCGATCCTTCGCCCATCACAACCACGGCAGTCGCGGCAAGGCCGTCGGCAATATTGGTTTGGGCCATGGTAAATTTCCTGCCGAATAAATCGGGCTTATCCCGGTAATCTTTTAGGGGATTAAATCCATAGTGGGCAAGTGAGATCCCTAAAACGCCCCGGCGCAGGGGAATGGTGTGGGAATCGGTAATGATAACGCCAAGGTTTTTAACGTTATATTTTTTCCGTAACCAAGCCCATAATTGTTTTGCGGTAGCTTGCACCTCTTTCGGCCATAAAATATAGTAGCCATCGGCGTTGCTCTCATCAACACCCGCCGCGGGAATGAATACATTATTTTTTATCGTATGCATGCACCATGCTCCCGGGGTGGCTTCCCGGGGCAAGTATAAATCAGCTTCTTGTGCTACAAGTTCATCTTTATTTCGGTCCTTTAAGGGTATACATGAACCTTGCCAAATACTGACCACTTTTGAGGCAATAACAACGATGCTTCTCTCTGGAATGGATTTCAAGGAATTTTCAATAGCCGCCAAAAGATCATCTTGCGGCGGCTGGAGAATTTTGGTTTTAATCGGTTGCACTATCATGTAATGTTTGGAGTAATAATATCAAACGGGCTTCACAAGTCAACGCCAGATATGCCGGATTTGCAAAAAAACCAAAATCAGGTTACACTAAGACAGTATGGATCCATTGCAACAAGAACAACACAGGCAAATAGGGAAAATATTTTGGCTGGGGCTTCAAATATCGTTCATTTTCGCCATCCCGGCCATTATTGCCGTTGTCGCGGGCAAAAAAATTGACGCGATGTATAGCACTGGCAAGCTGGCAACCATTATTGCCCTGGCGGCGGCTTTCATTTTTTCCTGGGTTTTGGTTTTGGCGCAATATTACCGCTTAAATAAAAAGTTAAAAGAAGTGAATCGGCGCATAAAAGAAAATAACCATGCTTGATTTTTTACAACTATCCCGCCCGATAGATTTGATATCCTCCGAAACGATTTTTACGATAGCGGGTTTCAAGATAAACAATTCCACTGTTTTTATTTTCCTTATCCTGCTTTTGTGCGCGGTTTTTTGTTTTTATGTTGTTAAAAAATTCACCATGCTTCCCGGAAAGTTCCAAGCGGCCGTCGAATTGGCCTATGAATTGATTGAAAACCTTGTTTTGCAGATCACCGGAAGCAAAAAAGAAACAAAGCTTATTTTGCCGTTTGTCGGTTCCATTTTTTTATTCGTTTTATTTTCCAATGTAATGGGGACCATGCCGGGCTTAACCAATATCACCTATAATGGTAAGGCATTGTTACGGACTCCAACGGCGGATTTCAGTACAACGTTTTCCCTGGCGGTGGCATCATTGGCGGTTATCCAAATAATGAGCATCAGGGATTTTGGGGTGTTGGGTTATATGGGAAGGTTTATAAAAATCCATGAAGTATATGCCGGGTTTAGAGAAGGTTTTAAAAGCGGAATGCTTTCGGTGGTCAATTTTTTTGTCGGTTTTTTGGACATCATTGGCGAAATTGCCAAAGTGCTTTCAATCTCTTTAAGGCTGTTCGGGAATATGTACGCGGGAATTGTATTGGCAACGGTTATCGGGGGGATTATGGCGTATGTTTTGCCGGTTTTCCTGGTGGCGATGGGCTTGCTGGTTGCGGTGGTGCAAGCGATCGTTTTTACCTCGTTGGTAACAATATATTATATGCTGGCAATCAGATCAGCGCCGGAGAAAGACTATTAGCGGCGCAAAAGCATCGGGTACTGTAACATAAATAATAATATTAATAACGTAAAAACATATGGACGCAGAAGCAGCCAGGTTAATCGCAAAAAGCATCATCATAACGGCAATGTTAGGCACGGCCATCGGGGAAGGGTACCTTTTGGGGAAAGGTTTTGAAGCCATGGGCAGGAATCCGGAAATATCGGATTCGCTGTTTACAAAAATGATTATCGGAGTGGCGATGACGGAATCAACCGCTATTTACGCGTTGGTGGCATTTTTTATTATTTAACATTTTTTTGGCATGGTGGACATTTACGGGATTTTACAAAAAATCGGATTTGACTGGCAGGTGGCATTGGCCAACCTGGTGAATTTTTTGATTATTCTTTTTTTGCTTAAAAAATTCGCCTTCAAGCCCATCGGCAAACTTATAAAAGACCGGCGGGATAAAATCAGTGAAGGTTTGCAAAAAGCCAAAGAGGCGGAGGCAAGGCTGGCGGAGGTGGATGCCATTGGTATTTCGCGCTTGAAAGAAACTGATCAAAAATCCGCCGCTATGATGGTTGAAGCGCAAGCGCGCGCCAAAAAATTAGAAGAGTCTTTGATGAAAAAAGCGGAAGGGCGGCAGCAGCAGGCGCTGGAACAGGCCCGGGAGCAGCATAAAAAAGCGCAGGAAGAATCACAAAGAATGATATTGCAAGAGGCGGGGGCTTTGGTTCGCGAAATGATTGTCAAAACGGTCGGATTAAAGCCCGAAGCCGTTGATGAAGCGCTGATAGAAAAAGCCGTTTTACAGTTGCATCATGACAAACATTAAGCCCAAAATGTATGCCCAAGCGCTAGTGATGGCATTGGCGGGTAAAAAAACCGGTGTTTTTGAAAGGTTTTTGAAGGCGCTTGAAAGAAACGGGGATACCAAAAAACTCAAACAGATTGCGGCGTTGGTGGAAAAGATGCTTTTGGAAAAAAGCGGCAATAAAAACGTGGTGGTTGAAACCGCGCGCCCGGCGCCAAAAAATTCCCTGAAGGGTTTCATAAAGGGAGGGGATGTGGTGCAAGAAAAAATAAATCCCGCCCTGGTTGCCGGAATCAAGATTATTGTTAACGGTGAAAAACAGCTGGATTTTTCCCTCCAAAAAAAGTTAAACGAAATTTTTACGTAATTGAAAGTTAAAAAAATGTCCTACGAAATTTTAGAGAAATTAAAACAACAGATTGAGGGCTATAAAAGCGAAGCGAAATGGGAAGAAATTGGCACGGTTATTGAAGCGGGCGACGGGATTATCAAAATTTCCGGGCTTTCTAATGTGCAAAGCCAGGAAGTATTGGTGGTGGAAACGGGAAAAGGGGAAATTAAGGCCGTGGCTTTGAATCTTGAAGAAGATGCCGTTGGGGCTTTATTGTTGGGTGATGCAACCATGGTAAAATCCGGCCAAACGGTAAAACGTACGAAATCCCTTTTGTCTATTGATGTGGGAGAACCGTTGTTGGGCCGGGTGGTTGACCCGTTGGGAAACCCAATGGACGGCAAGGGCCCGATTTTCTCGCAAAAAGATAAGCCGCAGGCAAATCCGTTGGAGAATAACGCGCCGGATGTGTTGGCGCGCCAATCGGTCAAACAACCGCTTCATACCGGGATTAAAGCCATTGATGCCATGATTCCCATTGGCCGTGGCCAGCGGGAATTGATTATTGGAGACCGGGGAACCGGAAAAACCGCCATCGCGCTGGATATGATAATCAACCAAGGTAGAGAAGGTGGGAAACCGGCTATTTGCATTTACGTGGCCATTGGGCAAAAAGAATCTAAAATTGCCAAAATTGTTGAAACGCTGAAAAATAACAACGCGTTGGAATACACTATTGTGGTGGTGGCGGGCGCTTCAAGCCCGGCCGCCTGGTGGTATTTGGCTCCCTTTGCAGGCTGTGCCATTGGTGAATATTTCCGTGACAAGGGGCAAGACGCCTTGATTATTTATGATGACCTGTCAAAACACGCCTGGGCTTACCGGCAAATTTCTTTGCTTTTGCGAAGGCCGCCGGGAAGGGAAGCCTATCCCGGAGATGTGTTTTACTTGCATTCACGGCTTTTGGAAAGGGCTGCCAAGCTCTCAAAAGAAAACGGCGGAGGTTCGCTGACCGCCATCCCCATTATTGAAACCCAGCTTGGCGATGGAACCGCCTATATTCCAACCAACGTCATTTCCATTACCGACGGGCAGATTTATTTGGAAAGCGATTTGTTTTACCAAGGCACCCGGCCGGCCGTAAACGTGGGGCTTTCGGTTTCCCGT
>Ga0209542_10021552_pt1 | contig 10088 bp, 12 predicted proteins | sample RifCSPhighO2_01_FD_184028 | JGI IMG/M metagenome (GOLD analysis project Ga0209542, IMG submission 184028) | Soil microbial communities from Rifle, Colorado - Rifle CSP2_plank highO2_0.1 (SPAdes) (version 2) | ecosystem: Environmental > Terrestrial > Deep subsurface > Rock core/Sediment ...
CCAGACCAGGATTCCTCAATACTCTTTAGAGTTTGAGGCAGACAACGACTTGCTCGTTGGCTTGTGTTCAAATCCTCAAAACAAAAACGCCCAGACCAGGATTTGAACCTGGGAATCGCTTGCGCGAAGGAGGATTAGCAATCCTCTGGAGTAACCGCTGTCCCATCTGGGCTTTTTTGCACTCCGCAAGTGAGGAGCTTCACAACGCTTCAGCGTGAGAAAGCCCGCAACAAGAGAGAGCAAAAATAAACAACATCAATCTCTTTTAAGGTTTATGCTTCCATTTAATTCATCTGAAAATTAGTAAATACATAGGATTATAAACCATCAAAAAATGACATATAAGGCGAGAGCCATAACAAGTGATAGGAGGAATAACAAGAATGGAAAAGCGATTCGGCGGCGGCGAAAGAAGATTCGGTGGCGAGCGCAGATTTGGAGGACAAAGAAGATTCAATTCTGGTCCAAGAGAAATGCACAAAGCAGTATGTTCAGAATGCAAGCAAGAATGTGAAGTACCCTTTAAGCCATCAGGCGACAGACCGGTACTATGTCTTACATGCTTCAAGAAGAAGCGTGAAAGCGAAGGCGGATTTAATAGAAGAGAAAACGGTTTTAATAGATCCGAACACAGAGAAGCTGCATAACAGTAATTAACTAATTACAAAATTATTTTTATTTTATTTTTAAATTTCTATATATTCTACTGGCAACAAACGCACCAACAAGTGCCCCAAGCAAGTTAAATATTAAATCAAGGCCCGTATTGTATACATCTCCAACTCCAGTCTTATCAAGAGAGATGAAAGCCAGAAACTCAACCACTTCATTCAATGCCCCAAGACCCATACTACCTATCCAGGATAGAAAAATCATCAATTTAGGAGACTTGAGAAATTCATTTCTAGCAACAACAGTCAAAAGTTTGTAAACCAAAATAGCAGACACAAAAAACCCATAGAAATGAATCAACTGATCCATTTTCAAAATGTAAAACTGATCACTTTTATTTATTATTTCAATCAACTTAAGAGAGTAAACTGTGCTCCCGGCTATCCTAACTCCCCCTCCAATCATATGCACAAGTCCCCATATAGAAAGCAACCACAAAATTAAATCGTCAAAAACACCCCTATGTAGGTTAAAAGCAATAACTGCACCAAGAATAACTATTACTGCAATGTACCATATGAACTCATAATTTTGAACACTTAGATAATAAGCTCCAAAAATCACCAAATATGCTAAATTAAAGATTAATATCCACAAGTGAGATTTTTTCATTTTAATTTTCCATTAATAATTTTTTCGGCTCTAACAATCATATTTTTCTTCAATCCTATAAAGACCCCTCCCTTCTTAGAACCAACATAAGTGCTTTCTCCTGGTTTTATTATATTATTTAATTTGTCAAGCTCAACATCAATATGTGTAACAGTAGCTCTTGACTTTCCCTTAACATGTAAGTAAACGTCAGCCTTTCCAATCAAAATCTTACCATCACCAGAACCACTCATGACAAAACAAGTAATTTGAAGTTCATAAAACTAACTATTTATAAAGCCAAACTTTAAAAGCCTCTAAAAGTCAATAACTAAATAGCGCGGTGGAGCAGCTTGGTTAGCTCGTCGGGCCCATAACCCGGAGGTCGCGGTGTTCAAATCCCGCCCGCGCTATTTTAATGATATTTCCATCTTACTAAATTATATAAATCATATAACAATAGACATACATGGCAGTTCTGAAGCAAGTAGGAATCTTCACAATATCAATAGTATTAATTTTTTTTATAATCTTACTTTCCATAATTTTAACATTAAGTTCATTCCTATATCCTCAGATTTATTCACAATCTTTTGAAGAGTTGGGAGTGTACAATCACATAGATAAAAACATCCAGAAAATAGAGGGAGCAACATTCATATCATTTCCAGAAGAAGGATCACAACAAACAATAGAATATCTCTTATCAAATTTTCTCGCATATATTCGTTCGGACACAGATAATTTAGAACTAAATGTAAAAATAGACAAAGATAAATTAAGAAATTTTTTTCTTCAATCAGTAAATAAAATTCCAAAGTGTAATATCAATCAAGACCCATTTAATAAAGAGAATCCATGTCTCCCACAAGATAAGACTGCAGAAGTATTCCTTGATGAATTTCTTGAAAAAAGAAACATAAAAATATTGGAAAGCGATGAAATAGATTTAACAACAGTTTACGGTTTGGAAGAAAATTCAGAAGGAAGAGCAAGTTTAGATAATTTAAGAGATAAAATAAGATACTACAAATTATCAATACTCCTAACCACAATCCTAATTCTAACAGCGTTATTCTTATTATTTATATTGCAAAAGCCAGACATCAGAAAATTCATAAGAACAACAGGAATAATCTTTTTAGCAAGCGCGTTAATCTTATTTATAATAAACTATATTTTAGGAAATATAATACTTCAAATAAATATGCCTGACGAATTAATTGAGAAATTAGTTTTAACAATAACAAGTATCTTAAGCAAAAAGCTGATATTATATTCATCAGCTATGTTAATTTTATCAATAGTTCTATTTATTATATCTTTATCAATAAATAACTCTTATAGCAGTAATAATTTAAACTCAAAAAACAGAACAAAAAAATGAAAAAAATAATATTGGTACATAGGTGGGATGGAAAACCAGAAAGCGATTGGTATCCATCAGTTTCAGAATCTCTGAAAAGTGAAGGCTTTGAAGTCCAAATCCCTGAAATGCCTAACACGAGTGAACCAAAAATAGAAGAGTGGGTAAATAAGCTGAAAGAAGTAGTCCCAAATCCAGATAAAGAAACTATTTTCATAGGCCACAGTATGGGATGCCAAACCATAATGAGATACTTAGAACAGTTAGACAAAAAAGTAAAAATGGGAAAAATAATTTTTGTAGCTCCTTGGTTTAATCTGCAAAATTTAGAAAATAATGAGTCAGAAAGCATAGCAAAACCATGGATAGAAACACCAATAGATTTTGACAGAGTAAAAGCTCATTTAACAAATTTAACAACAATATTTTCAGACAATGACCCATGGGTAAGCCTATCAGATAAAGAAATATTCAAAAACATACTAGACGCTAAAATAATAGTGGAACATGATAAAGGACATTTTACTTCAGAAGATAACATAACAGAATTCTCCTTGTTGGTGCATGAGGTTGTAACTGTACAATAGAAACTTTTAAATATATGAAAAACATCCATATAATATGTGTATGGCATGTGGTCTATTAGACCATAGTGGAGGAATGAAGCAATATGCTCGTAATTCTAGCAACAGCAGGGATGCTATGGAAAATGCATATACAACAGTACATGCAGAAAACTCTCCCCAAAGACAACCAAGATACTAAAATCTTTAAATAAGCGCTTTCTAAATCTATCATGTATTTACTTGGAATTGATGATGCCGGAAGAGGACCTCTTATAGGGCCAATGTTTCTTGCAGGGGTCCTAATAAAATCATCCGAAGAAAAAGCCCTAAAAGAGTTAGGAGCCACAGATTCAAAATTACTTTATCAAAAAGAAAGGGTAAAAATAGCCAAAGAGATAAGAAAAATATCAAAAGTATGTTTAGTTGAAAGCCCTCCAGAAGAAATAGATGATGCAGTCATAGGAGGGGCAAACCTAAACAATCTAGAGGCAAAAAAAGCAGCAGATATAATAAACTCATTAAATGACAAAAAAGAAAAAATAAAAGTAATAGTAGATTGTCCATCAATTAACACATTAGCATGGAAAAACAAGCTCATATCATTTATAGAATATAAAGAAAATCTAGATATAAAATGCGAACATAAGGCAGATTTCAATCATCCGGTTGTTGGGGCAGCATCAATAATAGCAAAAGTAGCAAGGGAAGAGGCAGTATCTGAAATAAAGAAGAAATTCGGGAATATAGGCTCCGGTTACCCTTCAGATCCAATAACAATAAAATTCATAAAATTAAAGGGAAAACAACTTGAAAATACGGGAATCGTGAGAAAATCATGGTCAACCTGGAGGAAACTTTATCCAATAAGTAACAAAAATAGCCAAAGTTCTTTAAAAGAATTCTAAACCATTAACATTTAAAATCCTAAGAATCCCTAGTTAAGTATGACTTATATAAAGAAAGTGGTTATGCAGGGTTTCAAGTCTTTTGCAAAAAAAACAGAGATAATCTTCGACCCACAAATAAATTTAGTAGTGGGTGCAAATGGATCTGGCAAAAGTAATATATCAGATGCATTATGCTTTGCTTTAGGAAGATTATCAGCAAAATCAATAAGGGCAGAAAAAACAGCAAACTTGTTATTTTCAGGTTCAAAATTAATCAAACCCGCAAGAGAAGCGTATGTAGAAATTACGTTTGATAATTCACAGAGTACATTCAATGTTCCAAATGATGAAGTCACAATATCAAGATTAGTAAGGAGTAATGGGCAAGGCATATACAAAATCAACAATGAAGTAAAAACCCGCGGAGATATAATTGAGATGCTTGCTCATGCCGGAATAGATCCTCACGGATTCAATCTAATTTTACAAGGACAAATTCAATCTATAGTAAAAATGCATCCAGATGAGAGGAGAAAAGTAATCGAGGAAGTCTCAGGGATAGCAGTTTATGAGTCAAGAAAAGAAAAAGCAATCCATGAACTAGGAAAAACAGAAGAAAGATTGAAGGAAATATCAGCAGTATTGAGAGAAAGAAAATCATTTTTAAATAATTTGGAGAAAGAAAGGTCTCAAGCACTTAAATACAAAGACCTAGAGGATACAATAAACAGATGTAAATATTCAATACTGGTAAAAAAAATATCCGAAGTGCAAAAAGAAATAGACTCTGCAAAAAAATCACTTGAAGAAAAAAAATCACAAAGAGAAAAATCAAAGATAAAATTAAATGAAATTCAGGCAGAAATAGATTTAATGAATGAGTCAATATCTAATATGAATTCCTTAATTAAGCGTTCAAGCGGAATAGAAAGAGAAAGCTTACAAGAGAAAATAAACACATTAAGAGGAGAAATAGAAGGCTTAAAAGTAAGAATAGAGGCAACTCAAAAAAGAAAAACAGAATTCGAAAGAAGAATAGAGCATCTAAAGCAGTCAGTTCCGGAGTATAATAAAGAAATAGAGGAATTAAGCAAAGAGTCTCCTTTATTGGCAAAAAAACAAGAAGAGATAAAAAAGAAAAAAGCTGAATTGATAAGCCTAGAAGAGCAAAAAAATCAACTGCTTTCAATAAAAACAGAATTATACTCAATAAAAGAACGTATAAAAGAAAAAGAATCTAGAAATCACAAATTAGAAGTTGAATCAGACTCTTTATTGAAGCAGATAGAATCTCTATCAAGCGGTTTTGTTTACAAAAGTGATTCTGAATGCATTGAAAACATATCTAGTTTAGAAAAAGAGTCAAATTTAATATTAAAACAAATAGAAGAAATTTCAAAAAATGAAATAAATCATAACAGAAATATGGCAACAGCAGAAGCGCAAATAAGAAATGCTGAAAAAATAAAAAGCCAAATATTAGAAATAGATACTTGCCCCCTATGTCAAAATAAGATGACTAAAGAACATCTAGACCATGTAACAAAAGACTCAATAAGAAAGATAGAAGAATCCTCAGAATTAATAAAAAAAGAATCAGAAAAAATAAAAGAGATAAGAAGTAAACATCAAGATTTAACAAAAAAAATTACAGATCTAAGCCAGACTATGAGCAAGTTAAGGCAGGAACATTCAAACCACAAACTAGTTAATGAAAAACATAATTATCTAAAAACAATATTAACAGAATTAAATTCTATAAGAAAAAATCTCACAGAGTTAAATGCAAAAAAAGAATCTCTTGATAATAAAACAATAGATATTGTGGCAATAACCGAACAGTACAACTCTAAATTAAGGGAAATAGAGGAAGTATCTTCAAGAACAACAGAAAACATTGATCAAACTTTAAAATTCAAAGAACATGAACTTGAAAACATACTTGAAAACATAAAAAACAGCGAAAAAGGCCTAGAAGAGCTGGAAGAAGAAATAGAGAATATGAAAGAAAGATTAGAAGAAAAGTCTAGTTTCCTGGAATCAAAAGAGCAGGAAGAGGAACAGATGAACAAGAAATTCAAGAGACTATTTGATGACAGAGACAAAATACAAATAAAAATACAGGAAAGTAATTATGACATTTCAGAAAAAAGAACAGAAATATCACAAATAACAGACCAAATAAATTATATAGATATAGGAATAGCAAGGCTGTCTGCATCACAAGAATCTGTTCAGATAGAATTGAAAGACGTTCCAGAAAGTGAGCCAATAAAAGCATCTATGGAGGTTTTAAATCAAAAACTTGAGAAAGCAAAGCATGATATACACAACATAGGAGCAATAAACATGCGCGCTCTTGAAGTTTATGATCAAATAAAGACAGAATATGATAAAGTAAATGAAAAAGTTGAAACTTTACAAAAAGAAAAAGAGGAAATTCTAAAAATAGTAGCAGAGATAGATCAAAAAAAGAAAAAAACATTCATGAAGACATTCAATGGAATAAATGAATTATTCACAAGAAATGCGTCCGAGCTTTACAACAAGGGCAAGGCGTTCATGGAATTAGAGAATAAAGAAAACATTTTTGAGGGTGGTGTGGATATAGTAATACAGTTAGGAAAAGGAAAATACTTTGACTCTTCATCTCTATCTGGAGGAGAGCAGACACTAATTGCTCTATCAATGCTCTTTGCAATTCAAGAGTTTAAGCCGTACCATTTCTATGTGTTTGACGAGATAGACGCAGCATTAGACAAGAGAAACTCAGAGCGTCTTGCATCATTGTTGAACAGGTATATCAAAGCCGGGCAATATATAATAGTAACCCACAATGATGCTCTAATAATGAATTCAAAATTCATTTACGGAGTAAGTATGCATGATGGAATCTCTAAAGTATTGAGCCTGAAGTTAGACAAAGAGATACAAAATCAAGCGCAACAAGAAATAGGAGTTAAACCAGAAAACAAAGAACAAACAGAAAACAAAACACTTTAATACTTTAACAACTTCAGAAACAAATGAAGAAAAAAAGTCAAAAGATTAAAGAGCATAAATGCAAATCAGGAAAAGGAATTGGTTGTGTTTATGGGCTTGGTTTCATTGGAGCGACAGTCTATTATATTTCAACATCAACTGGCTTTTGGATGGGTGTTTTAGGCTTTCTCAAAGCTCTTGTCTGGCCGGCATTTCTTGTTTACAAGGTTTTAAAGTTCCTGGGAGCTTAAGCCGATTAATATTAAGCTAATAGAATATATCATATTTGCGTGTTTTGCATAAGTTATTTAAATACAAATAAAGTATATGAATTAATGGAACCAAAAAGGTGGGTAAAAGTTCTGTTCTCCGTAATGGGTTTCATTTTTGGGTTTACTTTATCTTTAATTGTTTTTATTTATATTTTTTTCAAAATTTCATCATCTAAACTAGTTGCTGATTTAAATTTAAGACTTCTTGCTCCAGTTGTTATTTATATAATCCCTATAGCACTAACAATATTAATCTCTATTGCTTTAGGTTTAGGTTCTGCAATAATGTTTTTGAGAATCATTAAAAAGCAACAACAAAGCAACAAACATCCGAAAATCAATCCATACATAGTACTTTTTATCTTATTTTTGCTTCCAGTATTATATTTGGGATGGGTGCTTATTCCTTATCTTGAAGAGTATGCTAACGTTGTTAGTCATAGTTATAAAGTTACAGCATCTGATTGTGCAATTGTAGAAAATTTAATGCTTAAAGAGGAATGTTATATAAACTCTGTAATAAGATCAAAAGACTCAACTGCTTGTGATAAAATACAAACAATAGAAACAAAAGATACATGTTATAATTATGCAGCAGAGTTTTTACTAGATACCTCATATTGCGATGAAATTAGCGATTCATATTACTACAAATATAAATGTTATAGTGATGTATCAATAAAAACAAAAAATATTTCAATTTGTGAAAATGATTACATTAAAAATAACTCTACCCATAGTGATAACTGTTATATAGAATACGCAACATTTTTTGATGAGCCTGAATTCTGTGAAATAATAAAAGATCCAAATACCAAGAAAAGATGTATTGAAGGAAGCAAACTCTCTATATAAACCAAATCAGCATAATCCTTTAAAATTTTAAAGTATAATTCTCAATCCCTCCACTTCCTAGCTTTTCTTTCCACAGCATAAGATACTCCAATAGCAATTATTAACACAGATAAATACGCAAGTATAAATTGAATTGTAGAATATCCAATGTTTTTAGTCAAAGAAAGTATAACTATCCCATACCAAGTTACTATTGAAATGCTTCCTGAAATTGCAGAACTATTAAGTACAGAGCGAGTGCAGTATTTTGTCCCTTTAAGGACACATTTGTCAAGGTGCGGAGAAACAGATTTCTGCAAATAAATTCCATTAAAAGTTACAATAAGTACAAGAACTAATTTAGTAATGAACAGGGAGTTTTGAAGCAATTCTCTGTTCTGAATTAACAAATAAATTCCAGTCAAATATATTATTATAAGAGACATATTAATCATCTTACTGACTAAAGGATACAAAGTAACAAGTCCTTTTTCCAGCCTTTTTTTTCTAAGACCTACTAAATGCAAATAGTCAACTATAGTTGCAGAGCCCACAGCAACCATTGCAGCTAAGATATGAACAACAAACATTATTGGGTAAATATTAATCATCAAAAAACAAAGAGATTAATGTTTAAAAAATAATAGTATTAAATAAAATTAGGAGAAGAAATTAATATTAAATAATCATCAGCTTCTGAAGAAGTTAAACAATCACAATAATCTTTATAATATTTTGATAAAATAAAATTTTATGATATTAAACTTCTATTTTTTTAGGCATGCAGAAAGTGAATATAATGCTGAGGGGCAAAAAATCGGAGGGCAGTCAAATAATCTTACACTTTCCAAAAGAGGAATCGAGCAAGCAGAAGCATTAGGAAGAAGATTATTACAAGAAAGAATGGTCTTAGATGAAATCTATTCATCTACAGCTGTTCGTGCCATTAATACTGCTGAAATAGTAGCCAGATTAATAGGTTACCCAATTGAAAGAATTGCTACTGTTCCAGAACTCCTAGAGCTGTCTCAAGGAGACTGGGAGGGTAAAGTCCGAGCAGAGATATATACTCCGGAAGTTTTAGCAGAAATGAAAAGGCTTTCTTGGGATTTTAGAGCTCCAAGAGGAGAATCTCAAAGAGATGTAGAACATAGAGTTTCTAGATGGGTGGGTAATAACCTCATAGCACATCAACGTCAAGACATTAATGTAGGATTATTTGGTCACGGGCATGCCACTAAGTGTTTTTTAAGATGGGTGATGAATTCAGATCCAAGTTTAACATATAAAATAGAAATAGATAACTGCTCTATTACCAATTTAAAATATTTTAGTAATGATCCACATAAAGGTTGGAGAATAGTCAAGATAAATGATAATGCTCACCTGAGAAATTTAGGATTTGCCGGTGAGGGTTATGGTTAAATTTCTTAATCTAATCCAATTCCCAAAAAGAAAATAAAAAGGGGAGAGGATTTAGTAATAGCTTTCGCCGGTTTCTTCTGCCTTAGCAGGTTTTCGGGTCAGCAATACTATAAGAACCACAAGTAGTACAACAAAGATTATTGCAAGTATTATTGTAAGAACAACAGCAGCGTTTCCGCCAACAGCTCTTCCTTCAACGTTTGCAACAAAGCTCTTTTCACCAACAACATTGTTGCTGGAGTCAAGAACAGTAACTTTGAAGTTATAGTTTCCTTCACGGCTTGAGCGAGCTATCAATTCGACAGACTTGCTTTCACCAGCAGGAACAACTACAACAGCATTATCAAGATCAACAGTTAATCCGTTATCTGATTCCGTTACTATGTTGTATACCAAGATTCTACTTCCAGAGTTCACAAGTGTAAGTGTATACTTTCCATCTGTTCCAGCAGAAAATGTTCTGCTTGAAGGAGATGCTATAAGATCACTCTGA
>Ga0209542_10021553_pt1 | contig 10087 bp, 13 predicted proteins | sample RifCSPhighO2_01_FD_184028 | JGI IMG/M metagenome (GOLD analysis project Ga0209542, IMG submission 184028) | Soil microbial communities from Rifle, Colorado - Rifle CSP2_plank highO2_0.1 (SPAdes) (version 2) | ecosystem: Environmental > Terrestrial > Deep subsurface > Rock core/Sediment ...
AGCTCGGGCAACGGAAACTGAATCAGCCGCCAGGAGAACGCTTCATCGAACCATAAGCTGCGCGCCCCCAGGTGGTAGCTGCGCAGAGCGACGCCCAGGAGGACGATTACTCCGAGGAGCCCCGCGGTTTGCCGGCGTATCATACTATGTTACTATACAATTAACACCCACATGTATCATACATATGGACATTGACCCTCAGGTGTTGGCTCTGTTGAAGCAGCGACTCGATGAAGCTGAGCGCAATATTCAGTATGTCCGCCAGACGCTGGAAAGCGGCGATGAGGGAATAGCGACGCGGAGTGCAGTGGAAGTGACCGAACTCGCACCGGGCGAGCGCATCGTAGAGGGAGTGTTCGATGGGCAAAATATGCAGGGCACCGATGGCGAAGCGTACCCGGTGCCGCCGAACTACGCCTCGAAGTCGAAGTTAGTGGAGGGAGATGTGCTCAAGCTGACGATTGGAGTTGATGGCTCTTTTGTGTACAAGCAAATTCGACCAGTCGAGCGCGAACGACACGTGGGTCGTTTGGTTGTTGATGAGCAGGGTAACTTCGGTGTGATGGTGGCTGATACAACATATAAAGTCCTGCTGGCCAGCGTTACGTTTTACCGGGCTGAACAGGGCGATGAAGTAACCATTTTGCTGCCCAAGCACGGACAGGCAGAGTGGGGTGCAGTGGAGCACGTTATTCATGCTGCAGTCGTTAGCTGAATCGCTGGTTGCCCGGGTGCCGATTCGATATCAGCACGCCGCCCGCCAGTTTCTTAAGTTTGGCATTACGGGCACCGTTGGGGCGACCGTTGATTTTACGACGTATAACCTCTTAACCCGTGGCCTTGGCATGACGGCTTTTTATACCATCCTGGCGCAGCCAATTATTATTGCCAATAATATTAGCGTGTTTCTGGCCATCGTTAGCAATTTTGTGCTCAATAAGTACTGGACGTTCCGCGACCCCAGCCGACAGGTGGTCCGGCAGTGGGCGGGGTATTTTACGCTGAACGTGTTCACGTGGCTGTTGAACCAGTTGCTGGTTTCTTTCTTTACTTTCCAAGTGCCACTGATGGAAGCTGTGTTCGGCGACCAGCGGGATAACGCCGCCAAGGCGCTCGCCATTGGCTGCATTTTGTCGGTTAATTTCCTGGGCAGTAAATTTATCGTTTTTCGGCCTAAATTGAACCCGGCTAAAACGTATAGCGCGCCGTAGTATGGCCACGCTCTACCGAAAATATCGGCCGCGAACATTCGCGGAACTGGTTGGGCAGGATTCCGTGCGCGAAGCGCTGCAGCAGGCAATTTTGCGCCAGCGGCTCGCCCACGCGTATCTCCTCTATGGCCCGCGTGGTACGGGTAAAACGACCAGCGCTCGCCTGCTGGCCGCGCGCGTGAACTGCACGGCGGCGCAGGATGCAGAACCCTGCAGGACGTGTGCTTCGTGCCAGGCCGCGGCAGCTGGCAATCATCCCGATATCATTGAGATCGATGCGGCTTCCAACCGCGGAATCGACGATGTGCGCGTGCTACGCGAGGCGGCGAAATTTGTGCCCAGCCTGGGCCAGTACAAGGTGTACATCATTGATGAAGTTCACATGCTCACGAATGAGGCGGCCTCGGCACTGTTGAAAACGCTGGAGGAACCCTCGCCTCACGTTCTCTTTATTTTGGCCACCACGGAGTTGCATAAAGTATTGCCGACGATTGCCTCGCGCTGCCAGGTGTATCGCTTTCGCCGCGCTCAACCCGCAGAAATGCGTGAGCGCTTGCGGCATATTCTGAAAGGCGAGAAGCGCACGCTGGGTGACGATGTGCTGACATTTGTTATCGACCGGGCGGATGGTTGTTACCGCGACGCGGAATCGTTGCTGGGGCAGTTGCTCACCTGGCAGGCGGGAGAGATTTCACTTGAGCAGGCAACCGCGTTTCTCGGCTTGCCCCCCGCGCGGCTGCTCGATAGTTTTGTGCGGGCGCTGGTGGCGGGCGAGAGCGCACCGGCTATTGCAGCGGTCGATGAAGCTGCGGCTGGTGGCGGCGACCCGGAGCAATTTCTTAAGGAAAGTATTCGCCTGGTGCGCGATCGAGCATTGGGCATAGCCACGGGCGCGCCGGATGAGCCGGCGGGGCTGGAGGTGCGAGCACCGCAGATTTTGCGGGCGCTGCTGCAGGCGCTGCAGGATTTGGCGTATGTGCCAGAGCCAATGATTGCCGTCCACCTGGCGATTCTGACGGTGTGCCATATGAAAGGGGAGGCAAAGCCTGTGGCGTCGGCGCCAGCACAGACTAAAGAAGCGGCAGTGCCGCTGACCGAGATTAAGCAAGCGTGGCCGGGTTTCATTGCAGCCGTTAAGGAGAAAAATCCCGTGGCGGCAACGTTCCTGCGGGCGTTGGAGCCAGCGGAGGTGGTGGGCGAGGAGCTGCACATTAAGGCACACTATTCCCTGCACCGAACGTTCTTTGAGAAGCCGGCCAATAAGCAACTGCTGGTTGAGACGCTCAGCGGCATTCTCAAGCGCGATATTGCTGTGCGCTTTAGCCTGGTGGAGAGTGGCGGCGCGCAGCCATCGCTGGCTGAGCAGCGCAAAGCGCAGGAAAAAAAATTCGCCGAGACGGTTAAGGAAGTGTTTGGGTAATGCACAGTTGCGCGAGCGAGAAAAGCTGGGTATCTTCGAATCACTTTCCCGGGTCGTCTAACGGCAGGACAGGAGACTTTGGATCTCCGAATCGGGGTTCGAATCCCTGCCCGGGAACTTATGAAAGTGAAAATAGGCCTCTGGCCTGTTTTTGCTTTCATGTTTTCTACACAGGGATTCGAAGGGTATTTTAAAAACGTAAACTGCTTTACGTTTTTTAAAACCCCGGCCGCGAAGGAGGAGCGCAGTATGTGCACGCAGTGCACGACGGAGCGACGGGTGAGCGGGAATCCCTGCCCGGGAACCACGCAAAGAAAAAGACCGCTCTGGTAATAGCCAGGCGGCCTTGGATCGCATTTAATTGCAGATAGGACAAATTGAGAATCAGGTGATCATGGCCTTGATCTCGGGGTGGAGCTCATGCATATGACGGTAGACCTCTCTCAACTCATCGCGTGTCGGCGAGTCATCTCTTAAGAGCTGCCAGAACTGAGAGCGAAATTCTGGCACCCATAAAATGATGTTGATGAGGTCCCGATGAGTGGGCGAGTCTTCGAGGAGTATGCGACATGCCTCAGCACGATGCTGGGGACTGTGCACAATCACGTGGACTAAGTCACGGTGATCGGGCTTAGTCTTGCCTCCCCTAATCTTTTGCCACACCTTTTGAGCAGAAACTGCGTTAGATTCGCCAACGACTACTGTCGAACCGATTCGCATTTTAATGCCCATGTTTCATATCCTTTCTAAACGGGGTTACGTGGGCCGGATTGGAAATGAGCCAACTAATCATTGGCACAATACAACAGTTTTACATTATAGCAAATGCTCTATTTTTGTCAATAGATTGACAAAAGTGCCTTGGTATATTACTACAAGGCCATGACGTTATCCCGTTGGCACAAATGGGGCTTAGTTATCCTGGCTCTTCCCTTAGCCGGGGCAGCGTTTACGGCTATGTGGTGGGATATTACGAATGAGGAAGCGTCCGAGCCGGTGGTGCGAGAATTGCCGCCTGCTGTGCGTGAGGCGGAGGTGGCCAAGGTGGAAGCGGCGCTGGTGGAGCAGCGCGCCGAGGCGGAGACGCTGCTCACATTCTGGCATGCCATTCAGGACAACTGGCGCGCTATGCTCAGTGCTGTGGCAAACTTCGAGGGCTGCGACCAAGCGCCCATTGTGTTAATTGAGGAGAAGCTGATTGAATCCTGCCACGCGAAAGCCGCCGCTATGGTTAAGCTGGTTGAGGAGCACGAAGCCCTCATGCAGTCGGTGGCGCATCTGGCGCCTAAGATTCAAGAAAACCCAGAGCAGTTCGATGCTGCCGCGGTTGCTTGGTTTAAAGCCGTGCAGACGGATGTGTTTCGCGAATACCTACAGAGCTTTCGAACATTTCTGCAAACGTACCAGGCGATGCTGGTGACGATCGATAATGAAATTATTTACGAGAGCATTTCCGAGATGACGCCGGAGCGTCGGGCGGAGCTGCTACGGCATATGGATCGATTCAATGAAGCTCACACGGCATTCACTAAAGCTGGCGAGATTTTACTGGCTAACATGCAGCGCGTTCAGCTCATTCTGCCGCAGTAACATTTGGATAAAGAAAAACCGCTGGGATTTGGTCACGAGATCAGAAGATACTGCGTGAATAAACCGAGCGGCGAGGGACAAATGCCCGTGACAGGATTCGAACCCCGAAGTATGTGCTGCGCACAACTACGGGGCAGGCCTGTGACCTTTGGTTTCGTTTTTTTCTTCTAGCGCAGACGATACCAGCGAGGCCTAACAGTTTCGCCGTCGATGACTTCTTCCTGGATCCAGCCATCAACTATCTTGGCATTTTTTAAGCAAGACATAATATAATGGAAGCGAGGACCCGAGATACGAAAGCCTTGCTTCCTCAGACTAGCGCGCAGCTCTTCTCCGGACATCTTGCTCTCTTTCCCCAAGGTAGCGAGTAGGGCTGCTTCAAGCTTTGGATACTGCCAGTTGTTGTAGAGACCTCTCCCAATTAGTGCTAAGACAACGCCAAAGGCAATGCCAATAATCCACCCGAACATGGTATTTCTCCTCTCAAAATCGAACGAACAACCAATCGAAAATACCGACACCGTAAGCTACCACGCCGTAGCTAAAAAAGCAAAAGAAAAAACCTGGTAGTTAGTTATCGCGTGTGGCACATCCTTTTATGAGCAACGAGATGCCAACTACCAGGCGCTTTACAACGGCGGTGAGGATCTACTTCGCGGCACGCGCGAGGGTCAAAAGGCGGTGCGCGAGGAGGGGCGCGTCAAAGGGCCGCACGAACGTATCATTGGGCAGCCAGCGAGCAAGGTGGGTTTTCTCCTCGACACTCGTGCAGACGGCCACCAGTGGCGTTATGGAAAGTTGCTGGTTGCAGCGAAGTTCCCGGCAAATATTCTGAGCCGCGTCTACACCAACGATGCAATCGACAACCACGACATGGGGTGGTGAGCTGGCGACGCGCAGGCCTGCTTCGAAGCCATTGTCGACAACTGTGAGGTTGAGTGATCCTTGGGACAATACGTGCCGGAGGTTTTCGATCAACACGTGGTCCTGGCTGACGATTAATACCTGATTGCTGACCTCGTCGACCAATTCGCTCCCCGGCAGGCCGTACTCACGGATAAACTCACTCAGTTCTTTCTGCGGGATTCGCCGAAATCTTGTCCCAGGAACATAGAATCCCCTAAGCTCTCCCCTGTCGAAACAGCGAATGATTGTTTGCTGACTTACCCTACAGATTTTAGCGGCTTGTCCGGTGGTATATACGCCCTTGATCATATTTCCTCCCAGTAGCCCAAAGAGCTCTAAAGTTGGAATGGGTAACGAACGCTCTTTATCTATACCGCCTGTTGGCTATCTGTCAACTTTTTGGGCAAGCGCAGCGAAACACGCTATCCTTACTATCTATACGCTATGGCACTGACGGTGACCCAATTTGTGCGGGTGGTGGAGGAGAACTTGGCTCAGCTGGCTGGTACGGCAGTTGTGGGGGAGGTAGCCGAGTTTAAAATTATTCACAACAAGTGGGTGACGTTTAAGCTGAAAGATGAGGTGAGCGCGATTGGCTGCTTTATGACAATCTGGCAGTACAAGACGGTGATCGAGGACGGCATGCTGGTTCGAGCGGTCGGGACGCCGCGCCTGCGAGAGAAAGGATTTTTCAGTTTTGTGGTGGAGAGCATTACGCCCGTGGGCGAGGGCTCGCTCAAGCGCGTTTTTGAACTGCTCAAGAAAAAATTAACGGCAGAGGGCTTGTTTGCGGCTGATCGGAAGCGGCCACTGCCGCGCTTTCCGGAACATGTGGCGCTGATTACCTCGCGTGATGCCGCCGCCTACTCTGATTTCCTGAAAATTTTACAGGGGCGGCAGGGCGGTATGACCGTTTCTTTTTTGCATACGCAGGTGCAGGGCGAAGATGCGCCCCGACAGCTGCTGGCAGCACTCGAGTATGCCAATACCACGCTGCCTGAGTGTGACGTTATTATTATGGTCCGGGGCGGCGGCAGCTTGGAGGACTTGGCGGCATTTAATGATGAGGCAATTGTGCGAGCGGTGGCTGCCTCGCGCGTGCCCATTATTGTGGGCGTGGGCCACGAGCGCGACGTAAGCCTGGCTGAGTTGGCGGCGGATGTGCGAGCCTCGACTCCCAGTAATGCGGCCGAGCTGCTCGTGCGCTCGCGCCTGGAAATTGACCAGGAAATTGTCCAGATGAAAATGCGGCTGCGGCAGCGAATTTCTGATACACTGAGTGACACTCGAGCATTAATGAACCGGGTCATGGATATATTGCGAGGACACGTTCGAACCATGGATCGCGACTTGCGCCAGTTGACGCGGGTGCTTCAGTCACTTTCTCCAGACAGAGTCTTGCAGCGCGGGTACAGTATTACCCGCCAGGCAGATAGCCGGATCGTTACCTCGGCCCTACAAGTGCTGCCAGGGTCGGTCTTAACTACCCAGTTGCGCGAGGGACGTGTTACCTCCCGCGTCGCTGAGGAGGAAACGCTGTGACTGCCGCAAAATTCAATTTTCGCGAAGGGTACGCGGAGCTGGAAAAGATCGTGGCTGAGCTGGAGTCCCGGGAAATTGATTTGGAGCGGGACTTGCCCAAATTTGAGCGGGGCATTGAGCTGGCCAGCTTGCTGCAGAAAAAGCTGAAAGAAATTGAGAATAAGGTAGTGGAAATAGATCAACGGTTTGGCGCTGATGAAGAAAAGTAGCTAGACTGACTCGTATGCGCTTTACCTCTATTGTCTTGGCCCTCACTCTGCTCCTGGGGGTGCCGGTTATAGCCGCCGCGGCATTTTTGGGCGGGGAAGATTTAGTTGAGACGACGCAGAATATAGCCGAGGATTTGTTTGCGGCGGGCAATACGGTGAGTATTCAGCATGGGGTTGCGCAGGATATTTTCGCCGCAGGTAACGTCGTTGATATTGACGCTGAGGTTGGCCAAGACGTTTTTGCCGCCGGTAATCAGGTGCGCCTCACGGGCGCAGTGGGCGACGATGTTATGGCAGCCGGAGCCACGGTGACGCTCAGCGGCCAGGTGGCTGAGGATGCCTACCTGGCAGGTAGTGAAATTATGGTTACAGCCGAGGTCGGGGGGAACTTGCGTGCGGCGGGTGATCGTATTGTGTTGGCTTCGGGTACTGTTGTTGCCGGTGATCTGATTACCTGGGGGAATGCCGAACCAATCATTGAGAACGGCGTGACTATTCGGGGCAGCCGGCTGCACCGAAGCCCCGAGCAACACGACGTGGCATCGGTGAGTCAAACGATCGCTGCCTGGGTGCGCGGCGTGGTGACCTGGTTCTTCGTTGCGCTTATTTTACTCTCGCTTACTCGCTCGGCTCTGACGGAAGCCATCGGCACTATGTTGGGCAACAGTGGCCGATCGCTCATGGTTGGTGTCATCGCGGCACTGGCGCTGCTTCCTCTCATATTGTTGGCTATACTCTCGATTGTTGGCTGGCCGGTGGCGCTGCTGGCTCTGTTGGGAGGTGCGGCGCATCTGATCGTGGCGCACGCGCTGGCTGCAATTGCTGTTGGCGTGTGGACTGGCCAGCGATTCATAAGGAGTGAAGAAAGTGCACCGCAAGATATTCGCTGGCCGCAGGTTTTGCTGGGCGCAACGCTGCTGGGCATTCTCACCTGGCTGCCGGTTATTGGCTGGGCAGTGGGGCTGGTGGTGACGCTGCTGGCCTGGGGAGCGCTGCTGCAAACCATGTGGCGGCGCCTGCGCTCGGTGACATGAAAACTCGAGCTGAGGCTTGGAAATTACTCACTGCCTATACCGCGAACAAAAACCTGCTCAAGCATGCGCTGGCTGTCGAGGCAGCGATGCGGCATTACGCTGATTATTTTAAGGACGATGCTGAGACGTGGGGAATGGTCGGGCTGCTGCACGATTTTGATTACGAAAAATATCCGTCGCTCGAGGATCATCCGTATAAGGGCCAGGAGATTTTAACCCAGGAGGGATACCCAGAGATTATTCGGCAGGGGGTTATGGCGCACGCGCCGCATACGGGAACACCTCGAGCAGCACAGTTGGAAAAAGCTATTTTTGCCGTCGATGAACTGACCGGATTTATTGTGGCCGTTGCCTTAGTAAAGCCGAATAAGAGGCTGGCCGAGGTTGATGTGGCATCGGTTAAGAAGAAGATGAAGCAAAAGGGCTTTGCCGCGGCGGTGAAGCGCGAGGATATCGAGCAGGGCGCTCAGGAACTTGGCTTTACTTTAGATGAACACATCCAGCACGTGCTGACGGCGATGCAAAGTATCGCTGGAGATCTAGGACTTTAACTTTGTGTGGTGAGCCCCTAGTGTTTAGGGGGATATAAAATACATCGACGCGTCAACGCGTCGATGTGTTGTTTGCGCAGGTAAAAAAAGAAGCCTGGCGTTGATCGGGTGATTGACACCAGGCTTTTGCGTTTTGGTTACTGATGATCGACAATGATTGGCTATTAGTCTAACCAGCTAACCTCGGCAAAGAGGTCCGTTGCTTGACCTGTTTCGCCAGTTCCCATGGCGCGGATTGCCATATACAAGATCCAAGCGAGACGTGGATCAGGAGGTGTCAGCGTTAGCTCGAGATGAACTTCTTTCCCCCTCCTCGTCACAAGGGCTGTGCATCCTGTGCCCACAGCGCAGCCCGAAAACTCATTTTCAGAGACTCCTACCAGTAGGCTGCTCGGTTGGAATCCTGTCCAGTGGTCAACAATCGAGATGTAGGTAAGCGGAGAGTTTTTCCACTCCTCGGCGGGAACGAGACTGAAATAGTCTTTTCGCTTTTCCCTCTCACTCCAAGTGACAGGCATCAGCTCTTCCAGTCGAACGTGTGGCTCTGCTATAAAGTTTCGTACCTCTAAGTAAGGCAACCCTTTTCCACCGTCCCACAGGATTTTAAGTCCATTCAGATAACAGCCCGACCAGTCCCACGTTTTCGATGGCTCATCCAAGTTTACGAACTTGTAAGTGAACGTTGGATGGGCTTTGGTAAGCTCGGGGTGCAGATACACGTGCATCGACATGACAGTTCTCCTTTGGCCACTGCTGCTCCTCGTGCATTGCACGGGGCCGTGTGCCAGTGAAAGGAACGAAACTACCACAACGTGTGGTAGGCCGTACAATACTTTATTGTATTGCTTTAGTCAAGTCCTCTTTGGTGAGGGCGCCCTGGCGGATTATTTCTATCTCTCCGCCTGCGATTTTGGCTATGGTTGTTGGTTGCGCGGGCGGGAGGGTGCCGCCGTCCAGGATGGCGCCGAGGGAAAGATCGTACGTCGTGCCCTGGGCGGGACCTTGCTCGCCGTAGACCGTTTCATCGGAGTCGATGAGGCCGGGAAATTGCTGGAGCACGGCGGTGGGGCTGAGACACGCTTCTTGCCCAGCCACGTTGGCGCTGGTGGCAGTGAGCGGCACGCCGGCGGCAGCCGCGAGCGCTTGCATGAGGGGATGATCGATCAGGCGCAGGCCAATGGCATTATTGTGCGCCAGATGCGCGAGGGAAGCTTGTGGCGTGACGAGTAGAGTGAGGGGTTGGCCGGCCAGCGTGGCGAGCAGCTTCGTTTCCCTTTCGGTCAGTGAAAGATGTTCGGGCCAGAGAGTGTCGGTCATAAAGACCGTGAATGTTTTTTCGCTCGGCCGGCGCTTCAGGTTGCGCAGCCGCTGCAGCGCGAGGCCTTGTAGCGCATCGGCAGCCAGGCCGTAGCTGGTTCCCGTGGGAAACGCGACGATGCGGCCAGCGTGGATTAGCTTGGCTGCGGCGGTTGCATCGGTTATTACCGGCGCGTATGGTTTCATCGGCATAATCTGCTATAGTGCTCATTGTTATTCAGGATGCAGAAAAGTACCATCTTTTTCGCCGGGCTCTCGTTGCTACTGGCGGCGCTGACTGGCGGCGTGCTGGCCAGGCTGTGGGCAG
>Ga0209542_10021554_pt1 | contig 10087 bp, 10 predicted proteins | sample RifCSPhighO2_01_FD_184028 | JGI IMG/M metagenome (GOLD analysis project Ga0209542, IMG submission 184028) | Soil microbial communities from Rifle, Colorado - Rifle CSP2_plank highO2_0.1 (SPAdes) (version 2) | ecosystem: Environmental > Terrestrial > Deep subsurface > Rock core/Sediment ...
GTAAATCTGATTATTTTAATGTTTCCTTAGTAAATTCATTTTTCGATTACAATTCATCAAACCTTACTGTAGATTTGAAAAATACTCAGGGCCAAATAATAGATCTACCGACATTGATCGATAGAAAAGAAAATATGGAAATTTATCGAGTTCATATGAGGATGAACAGATCATTCGATCTCGTATCTATCTATTTTACAATAAGAACCAAGAATCGCATAATTCCATTACAATATGACTATGTTGGTAACACTCGTTTCTGGGCAACAACATTCAGAACCGTTCTGAGGTCAACAAGTAATGTAAATGTTACCTCGTTTCAAAGAGTAGTTCATCTAGATCCGAACTATAAAATAGTGGCAAATCCATTCGAAGAGATCGATTACAATTCACAAAACCGGATAAATGTTAGATTAGATGAAACGGGATACCAAGTTAGTCAATTTTATTATTACTCACCTTCAGACGAAATAACTAACCAATTTCATCTATATTTGAGTTTTGAGGATGAACGAACAAGAGGTAAAATTCAAGCATTCTGGGGAATATTTGGCGTAATAGTATCTGCAATATTTACATTGCTTATGGAGAAAAAACGAATAACAAAAGCAATAACTATGGGGTTTGGCGTATATGTACTCTCTCTCATTGGAGGATTTAATCTTGATCAATCGATAACGATTGGTTTTATTGGTTCTATTCTATGGGCAATAATTATATACGAAAAAGAAATCGGACAAATTGTGTCAAATATTTTTTATAAAAGAAAAAGTGGAAAGGCAAAGATACGAGTTAATACTCGTTCATCCCCACCCGAACCAAAAAATTCGAGAAAAAGGAAGGAAAAAATCAAACTCTAGGGGTTAGGGTAAAACCTCCTCCGATTTCAGGGTTTTAAGGTATTTTTTGGCATCCCGGTAGGTGATTTCATCATCAATAACAAGGGTGCAACCGGCCTTAAAGGCGCCTAGGACGATTGGGATGTCGGATTTGTCGCGAAGGCTGATTTTCCTATATTTTTCAGCAGGAGGAGTGTTCAAAATTATGCAGTGTTTTCTAATTAGGGAAATTGCAGTTTCAGCTTCGAAGGGAGAAAGTTCGTAATATTTCAGTAGCACTCGACGGACTTCCTTTAGTGCATATTCATTTGTGAATAGCAGATGGCTTAACTCGAAAAGTAACCTAACTGCATTTTTGCTTCTGCCGCGCAATCCGCCAATCAATATCGAGGTATCGAGAAATAATCTCATCCGTATTCTTCCTTGTAGATTTGCCTCCCGACCTCCCTGCACATGCGAATAATATCTTTTTGCGTGATTCCCTTTGCATCTGCTATGCGCCTAATTTTTTCCAATACCTCATCTTCAACCAATGTGGCCTTTTTCAAGAAGAGGCCATCTTTTCTTGGCTCAATGCTCAAGGAGGATCCGGCCTTTATCCCAAATTTCTTCCTCTCTGTTGCCGGAAGCGTGATCTGCCCGTGCTGGTTAACTGTTACTAATTCCATATCAACACCTAATAAAGTATTAAAGTATGAATTTATTAATATATTGATTTGGTTCCAGACTTCCCCGGTTATGCATGTTTACGATAACAATCAAAGCGTCATATTAACATTTGGTTAACTAAAAGTTGAAAAGAAATTGATTTAAAATCAACCGAGCATTAATATTGCGGTTTAGGCTGGTCACTTATGAAAAAGAGGAAGAAAATGTACAATTACAAATCACTGCAAAAGGAAGTGCTGGAAAACAGGAAGGAGTTGCACGAACTGCGGGAGAAGATGGAATCGTTATTGGAAACAATGGAAGTTTTGGCCGATAGGAGGGCGATGAAAGCCATTGCTGAATCAGAGAAGGATTTCAAGGCCGGAAGATTCAAGCGCTGGGATGAGGTAAAGGGTAGCATTTAGTGGAGGCGATCGTGAAAAGGTCGCATGGATATTGTTATTTCAAATAGGTTTGAAAGAAGCATTCGTCGCATCAGTAGCACATATAGGGAAAAAATCAAGGAAGCTATTGAAGAATTGAGGCTGGGAACTAATAGGGGAAAAAAGTTGGATGGCCGTTTGAGGGATTTTTATAGCCTGCGAATTGGTCCGTATAGGATAATTTATCAAATATTTGGAAATACCATTAAGCTTTCCGACGTTGGGCATAGGCAGAATGTTTACGATTAGTTTTAATTACATATAATAACGGTAGTGATGGAATGAACAAATCGGTAATTGTTGTATGCGACCACGGTAATGCAAGCCGGATGGTTGGGCACTTCCTTAGGATGGAACTGGATAGGCGGGAGATTTCGGCGGACATACTGGCAAGGGGCATTTTTGCGAAAATACCCACGGATGCAGAAATTATGGCCTCCGAAGCGGTTATTGTGGCTTTTGATGAGGGGCAGCTTGAGATTTTGAAAAGCCAGGGGTTCCCGGATGATTATGCCGCTTCTTGGAGGCAATTTTGCAATAGGGTGAAGAAATTGGGAAAGCCGATTTTTTGCTACCAGGATTACCGGACTCACTCAAGAGTCGAGCCAAAAACACTTGCGGATTTGGTGTTTGGAAAGTAAAATAGGGTTAAATTTCTGCTCCAAAAGACAAATTACCCTTACCAATTATTTCTTTTTTTTCGGGAATTTCTTCATGTTGAAATAAAAGATCTCCCACTGGTGGCCGTCAAGGTCCTCAAAAACCTTTGTGTACATGAAATCCAGAACTTCCGGCTTGCGGTACATGCGCCCGCCCGCTTGGATGGCCTTTGCAACCATCGAGTCGACTTCCTTTATGCTACCCACTTGGAGCGCAATTAGCACTTCTGTTACCCTTTTTGCGTCGGAAATTCTCTTTTTCGTGAATGTCTTGAAGAATTTTTCCGTAATGAGCATTGCAAACATGTTCTTGCCGATCATCAAGCTGGCGGCATTCTCATCTGTGAATTTGGGATTGAATTTGAAGCCCAGTTTCTTCCAGAAGGCCATGGTTTTGGTGAGGTTTTTGACCGGCAAATTGACGAATATCTGGCTGACCATTTTTGCATCCCATTTTTTTATCGAAATATTTTCAAATTATAGAAGCGGCCGGCTATAAAAGCATTGGGCTATAATTTGTTGTTGAAGAAGAAAATTACGGATGGAAATAGGGGATTCTATCAATATGATAAAAGATCAATCACCTTCGCTTTCAAAGCCGCATGCCTATGCCTGGGAGAAGGAATACCGGACCGGAAGGGGCAGGTGGAGGGGCACAACCAACTTTCAGTTTGAGGCAAAGAAAGGGAGCAGAATTTTAGAGGTCGGGTGCGGGAATGGAAAGCACCTAAGTTCGCTGCTGGATAAGGGCTTTGAGGTGCATGGGGTTGATGTTTCACCCAGTGCCATCAAATTGGCAAAGGAGAGAGTTAATTTGAGCAGTGAAGGTGCAAAACTGTTTGTAGGCGATGCCACAGCCCTTCAATTTAATGCCAATTTCTTTGATGTGGTGTTCCTTTTCCATATTTTAGGCCATTTGAGTAAAAAGGAGAGGGAAATGGCCATAAATGAGGCATTCCGGGTTCTGAAAAAGGGCGGAAAGTGCTACTTTAGGGAATTCCATGTTAGCGATTACCGGTTCGGGAGGGGAGTCGAAGTTGAAAATAACACTTTCCGGAAGGGGACAAACATCTGGGTGCATTATTTCACGGAAGAGGAAGTCAAGGAAGGATTCGAGAAAGCACGATTTCATGTTGCTAGCATAATTCTTGATTCATACAAGCACATTTTCCATGGGAAGGAATACGGGAGGTGCGAGATGGATGCAGTGGTAGTAAAATAAGTTCAAATGGGAAAAGCCGGTTTGTCCGGGGGCCATTTTACACTATAACTCAGCGGTGCACGTATTTCTTGTAAAGCCTTCCGATTTCGGTGATTTGGCTTTGGCGTATAGTCCTATTTTCCGTCATATGGGTGCGGATTCCGGCAAGTACCGCCTGATCCTCCTGGTCTATGTTGATTTTATTGCCCTTAGGACCGGTGAGTTCTTCCAATTTCATGAGCCTCGCCCAATTGGTCGAGAACCAAAGGTGGGTTTGGGGGTATACTTCCCTTGCGGGTGGCCTAATCCTTTCCCTTTGCATCCTTTGCGGCTCTTCAGGCATAGTGTTCACCCATTGTCAAATATTATAGGAATATCGGGAGATTTGAATAATAAGGTTGTGATTTGCTGGCAGATATGCCGATCAGGGAAAAGGGAAATGGCCAAATGACCAATCTCATTGTTTGCGCATTTTGCGCAAAACAACTCCCCAGCCACTCGATTTCCTGTTGGAAAGAGGCTCAACCCTTAGCACATCGAAGCCTTGCGAGCGGAAGTGCGCACGTATTGACCTTGCCGACCTGAATAAAAGCCCTTTTTGAGCAAGGGAAATCATGTGCTCGGACGCTGCTTTGTTTAATTCTGCCGTATGGAGTTGATCCTGCTGGTCGGCAACGAACGCTTCCCTGTCAGTGATTGCGGGGGGAAACCGGCCATTTTTTGCCTGCTCCAAAACCCGGAGTTTTTCCCCAATCAATATCTGGGAAAGGAGGATATTGGCTCCAAAATTTGCCAAAACATCACTTCCTGGGCGATGGAGAATCAACACAGCGCCTCCGCCAGGCGCAAGGACGCGCTTAAGCTCGCGGGTTGCCTGCGTTTGGTTGCCAGTTAGGTCAAATGCAAATGAGGAAAGGACCAAGTTGACGCTCCGGCTCCTGAACGGGAGGATCCGGATGTCGGCAATCGTGTGGCGGGGATGCCCAATCAACGAAGCAACTGGCAGCCGGTCACGGTTCCGTTCCATTTTGTCAACTGGCAACATTGGTCGGAAATCCGCGAAATCAAGGGTATGGAGCCTTGAACCGGGAATATCCATTGCAAGGTCGAATTCCGGCGTCCCGCTGCCGCTTCCAAGTGCGAGGATCTTTGGGGAGCCGCCAACTTTTTTAGCAAGCCACCTGGCGTTGCGGCTGTAAAAATCACGGAAGGGGGCCTCCTTGATGGGGCTTTCGGTGCCGAATGGGAAAGTATTCCAGTGCCTGCTGTAATATTCGCGGAATAAGCTTTCGGTGGCCATGGTAGGATTGGGATGAGAATGAATATATTTGTTGGTTGCTTGCCGGTGCCGAGCCTGGGGGGGCGCTTCCCGTTCCCGGCGTTACTTACAAGCCATCATCCCGGTGCGCTTGTCGAAGCCGCATCCGGATCCGCCGCTTGCTGGAGGCGCATTGAATTCATTCTCATAAATCAGGTTGCCAGAGATGTCGTAAACATAATGGATTACCTGGTAGGGGCTTACGGCGGACGCAGATTTTGAATCCTTCCTTACCCGAACGCCTGAATAATCATACGTATAATGCTCGGTTGTTCCGCCCGATGCCCTTGTTGCCTTGATGAGCATATTGTCGGGGTTGTACTCGAAGGATGAGGAAATGCAATCAATTGTGCTGCCGCAATTTCTTGATAGCAGATTTCCGCGCTTATCGTAACTCATATATGTATTGTAAGTGGGGCCTCCGGTAATTGCGGTTTGGAATTGCAAAAGCCGTTGGGAGTTGCCTCCAGCAGATTCGTATTCGTAGGTATAGGTTCGGGTATAGATGCCCGCGTAAGTTTCGGTCTGCCTATTCCCCGCCTCATCGTACGTGAACGAGAGGCTTTTCCCGGTTTCACTGATGGGGTTTGCGGACAGCCGGTGGAGGACATCATAGCTAAAGCTCCCCTTGATCGGGTCAGTTGTGCTTTGCGGGTCCAGCCCTTGCCTTACGGTTTGCAAGTTGAGGCTGGCGTCATATTTGAATGACCGTTTATAGAGGGTATTTGAGGGAGTGGAGCCCTTGTAGGTATTTGCGCTCTTCAAATTGTCGCGCAAATGGTACTCGTAATCGGTCGTGACCGCTGGCGATGCTGCTGAACCGAATTTGAGGAGGTCAACAGTATTGGAGGGATAATAGGTGACAGTTGCAAGCCTACTTGGATCCTCAACTGCGCTAGTGCGGCCAAAATTATCGTATTGGTATGTGGAAGTGCCAAGCCCTGAGGGATAAACGATGGTTTTCACCTGGTCGGAATCAGTGTACGTGTATGAGGTCGTGTAGGAGATTGCACTTCCGCCGTTCAAATCCGAGGTGGTTTTTACGACCGTTGCAACCCTTCCTCGCGAGTCATAAGTAAATGAGGATGAACCAGAGGCATCTGTAATGAAGCATACCCTGCCCTTGCCTTTTGTGCAAGTATCGTAGGAGTAGGTGGTGTCAGGCCATGTGGAGGGATAATCGACTTTTGTTAGGCGGTTCAGCTCATCGTAGGAATAGTAAATATTGGCGCCTTCAAGGGAAATGTCATCTATCCAGTTGAACTTGGTCTTGCAGACATTCCATCCCATGCCTGCGGGGCAATCCGTGCCCGAATAAATGTAAACGTTGGCATTGAGCCGAGGATCGGCAGGATCGGTGATTGGGGGGCTGTGTGGCAGGTTGTTTGCATCCTTGGCGGTGTTGAAGCTGCACACCCGATGGTCCCAGCCATTCACAGTTTCAATTGTTGAGCAGAACGGGGACCAATAGGAGCTCATGTATCTCCAGTATATCGATGAGCCGGACGAGTTAGGGTATTGGTTTACAGACTCAATCAAAACTATGGGCGAGGTCCCCGAGGAGGTGTTGACTTTGAGCCATACTGAAAATTGATAATTGGTATTTGGTTGTAGTTTTACATTTTGGTTTGCCCACCAATTCCCATATGCGGCTTTTATGCACCTAAAGCCCGAATGGCAATTGTTGGTTTCAAGCGTAAATGACTGGGATTGCTCACCGCTACCGGAATCCCAATCCTCAAACCCTCCGGATTGGCCGCCCACCGACTCAAAACCCGGATTTTTCAGAATTTCCACGGGCCCTTTTTCTATCACATTTCCAAGGTCGTTGTATTTGTAGCTAATGGTGCCAAGGTCGGCGGTGATTGCTGTAGAAAGCCTTCCTAAACCGTCGTAATTGTAATCAGTAATATGGCCTTCGGAATCTACTGAAGCATCCATTCCATTGAAGAAAGTGTATGCAAACGTATTGTCGTTGGCATAGGAAATGCCATCGGTCGAGCCTTCCTTGGAGGATACTTTGTTGCCCCATTCATCAAAAAGCGATTTCTTCCAGTAGCCCTTTTCATCCTTCATGGCATTGAATTCTTTTCCCGCATCGATTCCATAGGAATATTGGATGGTTTCAATGCCTGCAATTGTTGTGTCATCTGGAGGTGTGATTGTGGTGATCCGTTCCAAGGGGTCCGATAGGTATGCGAAGGTTGTTTTTGTGTCCGAATCCGTGATATCAGATGGATTGTTCCCGGTTTTGGGCTTGAACTGCTTTTCGAGCCTGCCGGCAGTATCGTAAGTGTTTTTAGTTATAATATTCGTCCCTCCTGAATTGATGAATTTTGTGAAATAATTCCGTCCAAACGCATCATAATGCTCCTCGGATTGGGTTTGCACTGCGCCCTCAATGCGGCGGATTTCGGTGATCGTTTCATCGGCAGTTGTCCCTGCAGCATAGGTATAAGTGACGCCGGCTGTTGCTTCCGCAGCTCCAGTGGCAGGATTGGGTTTTTTAACTGAGGTTAGCCTCCCAAAATTATCGTACCCGTATTCAGTTGTGGCAGTGGTGGAGGAGGATGTGCCAACTTTTACCGATTTCAAAAGCACCTGGTCATCCTCCCAAGTATATTCTGTATAATGGGTGTTTCCCGAAGTAGTGGGGAAATTCATCTTCTTGAGGTCGCCATAAAAGCCATTGCCGCCGGTGGTTCCAGGTATCGGATAATACTCGTAGGTATTTTTCATCCCGAGGGGATCAGTTTCCTCGAGAATTTGCCCATAATCGTTGTACGAATCGTAGGTTGTGACCAGCCATTTTGCAGCATCGGGATCATAAACTTTCGAATTCCTAAGCTTGATAATTCCCGAGCAGGGTTGCGATTCTGGAGGCTTATTTACGTTAATAGGGCAGCTATTCGTTTTTGTGCAGGTGCGAGTTTGTATTCCTGCAGTGCAGCTCCCAAAATCGCCGCAAGTCCAGGTGTCAGTGCAGGGGCAGAAATCAGTTGGATCATCGACACAGCCAGCAACCCAGCCGGTACCGCCCGAATTGCAGGTTTTGGTGCCTTGGCAGGTTTGGCTGCCGGGAGGCAGAATGTTGGCGCAGGCATAGGATTGCCCACTAGGGCAGCATGTAAATGCCGGATTTGCTTGGCATGAGGTGAAGCAAGCCTCTTTAATGCCTGTGCACTGCATCCTCCCGATGCACCCATTTGCACGCTCGCATTCGGACCACTGGCCGGTTAGGCAATAGCAACCCGGAATAGGGTCTGCCTTAATTGGCTGCGCTAGCAAAGCGATCATTCCTGCAATGAAAATTAATGATAGTGCGAATCTCATTTATGCTTCCTCTGAATATATGTACTGCTCCTGCGATTTTACCGTTTCAACTCCTGAGATAACATCTTTTTGGGTCACGGATTTTTTGAGGGAAACAACGAATCGGTTTTTAAGAATACCATCAATATGCACATCGCCTGTTCCGGATATGGCATACCCGATTTCAGTTTTGCGTTTTGTAACGCTCCCTTCCTTGTAGGAAGTGTAGGAAACCGGCAAAATTACCCTCTGATCAAGCCCAAGCCCATCATCGTAAAAATCATTGTAAGCGATGTCCGTGATTGTGGAAACGGATGTACCGGTTGCCGTATCGTAGATTGTTGTTTTTTTGCCGCTGGGAAGGTTGACGTTTGAATTGAAATAGTGGTTAGTTAGATCGCCATTTAGCGTCTGCGGGGATTTGTCCAATATTGATGCTGTGACCGGGGAAAAAGACCTCAGAGTCTCTTCAACCTTGACAAGGTTGCCTGCGCTATTGCGGTATTCGGTTTTATCGAGAAAGCCCCTAAGCCCATCATAATCATTTACTGCAATCAACGCCACCTTATCAACAGAATTTTCCGATGCTTTTTCGCACCATTGGTATTGGTCCATCTGCCCGGGATTGTATTCGGAAATTAGGCACAATATCTCGCCCGACAGGATAGCGGTGCTCGCCTCAGCATAGGGGTCGATTAGACCCGGCTCGATATTGTCGAGGGATAAATCATAGATGTGTTTTACGCTGCCTGCTGTGCCAGGGTTTATCGTTTTTGTCGTGAGGTAATAAACGTATTCCGGGGGGTCTTCCCGAAGCGTGTTAACGAACTTAAAACTCGTTCCCGCATAGGATTCTATCTTTTTTTGGACAAAATTTTCGGGTATTTTATTGACGAATCCTGCACGGTAAGCAGGGTTTATTGTCGGGACCGCAGGATTCTCGTATTCGTAATTGTAAGCGTAGGTGGCGGATTCCCCGGAAGTCCTGCTGGAAAGAAGTGTCTGCTTCATGCGGATGCCTCCCATCAAAAAAGTATGGTCGGCTGTGGGATCGGTATAAACGGTCACATCGGACATTGTGTCATAATCCCTGAATGTCACCGTGAAATCCTTGTATATTTTATCGTTTTCATAGGTAAATGCCGCCTTAAGGCCGGTCGGGTAGCTGATTTGGTTTAGTGACCAAACCTTTGCTTCTTCCAGCCCCCCGAAGGAGTCGAAATTAGGGTTAGCCTGGTTCTCCTTTTCTATCTCAAGCCCGTTTGGATTTGTGGTATAGTAGCCGAAAATATCCCGGTAATTATAAGGGTTCAAGCGGTTGCAGAGGGGCAATTTCGCATAATCCGGCCCGGGAAAGTAGCTGAACTCGTAAGAGGGGAGTGTATTGTCCAAGGTTTTACCGCGGAGCTTAATCTCAGTCAAGGTAAGCCTGGAGAGGGCCGTATTGTCCGGGATGCTGATGATCCCACTGCTCTTGCAGGAGCTAGGGTTGGCATTTTCAGCAGCAGCGGTAATGGTGTTCATTGTGTTGTAATAGAATTCTATCTCCCGGATAGCTGTGGTAGAAATGCTGCTGCCATCATAATTGGGGCCCTGGTTCTGGTATAGGGTTATGCGCTTTAAGTGCTTTGGTTTTTGGTTTTGGTTGCTATCGCCATCACTTGAAT
>Ga0209542_10021557_pt1 | contig 10086 bp, 13 predicted proteins | sample RifCSPhighO2_01_FD_184028 | JGI IMG/M metagenome (GOLD analysis project Ga0209542, IMG submission 184028) | Soil microbial communities from Rifle, Colorado - Rifle CSP2_plank highO2_0.1 (SPAdes) (version 2) | ecosystem: Environmental > Terrestrial > Deep subsurface > Rock core/Sediment ...
CCCCCGCCGTGACGGCCGAAGCCGCCGTACGTGTCAACAATTATTTTGCGACCTGTCAAACCCGTGTCGGCAGGCGGACCGCCTTTCACGAAGCGGCCTGTCGGATTGACGTGTATTATCGTGTCTTTATCGAGCAGGCTGCCGCACACAGGCAATATTACATGCTCCCTGATACTGCGCCGCACTTCTTCTATGGGCATATCAGCATGGTGGGCGGATACAACGACGGTGTGAATTCTTTTCGGTTTGTTGCTTTCGTATTCGACGGTTACCTGGCTCTTGCCGTCGGGCCGCAGCCACGGGAGCGTGGTTCGGCGTGCTTCAGAAAGCTTTTTCACAAGCTTGTGCGCGAGCGTTATCGGCAGAGGCATAAGCTCGGGCGTCTCGTTTGTAGCGTAGCCGAACATGAGCCCCTGATCGCCCGCGCCCTGTTCTTTCTGGGTCACGCCAATTGATATGTCAGGGCTCTGCTCGTGCAGCGAGACTATAACGGAGCAGTCGTCGTAATTGAAACCGTACTCGGGCTTATCGTAGCCGATACGCTTAAGCACGCCGCGCGCGACTTTTTGTGCGTCTATGTATCCCTTCGTCGTGACCTCGCCGGCGATAAGAATAAGGCCAGTTGTCGTAAGCGTTTCGACGGCGACGCGCGAGTCCGCGTCCTGCTTCAGCAGCGCGTCAAGTATCGCGTCAGAAATCTGGTCGCAGACTTTGTCCGGGTGACCTTCGGTGACAGATTCAGAAGTAAAAAGATACACCATAAACTTTTGGTTTATTTTAAAAGTTATAAAAGGCTTTGGTGCAGTTATTCGGCGTAGTAAAAACAGCAGAATCGGAATGACATGCATCGGAAAAAATCATTCTGTCTCAGGTGCGTCTTGTGACGGTTTCGTTGTATCTACGGGTCTATAGCCTTGACGCAGTGCTTCTTGAACAAATTTGTCTGCTGCCGGATGGTCGGGATAAACAAAAACATCCTCGGTTCCGTGATGAGATTCAATACGTGCAACAGGACGTCCGTCAATTGCAATATCCGCTACGTGCGGATCGAAATCGACCCAACCGTATATGGTTCCAGGATTTGATCTTGCGAAATTTCGCGAAAGATGATACCTGTCCAACAAGCTATCAATCACACCAAGCATGTAGGGTAGAAAACCCTTTGGTTGAATGTCTTTGTGCAAGTGAGATAACGGCATCTAAACCACCTATGCAGCAGCTTCTTCCTCTTTGGCTTTCTTCTCTACTTCCTCTTCTATGTCAAGAGCCTCGGCCATTTCCTTGTAGCGGTTTCGGATAGTGACTTCTGTCACACCGACCACGTCAGCAACTTCGCGCTGCGTCTTTCTTTCGCCTTCAAGAACCGAGGCGATGTAGATCGCAGCAGCTGCGCAGCCACATGGGCCCTTTCCTGAGATAACGTCTTTTTCCTTGGCTGTTTTGAGTATCTTGATTGCGCGCATCTGTGTCCTGTCGGAGAGCTTTAGCATTGAAGAGAAGCGTGGAATGTAGCTCTCGGCTCTTGCCGGCAGTATGCGTATGTCGAGTTTGCGTGAAATGTAACGGTAAGTTCTTCCAAGCTCTCTTTTGCCTATACCCGAAGCCTGGGATATCTCCGTCAGTGTTCTTGGTGTTTCGTATTCACGTGAAAGTGAGTAGACTAGTGCAGCTATAATCGATTCTATAGATCTTCCTCTTACCAAACTCTTCTGCAAAGCCTTTTCGTAAAGTTTTGCAACTTCCTCGTGTAAAGTTTTTGGCAAACCAAGGAACGAAATGAGACGCTGTAGCTCGGATAGAGCAAAGCTCATGTTGCGATCCTTGCTTGTGAGCAGACGCTTCTGCCATTTTCTTATTCTAAAAAACTGAGAACGCTTTTTGGCAGGCACTTTGAACAATTCTGTCGTGCCTTTGCCTATTTCCGTGGTAAGTCCCTTGTCGTGACGCTTGTGTGTCAGCGGGGCTCCGGTGCGCGCTCTTTTGACTTTCTGGTCGTGATCGAATGCGCGCCATTCCTGACCTGTGTCAACCATTGATTCTTCCATGACTAGACCGCACTTTGCGCACACGCGCTCGGCCTTTTCAGGATCTCTGTAGAAATGCTTTGAACCACATTCAGGACACTTATCCATACAAACACACCTCAACTATGATTTTTGTTACACTACGATAGTTACTAGTCCATCGGAGCCAACCTGATACTTTCAGCAGTAAAGTATTTAAAGATTTCTCCATTTGAAACAGTGGTATTTAAATACCTATGCTATGACGGCACTGTTGCATAAAGTGCTGTTTTATGCACTTATAGCCCGATTTGGTGCATATTTGTTGCTGGAAACTATGTTAGGCTAACAAGGTTTTATAGTTAGCTATGCGTAATAATAGCAATTTGATGAGTTTAATAAAGGCAAATGAGGCAGGCTGCAATTTACCGACGATGTAACCGGCGGACTTATGCAATTCCTGCCCCACTGCTTGTCCACGTCAGTTTCGAGGCCGTTGTGGACAAGAAATATTATTTTTCTCCCCTCTATATGTATAGTCTATCTAATCCTAACAAACCCCTGTTATTTTTCTGCATCCTTTTTCAATAGATTCTTTTCTACGTGATCCATACCTGTCCTTGTAATAGACCATGCTCGGATATTATCTTTCTTCGCTGCTGTTGTCAGAAATCCCTTTGTTACAAGGTTATTCAGCATCACACCCCAATTCTTAGCCGGCGGCTCAAGCACTTGTTTGAAAATAGAGGCCATGTCGTTTGCATGGACTGTTTGAGTCCCTGTTTGCCATAGGTAATACACCATCAAAATAATCTTGTCAGATATGTTGCGAGGTTTTGTTTGAGACATCAATTCTGAAGCACTTACATTAAGAAATTGATTGCTTCCTTGTGAAGTAGATGTAGTAACAACAGGAACGCCCATTGACGACATGCCTGAAATCTTTTCAATTATTGTTTGTATGTCATCAAGACTATCAATTATTTCTTTAGCGTTTTGACCTTCAACAGTCATTTCGCTTTTCCCTTGAACAAGTTTGATGTTTATTTTCATGACCTCACCGAGACATAACTATGATATTTTATCATATAAAGATATCATGAGCATGTGAAGAAAACTACTATTTCATCACGTTTTTGTGCTTTTTTGCACAGATTTCTTCTATGGCAAAAAACGAAAGAGTCTGGGTAACACTGTCCAAGAAACAGTTAGCATTTTTGGACAAGTTAATAGAAGAAGGGACTTTAGGCGCAACAAGACCTATTGTTGCCAGATGGATAATTGCGGATTACCTGAACAAGAAGTATCCTAATTCTTCAAGGCCTTCTTGATCAGCGTGACAACTGCATCATTGTTGTTTTTCGCACCGGAATCTATCTTGAATTTCAGGACTTCATTCCAGAGCTTGTCATCAACGTCAAGGATTAACTTCTTAGCCATTATTAACACCTGTTAATAACTATTAACAAATAGCTTTAAGTAGTTTATCCCATTAATAATCATTAATAACTGTTAATGGAGAGGAATAAGATGCAAACACAAAACACAGATGATAGAAAACCTTAACCTACCACAGAATAGGTGGTTAGGACTGATAAAACAAGCATTACCGAGCAATCACAACACTAAAACCGCCATAGAAATTTAAAGCGGTGTGTGTAAGATAATAGAATGCTCATAGAAGTCTTTTCTGCTAAATGGGATAGATACGTAAAAGATGTAGATGCGCAGATAAGACAGGCAATAGAAGCTTCTGGAGAAGACGTTGAAGTGCATATTCTTGATATCGGCGTGCCTGAGAATGAAAAAAGATTAGAGAACTACATTATGCAACTCGAAAAAAAGCACGGAGTAAAACAAAATCCTGTAATTGCTGTTCCTTTGATAGTAGTGAATGGTCATCCAATCACAGTTGGAATTAGTCCCACGCTTGAAAAAAGAATGATAGAAACAATCGAACTTTATAGGACTGAAGAAGATGACGCATGACGCAGTAAATATTCTTGATTTTGAATGCGAGGATTGTAAGGGCAGATGGCAAGTCCGGGCTGATACACCCGCTCATACTATAAAGCCACCCAATCTATGTTGCTTTGGTTGTGGAAGCCGGAAGATATTCTTTATTGGTAGAAAGAGCAACGATGACATGATGCCTGATTTTCCTTCAACATCATCTTAGAGACATCAACAACAAAGACAGATAATTAATTTTGCCTAACTTATATTGTATTTTCTTTCAAAACTCTTTTCAAATCGCTTAAACATATTGTGCAAATACCTTCGTCGCCAATTTGTATGAGAGGAAACTGTCTTCTATCATTGCAAAACACACATTTTGCCATATACAATACTTATCGATGTAATTTTTAGTAGCCACAAACACGCAACATATCATTTTAGCACACTTCCTGCAACAATGCCGCTATGACGTGCGGCTATTAAATACAGAATTCCGAACTTTATGGCGATTTTGACATATTTTATGTTTTCTCTCTACCCATCCAGACATCTTCCCACTTTCTGAAGTCTTCCTCGCTGACGTAACGGCGTTTTTGCTTGTCCTGCTTTGGCCTGTTCCTTATAGAATACAAACCAAGAGCCGCACCGAACAGAAGACCTGCTATATGGGAAAGGTTGGCTATGTCACTGGGATAAAAGACGCCTGCCGCGTCAAGAACAAGCCAGAACGCGGCTGCTACGGCCATTGGCATCGGCACGCCGTACGTCCAGACGGTTAAGCGGGGACGGATAGCTGCCAGATATCCCATAATACCGAAGATCGCGCCGGACGCGCCTAGCAGCGAGACGTAGAGAAACGATCCTGCAACTCCTGCTATTATACCCGACGAGAAATAAACGGCGAGAAATTTCTTTGTGCCTATTTCGTGCTCAAGCAGCAGACCGAACAGAAAGAGGGCGAACATGTTGCTCAGAAGATGGAATACGGAGCCGTGGAGAAACATTGATGATATTATTGTATACGGGTTTTGCTCTATATCATGGAGAACGAATGCGCCTGTAAAGCCGCCGACCAGATTCTGGATAATAAAAACAACAGCATTCGCGGCAATCAGCCAGACGACGGGGCGGTTCATATTATTTTATACTTGGCATACAACTAATAATCATGCTGTCGCTGCTTACGTTCGAGCGGATCGCCAAGAAAAACGGCGTGAAACGAATATCAAAAGAGGCCCTGGAGGAATGCAGGGAGATTATAGAGGAAAAGGGCGTTGAGATGTCGGAGCACGCTGTTAAGGTCAGCCGTTTTGCCGGCAAGAAGACTGTCATGGATACTGATGTGAAGTTTGTTGTTGAACGGGACGGGTAATTCTCAAAGTAATACTTTTATAGTTAACCGGCATATAGCCCGTATGGTTTCATCAACTGAATGTTTCCTGAATGATGTGTACGGTTACGCAAAGCTGGGCGCACTGATGAGAGGCGAAAAACCGGAAGATATGCAGTTACGAAAATTTCTCGACGGCACGATGTTAGGGACTTGGGGTCCGTACCATATGCCCGCACCGCACGTAATCAGAACTACCGACAATATGAAAAGATATCCGAGCCATGACTGTCGCGAAGATTTGCACTATCACATTGCAGGCCAGAATCTATTTTGTGGCTATAACGGTGACGAAGCTAGAGAGTTTCTGGAAAAGTATGCTGCCCCGTTATTCCCCGATGCACCTGTTCGTAGTCAAGCCTTATCATTCCACAACACTTGGATGCACCAAATGGACAGCGGAGATTTCAGGCTGATCCTTACAGGCGCAGCCGCGGGCAATACTACCAGAGTACTGACTGTAGATTTTAACGCCCCCGAGGAAACTGCGGAGCAAATAAACAGAACAGTCGGCAGATACTACGGCATGATTAACAACCAAGCGCGTTTCTGAGTTTTCTGCATTTTTATATACGTTACTGCTAATTAGTAGCCGATGAAATGCTTCGCATTTCTTTTAAAATCCAGAAATGAAAATATATTAGTGATTTAAAAATGGAAAAGAAATCAACAGAAATCAAAAATCTGAAGCAGGGTTCTTACGTTCTAATTGACGATGTGCCGTGCGTTGTTGAAAAAGTGCAGAAGAGCAAGTCGGGCAAGCACGGGGCCGCCAAGGCAAGGCTGTCAGCCCGCGGGCTGTTCACGGACGTCAAGAAGATCATAGTAAGGCCGGGCGACACCAAGATGGACGTGCCGATAATAGAAAAGAAGACAGCGCAGGTCATATCGCTTTCAGGAAAGAACGCCCAGCTCATGGACATGACAGATTATAACACTTACGACGCAACAATACCCGAAGATTTCGATGTCCAGCTTGTCGAGGGCGATGAAGTCACTGTATGGGAATTCGGCACCTACCGGGTAATAAAAGGAAAGAAAGTCTGATTTGTTCTTAAGCTTTTCTGAAATTCATTCTTTATGGCTGATATTGAATTGCCGCGATGTCGGCAGGATGCTTTGTATTTTTCTGTTGACGAGACAACGATGCGAAATCTCGGTGCTGCGGTTTACAGGAAAATTTCCCAAGAGCCGGGTGCCTTTGCTGACAGCATAGATCCAAATCCGCTGCTTTACACGCGGTTCGAAACGGAGATACTTGAAATAGACAGGCTCATGAGGGAAACACACCCAGAAGTCTATTCTTCCCAGGACCTCACCGACCGTGCAGCCGACTGGGTTTTTGATGGCTACCTGCATGCGGCTCTGGAAGATCCTGCAAACACTGCATACAAAGATTTGATAGACGATTTGCTTAAGCCCTCCGGCTGAATCTTAAAATACCGCGCATTACAATGGTAATTCATGGACTCCCATGACAGAAAACTGCTCAAGGTGCTCAAGTTTCTCGTTAAATTCAACCTGATAGCCATACCGCTTTACGTCATAATCATACTGGAGTGGCGGTTTGTCGAGCTGCAGCAGATGACAGCCAACCTGGTTTACGGTTTGCTGAACTACGTCGGCGCGAATCCTGCTATAAACGGATATCTCATCTCGATACCCGTAAAGAACGGAACATGGGGCGCGCTGATAAACTGGGACTGCACGGGCTGGAAGAGCATGCTGGCCTTCTTCGCTCTGGTCATGGCCACGGATCTGCCTATGCGGCGCAAGGCGTACGGGCTTCTCCTGATACCCTTAATATATGTCATAAATTTGTTCAGGATATTCTTCATGTTTTTCTACGTGAGGACTTTCGACCTTGCGCACTATAATCTCGTGCATACCGTGGTGTGGAGCTGGGGGCTTATACTGGTAATACTCGTGCTCTGGGTGTTCTGGCTAAGGCATGATTTTACAAAGTTTTCATTGCCGAAGGGAAAAATAAGGAAACATCATATGCCAAGGCGGAAACCAAAATTAGAACAAAGACACATCCATCGATATGTATTGGATCAAAAAACAAAGCCAAAAATCAGGCGCTCGGACGCATCGGCGCATTCAAAACCTATGCATAGTGTGGCACATTCACGGCCAAAGCTTACGGCGCCAAAACTAACCCCAAAGAAACGAAAAAAACCTTCTTCAAATAAAAAAATCACGCGTCCCGTCATGAGAAACCGTACCCGGTGAATCAAATTTCACCCGTAAAGTTTCCTTGGAGAACTATACATGACAAGGATTGCCTTGCCTGTATCGCTCTGCCTGATAGCAGAGCTATATATATTACGTAAACCCTAGATAATTAATACGTGGTTCTATGGACAAGATAAACGTTTCGCCCGACAAGATTTTTGAGATAGACCAGCGCATAAACGGGCTGGAAGAGAGGCTGAAGCTTGTATTCAGCGAGATAGAGAAACGGCTTGACCAGGTAAAGCCGCACGAGGAATACAGTACGGAAGAGCGGCTGCAGGAGATGGAAGACCTTATGCTTCTTTTGCAGCTTGAGACGACGAAAATACGCGAAAAAGTCGGCGAAACGTCGATTGATTTCGGCCTTGCGCCAAGCGTGCCCGATGCGGCTGCCCGGCTTACAAGAATCGAGGAGGAACTCGGAAGGGCTCATAATAATACTGAGGTGCCGACAGACGGCGCTGATGCGAAGATAGCGCAGCTCGAAGAAAAAATAAAGGCGCTCGAAGAGAGGCCGCTGAATCAGTCGGAAAAACAGATAAAATCGGGCGTGCATGATAATATCAAGGAACTTGAGAAGCGGATACGGACTCTGGAGGCGCTGCTTGAGAGAAGGGGCCAGAAGGAAATGGAGCACGTGGAATCACACCTGCTCTCCGACATCCAGGATATACTGAGGCACTGATAATGGCTAACGACAAACGGCTAAAGGAAGTTGAAGACTCGGTACGTGCGATTGCCGAGTACGTAAAGCAGCAGAACGCGAAACTGGAAAAGCAGGTAAACGATAAATTAAGTAATATTCACACAGACGAACCGCTGATGTCCAAGAACTTTACGGAAGAACTTGAAGACCTGCGCAAGAAGCTTGATTCTGTTACCAACGAAAGACACGTTTCCCCGATAAAACTGAAGAGCCTAGACGATTTCGAGGAAAGAATAAGCGGGCGTATCGGCAAGCTGGAGGAGAACGTGGCAAATATACGCGTAGTCGACAGCAGCAAGGTCGAGCAGAAAGTCGGCGGTTCGGTGAGCACTGTGCGCAAGGAATTCGACGACTTCAGGCACGAGATAGTGCCAAGGCTGCATTTTATCGAAGGCAAGCTCAACAAGGTAAAGGACGACATCGACGAAATCGCAGCGTCGGCAAACACCGACGATGTGCGGGAGAAAATAGAAAGCGTTGACCGCAAGCTGAACCAGGCTCTGGGGATGAAGAACCAGATAGACGAGGTTGAACGCGGAATAAAATTTGCAAGGGAACTGGAGAAACGCGTCGCCAAAGTGGAGCAGGACGATCCGACGCGGCTGCGCAGCGACCTTTCTAATATTGCAAAGGACGTCGACTCGCGGCTAAGGCTGATTGACGAACGCATGGTCAAGAGGGACGCCGAGGAGTTCAAAAAAATATATGACGACATAGGCGGGCAGTTCCACGCGGAAGCGGATTCGATAAAGAAGCTGGTTGAAAATTTCGAACACGCACGGAATAATCTGGAAATACGGATGAAGGGCATGGAAACCAGATTGTCCAACAAGGAGAACGAGGGATTCAGGCAGCTATCCGACGACGTGTCAAAGAGACTCAAGGCAGAAAATGCGTCCGTGGTCGATGCCATGAAGAGAGACATGGAAGAATTCGGACGCGTGCGTCACGGTCTCGAAACGAGAATGCACGGGGTTGAGCTGCGGCTGACCAACAAAGAGAACGAGAATTCCAAGAAAATTTACGACGAAATCGACAAGCAAATCAGGAACGAGACTTCTTCCCTCGGGCGCGTGAGGGCGGAGCTTGAGGAAAGAATGCATGCCGTTGAGGCACGAGTTTCAAAGAAAGAAGGCGAGGACTTCAAGAAAATTTACGACCAGGTTGAGGGGCAGCTGAAGGACGAAGCGGCTGCGATGAAGAGGGACATGGAAGAGTTCCACAAGACGCGGTCACTGCTTGAGGAGAAAATAAACGGCGTTAACCTTATGCTTACGCAGAGGCAGGCAACGGAGTTCAAGAAAATTTACGACGAGATGGACGACCACAGAAACATGCTCAACAAGGAAGTCGGGAAGTTCGACGGCAGCTATAACTTATCCGTCAACAAACTTCGCGACGAGATGGACCGCCGCGTGAAGCAGCTGGAGATAGCAGAAAAGGACGAGGTCAAGAGGCTGGTCGAATCAGTGGAGCGCAGGATGAAGATGGCGGATGAGCACAAGACGGCTCTGCAAAAATTCACGGAAGATGCCACAAAGAAAATGCGCGAAGATCTCGAGAGAAGGATGCGCAACGTGGAAGAGCACAAGCTTGGATTTGATAATGACGCTGTAAGACGGCTGGAAGAGGAAACAGCTAACGTGCGGCACCTTCTGGATAAGGAAGCCGTCAACAGGATGGCGGCGGAAAAGAAATACGCAGAAGTGGCTGACGCCGTGTCGCTGGCTACGGGCGACAGCAAGATGGCCGAGGAAATAAGGCACAAAATAAACCAGCTGGAAGAGCAG
>Ga0209542_10021558_pt1 | contig 10086 bp, 13 predicted proteins | sample RifCSPhighO2_01_FD_184028 | JGI IMG/M metagenome (GOLD analysis project Ga0209542, IMG submission 184028) | Soil microbial communities from Rifle, Colorado - Rifle CSP2_plank highO2_0.1 (SPAdes) (version 2) | ecosystem: Environmental > Terrestrial > Deep subsurface > Rock core/Sediment ...
AGCCCTCTCCCAGAACGGGAGAGGGGAACTCTTTGCTCTCTACTCCCGTCTTCACACCTTCTTCATCGTTATCGCTCTACTCACAAAAAATATGCATGCAAATAAAACAAGAACTATGATTTTTATGTATGTTGGTGCTACAACTGCAATAATACCGAGCAGCGCCGTTACTACCCCAAGTACTAGAAGTATCCCCCATGGTGATATATTTGCACGTTGCAACCGATGATGAATATGAGACGTTGTATCGCCCTTGGTTGGATTTTTATGATTTACCATGCGATACACAATAACAAACAATGCATCAAGCACAGGTATTGCAAGTACTATACAAGCAGTCGCTATTTTCCCGCCACCAATCATAGCCGTCATGCCTATAAAGAGCCCTAAAAACCAACTGCCGCTTGTCCCTAAATATACCCTTGCCTTTGGCGCATTCCAGAGAAAAAACGCGAGCAGCGCGCCTATTGCAATAAGCGACATCACGAACGTTGTTGTATCTTGGGTTGCAGGAAGCAGACTAATACCCGCAAGTGCCACGAATGCGATTATGCCAACTAGTGTTGCAAGCCCATCGGTGCCATCCAAAAAATTCATCGCATTCATGCAGACCATAAGCCAAGCAAATGCTAGTAGCCCTCCCATACTAAGCACAATAACCCCACTTCCAAATGGGTTTGTAATATACGGAATTGTCCAACCAAAATACACTGCCCACGCCGCAATTAATGCTTGCCAGAACAACTGCCTACGCACAGATATATTTTGATCTTCATCAAGACGTCCAATAATAATAACTACTATTGTTGAGCCAATAAGTCCGAGTACAAGATTCGTGTCGTGGAGGATAATTGCTGCGGGCATCATAATAACCAATGCTAAAAGCCACCCAATAAAATAAATTGGCTTCCCGGTAGAATACACTCTCCAGGCAACAGGGCGCTTTTTAATAAGCTGATATAAGAGCGCATACACCGCAACAAATACCCCGAGCAAGGCAGCGAAATGCCATGGGGATACAATGCGGGTATCAAACATCATATAGCCTCTATCCCTCGCGCAGTTACGTGCTTGCGCGTTTTTTGCATCACATTAAAATTCAAATCCCTACCTAGCATGAGGCGCGTTTCGGAATCAAGTGCGGGAAATGCAGAAAGAAGCGTAGCAATCAGCGGCACAAGAGCCCACTGTAAAATAATGAGCACATATCTCCACGGGCTATAGTGTTGCGGCTTTCGTGGAAGTAAAAGAATAGTGAGCGTTGCGGAAATAATCAACCCAGACATGGCAATAGTCATGAGCGTTCTTGTAATAAACGGCAAACTATACGAAAGAAACGTTTGGTGAAACACCGGGTTCCCAAACAGTACGGGTATCCACCCTAACACCGCAACAATAATTGCGGCAGTCGCCCAGGAATAGTGCCCTTCAAGCGTACGAAATACATACGTGAATTTTGTACCAAATGGAATATTTTTGTTATGTAAAAATCCTTCAACCAAATACGGAAAGTTTTCTATACCCCACGCCCACCGCCGTTTTTGTTTGTACTGATTAAGCAACGTCTGCCACCATGTAGGTGCAAGTGCCGCATCCATAGAAACAGTGGTGTAAAGTGGGATGGTTCGATAGTTCCCGTCATACCGCAGCAGGCACTGCCAAAAAATTCGAGAATCCTCTGAAATAATATTCCGCTGCCAATATCCTACATCGTGCAAAGCTTTGAGTGTCATGGAATGGCTCGAGAACGTAACGAGACGCTCTGGGCGCGTTGACTCGATCATTTGCCAAAAGGTAGAACCCATTGCCACAACGCGTGAAAACGACGGTGCGTCCCACAGATTGTTGTTGTACACAGGAATTGGCTGATAGCTTGCACGGTACGGATTGGGAGTTGTTACAAACGTATGCGTTAAATATGAAAAATATTCCAGCGAAACTACGGTGTCGCTATCAAAATTACTCACGAGCACAAATTCTTCCGGGATTTTTTGATCAGCGAGTTTTTCTTCCATTTTTTGCAGCGCCCATGTTGCATTCGCACTTTTCACTCTCTTCTCTCCCGGTAACCCATCCGGATGAAACGCCGTTACAAATGTTGCAAATTTCGATCCAAATTCTTTGGTAAGCGTTTTTGCACGTTCTTTCGCCTTTAAGCCGGCTCGCTCTTCAAAACCTATCACCACATGCATACGCTCTTTTGGAAAGTCTGTTTTTGTAAGCGACTCAAGTGAAGTCCGAAGTACATGGATCGATTCGTCGTATGTTGGTATTACAACTACATGATGCACGTTATTCCAATCTAATGGACGCTTTTCAGCCAAGAGTCGTTCGACCCAGTTAATAGTTCTGTATTCTTTCAAACGCCGATACGCATATAGAAGATGAATCGACATATACACAATGCGAATTAATAAATATACATCGTATGCAATTACGAATATTGCGATCCAAAACGGTAAAACAAATGCGAGTGCGGTAAGGCCAATTAACGTCCCCCACGACAAAAATCCCGGGAGCATTTCCCAGATTCGCCTGCGTACTCGTTCCATGTTTATATCAATTAAAATTGAGTAATATGCCATATGTGGTAAGTAAAAGAATTTGCAAAAACGGCATACTCATCCAAAGAATCCAAAAAGCAACTTCACTTGCTCGTTGTATATATCGCGCCAAAACGATATTTACAATAATAAGGAGCAACCCGATACTAGGGAGCGTAATAATTTGCCACCCCTGCCCTATAAAGTCAATACCAACTCCTGCGGTGTAGTGGAGAACGGCATTGGGAGAACTTTTTGGAAATGTAATAAGAACAATGAGCCAGAGGAGGAGGTTGAGAATAAAACTACTACCCGCCACGGCGGCGCCCGCCAATCCGGCCGGCAGGGGTAAGCCTGTCAGTTTAAAGTCCTTGAGATTCATATTCTTTTGCAACAGCTAAAACTCTTTCACTATACCACGATTGGCCTTCCCAATATTTTCCGCCTACATAGCGTTGCAACGCTTCCGCTTCTTTTGCACGATCTGCTGCACCTCTGTCTGCAAGAAATATTGCTGTTGCAACAAACGCATCAGATAACTCAAACGGGTTTGCAACGGGTTTCTTGGTAAATTGCATAATTCTTGGCTGCAACCCTTCAAACGTTAGCGGCATAAATTGCCCTGGCCCAATTGCACCACTGCGAGAAATTGCCGTCTTGTACGGATCAAGCCCTAACGTGCTGGTAATACGCAAAAACGCTTCTCTATTTTTCGAATAGGGCATATTATCCGGAAATACGCCGCTTCCAACATTTGCCCCAATACCCGACTCTACTTTAAGTACTGCCATAATAACTGCAGGGCGAACGCCAGTAACTTTACCCGCGAACTTTGCCATGTCGACAGCCGTCTGCAGTGAAACGTTTACCTTTCCACTTTGCAAGGTAAATATCTGTTTGTTAATTTCTTCCCGTGCAGCTTTCGCTTCTGCGATAAGACCTTCAAACTCAAGTTGCTTTTGTTTCTTTTGCGCTAAAAACGTAAGCTGATTTTGTTTTTTTACTGCAAGTTCTCCCTTCTGTGCATCTAATAGTTCTTGTAGCTGCTCCAAGTCTTCTGCTTGTTCTTGTAAATTCTCTTCTTTTTCCTGTAACACTTGCTGCGTACTATGCATTTCTGTAACAACCCCTACCGCTCGTTGCTGCAACGTTTTATATTCTTCCCGACGTACTAATACATCACTTAAACTATCGGTACTAAAAAATAATTTCATCATTGGCTCAGATTCATGCTCATTCAACTTTCGTACTAGTAACGTAAGTTCGAGTTTCTTTTTGAGTATTTCTTGCTCAAGTGCACGCGCATCTCGATTTGTTTGTTCTTTTGTCGTGTTTACCTTCGTAATTGTTATCTCTGTTTTTGCAAGTTCTTTTTCTGCGCGTAAAAGCTGGGCCTTTAGTTGTTCTATTGCTACTGCAATTACCTGCGCTTCTTCTTGTGTTGCGTTTTTTTTCGCGCTTAACTCTGCGATCTTTTTATTAACCTCGTCTATTTCTTTCTGCCTCTGGGCAATTTGAGTATCTATATCTACTCCCGGGGCAGCGCGTACTACAAGAGGAGTGCACAGCAGAACTGTAAGCAATATAAATATTCTAATGTTCATGTGCATCCAGTCCCCAACCTTGGATTAGCCCTTGCCACTCTTTAGAAGTTCCTGACTCTTCTTCAAACCTGGCAATCGCTTCTTCTGGTGTCATAATTTGAACGCCATCCGCTTCGCCTGCATCGAGTAGGTGCCGATCGCTTGTCACAACAACCTCAGCGTCTCCACCTACTGCGGCCTCTAAAAATTTCATATCTTCTTCATCGTCCAGCGTTACGTCCACATACTCTGGCTCTGTGTGCTCCAACATGGAAAGAAAATCTTCAATACGGCTTCGGTAATCCTTGTCGGCAATTAAGCGCGCAAGAATCAAGCGATATTCACCTACAACCTTTTTGGTTGCAATTGCGAAAAGCTCTCCACTCCGTACGGCATCAATTAGTTTGGCCTCAGCACTGTAGTCATCCTGAAAGCCATCAATAAGAACATTGGTATCTAATACAATACGCATGATACATATACTACCTACTTCTGAAAACTTTCCAATACCTGGTGTGGAAAACCTTTTAACATTCTTTTCTGTTTGTTGGTATACTGTTCGTATGGCACTTTCAGATTTGAGTAAAAAACAAAGCGAGACGCTTGATGCAATTAAGACATTTCTCGCAGCACATAATTATGCGCCCAGCTACCGAGATGTAATGAAAGCAATGGGAATTAAATCTCCAGCCACGGCGTATGCACATGTACAACAACTCAAAGAAAAGGGGTATTTGAAAATTAAGAACGGCGAAATGCGTTCAGTAGAACTTACAGAGAAGTCGAATATCTTTACCAAAGGTATCGAATTGCCGTTAATTGGATTAATTGCAGCTGGTTCTCCTATACAAGCAATCGAAGAGCGAGAAACAATTACCGTTCCACTGGAACTGCTTCCAAACTTAAACTGTTTTGCGCTCCAGGTACGCGGAGAGTCAATGGTAGATGACGGAATTTTAAATGGCGATTACGTTATTATTGAACGCAACTTTTATCCAAAAAACGGAGATGTAGTAGTTGCGCTGGTTGATAATGAAAATGCAACATTAAAAAGATACTACCGAGAAAAAACCAGAATTAGACTCCAGCCGGCAAATAAAAAAATGAAACCAATTTATGTAAAAAACCCCACCATTCAAGGAATTGTCCGCGGAGTTATCCGAAGATACGAAGAAGAAAAGAGATAAGCGTCGAGTTCCCCTCTCCTGTTCTGGGAGAGGGCCTAGCCCGCAGGCAGGGGTGAGGGGCGTGTTTGCGAAATGGAGAGAAATAAAAAAAGCCGCCCGCCACGAGAACGGCGCGCTGAAATGGATTACTAATCACCGAAGCGGTAAGCCTTAATCAGGTGTCGGTTCGAATTCAATCCGCCCACCCATTTCTCGATATAGCTTTACAACGGTTGCCCAGTAAACTAATTTGGTTTCTTGCTCCGTCGCCCGAGGTTCAACTTTGACTCGTTTCGCAATCCCCCAAATTTGTTGATCGAGGATCACTGGCCTCCCGCGACCCTCAAAGCCTTCTTCTCCTTCGCTGGCCTCTCCTTTCCACCAATCAGGATCATTCTCCCAAGACTCTGGCATTTAACTCTCCTCTGTTTTTAAAGTGTGCTGGATTTACAAATGTCTGAGTGCAATCAAAATACTCCCTTGTTTTCTTTTTGTCAATATGTGGTATAATAGAATCATGAGCAATCAAGATATAAAAAATGCTGTGTGCAAAGCAATGAAGACAATGCCCCACAAGGATGCTATTCGCCGTATTCGCTTATTTGGGTCTCACTTACATAACGAAGCAACAGCTAAAAGTGATATTGATCTACTAATTGACTTTGACGATAAGGCTTCGATTGGCTTTTTCGCATTGGTTGATATCCAAGATGCATTTAAAAAAGAACTTGGAAAGGAAGTTGATGTAGTTACTCCTCGAGCTTTAAGTAAATACTTTCGAGACGAAGTATTACAGGAGGCACAATTATTATATGAACAAAAATCCAGCCCTCGTTAAACATATTCTAGATGCAATAAAGACGATTAACGAATATATCGCCAAAAGAACATTTGATGATTTTTGTAATAATCAGATAATAGTTGATGCTGTAGTTTTCCAATTTATGATTATAGGTGAGGCCTCAACAAAATTAAGCAATTCTTTTCATGAAAAACATTCCGATATTCCCTTTCATCAAATTATTGGCCTTCGAAATAAGATCGTTCATGCATACTGGATCATTGATACAAAGGTTATTTGGGATGCCTACAAAAACGACTTACCAGAGCTGAAGAAAAAATTACTAAAGGCAATATAAATAAAAAGCGGTTCCGTTCAGAACCGCGCGTTGCATTGGTGCTCAAATTGCGAACTCTTCACTGCTTTGGATATGCTTGCCGGAATTGCCTAACAGAAATTGCCGCAAGAATGAGAAAACATATCGTCATCAAACGATCGATGATCCCATGCGATATAATCGAAATCGTTCCAAACGTTAAAACTCCCACCAAAAGTGCTAAAATCCGCACCATATGCATATTCCAAGAAAGGTGTCTCGTTGAAAGCAGTGCATCAAAAACCAAGATCCACCCGCCTACCAAAAGCCCAATAAAATCAATGAGCTCCATGACTCTACTCCTTTTATCAAAGAACACTCTCGAAACAGCCTATTAAACGCTTACCCCACAATATTCCCTATGTGGCAAATAATCAACAAGCTAGTGAAGCTCGCTAGAAATCTGTGGCGTCTCTTCCCCTACCTCAATCTGTTCAAATCTATTTGATAATTTATCTAATCTGCGGTTTGAATCGTCATACTTCGTTTTTGCGTTGCTTAAATGCTTGCCGACCATACTAAAGTCATCGGAAAACTTTCCAAAGTCTTGCCGGAGCTGCCCGATGTATTGCAAAATTTCTCTCGTCTTCTGCTCTATTTTCATTCCACGGAGGCCAACTAACACGGTCTGTAAGTATGCTAAAAAGCTATTGGGCGATACTGGCACCACTTTATTCTGCAAACAAAATTCCCATAGATGAAGCTCTTGCCCTGAGCTTGTCGAAGGGTGCACCATGGTTTCGTAATACACCCCTTCAATCGGAATATACATAAACGCATAATCCAGTGTTTTTTCATGAGAAGAAATATATTTCTGAGAAATATCGGAGATATGCTTTTTCACATCTCGAATAAATATTTTCCGTAGTGCCGACCGTTCTTCTTTGTCTTGCTCTTTCATAAACGCTTCATAGTTTGCAAACGGAAACTTTGCGTCTATGGCTACCACGTACCCGTCTTGCAGGCGAATAATAGCATCTGCAATTTCTCTACTGTCGGCAAACGTATGTTGCAGTTCATATCTATCTTGTGGCAATACATCTGCGAGTAAATTGCCGAGCAATACTTCTCCAAAACTTCCGCGTATTTTCGGCGCTTTTAATAAATGCTGAAACGATACGATTTCATTTCCTGTTTGCTGCAGGCTTGCCGTTGCTTGCTCTAATTTTCCCAATCCTTGACTCACAGAACGCACCGACTTTTCAGACTCTGTCATCGCACGTACGTTTTCCGAAAGCCTCCGGTCAATTTGTTGGTTCATTCTATCCATCTGCTCCATAAGCCGCTTATTCATCTGCATCATAAACCACGCAACACCTGCACCCCCAAAAAGCACCGCGACAATCAAAAAAACTATTGTTATATCCATACCCATACTATACCCTACTTCTTATCCTTATGTTTACTGGCATTATTAGAAATATCGGAACTATTGTATCTAGCACACGCCAAGAAGATGGCAGTGTTTTTCTCGAGATACAAGCACCCTTTTCTGCAGAGCTCTCTGAGGGCGATAGCGTTGCAGTTGCAGGTGCATGCCTCACCGTACTTACCCATACGGACACTACGTGGACATGTTATTTAATGGCAGAAACACTTGATAAAACAACACTTGGGAAGCTGATGCCTGGCGATAAGGTTAATCTGGAACAGCCTGCAAAAGCAGGGGATTTTTTGCATGGGCATATTGTTCAGGGGCATGTAGATGGCGTATGTAAGATTATTACTATACAAAAACATGGCGATGATAGTGTTATAACATTTCAACCACCAAAAGAATTACTCAAGCATATCGTTTCAAAAGGTTCCGTAACATTAGATGGCGTCAGTCTTACAGTAGTTGATGTATTAGATAATTCTTTCACTGTTTCCTTAATGCCATACACACTTGCACATACAACGTTTCAACATAAAACCGTTGGCGACGAGGTTCACATTGAAACGGACAAAGGGCACACTGCGAAGTGGTTTTCTGGCACCGCGCAAAAAGGTGATGGGCGAGGCACTTCACTCGGCTTCCCCACTGCGAATATTACGCTAAACGATGCATCAATTGTTTTACCTATTGGCGTATTTGCAGCCCGCGCAATGATCCAAGGTGACCCAACCATGTACGGCGCAGCACTTCACAGTGGCCCACGCCCAACGTTTTCGGGTGCATCAAATAGCGTAGAATTACACCTCATCAACTTTGCGCCAAGAAACTTATATAACGAAACAATGCACTTTACGATTATCGAAAAAGTAGCGGATATTCAAAAGTTTGATTCTGTAGATGCATTAAAAGAAAAAATTAAAGATAACGTAAAAAAAGCGACGGAGATACTGCTAGAACCCCGCTGATCACCACCTCATCCCCAACCCTTCTCCTTCGTAAAGAGAAGGGAGAGCACGCGTCGATCCCCTCTCCCCTGACGGGGAGAGGGTTAGGGTGAGGGGAAAACGCAAAAAAGCACTACGCGCTAAAACGTTTCCCTGTTTCTTCCCAATTCACAACATTCCACCAAGCTTCCACGTAATCCGGGCGCTTGTTAAAATATTTTATATAGTACGCATGTTCCCACACATCAAGACCAAGTACTACATGCTTGCCTTCTGAAATTGGTGAGTCTTGGTTCGCAGTCGACATAATTTCAAGCTTGTTGTCAGAATTTTTTACAAGCCATACCCACCCACTTCCGAATCTTGCAGCCGCAGCGTCCGCAAATTGTTTTTTGAAATCTTCAAAAGACCCAAATGTTTTTTTTATCGCAACAGCAAGTTCTCCTGAGGGTTTTCCGCCCGCATCTTTACTCATCATCGTCCAAAACAAAATGTGGTTATAGTGCCCGCCACCGTGATTTTTTACTGCGGTGCGAATATCTTCCGGAATTGCGTTTAAGTCTTTTAGTAATTGCTCGACACTCATACCCGCCAGTTCGGCGGGTGAATCTTGCAAAGCAAGATTCAGCTTATCAATATATGTTTGGTGATGCTTCGTATGGTGAATCTCCATCGTTTTTGCATCAATGTATGGCTCAAGTGCATCGTATGCATATGGCAGGCTTGGTAGTGTATGTTTCATATATGTAGCATACGTGTTTGAGCGGCATACCACAATATAAAATGCGCTGCTTTGGTAAACAGCGCGTGGTGATTGAAAATGGAATGTGCCGCTAAACTAACAAGATTACCCCATATCAACAAGCAGAACCGCAGATTTTTCATCAATTTCTGCGCGGTACCAACTCAAACAAAGATCGGGTTCCGACTCATCCTGAGGAATAAAAGGTATGCGTTCCTCTTCACCGATTAGAGCCGTAGAACCGGGAGCAAGGATGTCGTATTCTTCTCGTAACGACCGATATTCGCTTCCGAAAAAAGCCAGGATATCTTCGACAAGTGCGAATTGGAAGCCGATGCTGGTAATATTTTTGTCGAACCATGACAAATCCTGCATAAATGCTTTGCATGGAGCCAAGCATAGTTTGCGAGGACCTGCAGGGGCTTCGAGTGTAAATAACCTTGAGCTGAAATCGTGATCAACTCTTCGTACTCCCGCGTTTATCAACCGTTGCTCCAGTCCCAAATCCGCGCGAGGAAGAACAATGCCTTCAAGAGGCGTGATCTTTATCGGGAGCGGACGTCTTCTTACTAG
>Ga0209542_10021559_pt1 | contig 10086 bp, 9 predicted proteins | sample RifCSPhighO2_01_FD_184028 | JGI IMG/M metagenome (GOLD analysis project Ga0209542, IMG submission 184028) | Soil microbial communities from Rifle, Colorado - Rifle CSP2_plank highO2_0.1 (SPAdes) (version 2) | ecosystem: Environmental > Terrestrial > Deep subsurface > Rock core/Sediment ...
AGCTTTTTGCAGAGATAACGGGTAGTTTTCAAAGAAAGTGCCTGGTCATGAAATTATAACCACAGGCGATTCTTGGACCGGCTAAAGCACGGCCCTAGAAACTTCGCCTCTGCTCACTTCTATGAATCGTTCACGGACAATTTCTTTGAATCAATCCGGTGTCGCCATCATCATCACCATTTTGTTGATTGGGTTTTTGTTATCCATGGTTTTTGCGCTCTCGGCCATTTTTATTCCCAAGCTTCGCGCTTCCAGTGAAATTAAAAGTTCCGTCGGTGCCATGTATGCCGCCGATACCGCTGTTGAATGGTGTATCTACAGAGCCAGAAAAGATGACACTGCCGTGGCACCCATTATGGATATTGGTTCAGCATTTACTGTTTCTCCCTCCGACTGTACCTCCCCCATCAAAGTCTTGGGGACGTATAGAGGCGTTACTAGAGCCTTCGAGGTCAGCTTCTGATAAAACTTTCTCGTGAATACTACGGAGCCTAATAAGAATTTTAAGGCTCGTCGTAGCATTCACCACAAGGGTTTGACCAATCTCAGCGTTAAAAGATTCCGTTTTCGCTCACCATAGTCCGACTATGACTCTCTCGGTACTCATCTTTTGCCTTGATTTTGGTCAAACGAGAAAAGTTTTATACTTATTAGATATATTTAGGACAAAGAACGGCTAAATCATTATGATTTAGCCGTTCTTGGTAGGTGCTTGACTAGAATCAACGCCATGTGATATAAACAAATAGATCTGTTTTACAAATAGGAGCTAAAAAGATGACAAGAAGTACGCAAAGAAAATCTGATTGTCCCAAAGTAATCCTACCCGATGGCACTCCTGGCACAGCACGAGACCTAAAATTTGGTGATTTTGTTGAGATCTCTAGATATCCTGCAAAAGAACCCAATGAATTTGATAAAGAATTCGCCCTATTTGTAAGATTGAGGCAAGACAGCGACTTCGTGGATCTTCCAGTTTGCATGCATGCTGATTCTGCTCACTTCCAAAGTCACATGCTAGATATCGATGGATATAATCAAGATTATCGTCGAGAACAACTTCCAAGCAGTTGCTTCCCGGTGTCAAGTTACGAAAGCATCAAAATATTGAGTCGCGATGGCATTGCTATACTCCCGCTCATCAACCATCTCTATAACCAGGTGCGTAAATTAGAGGATGCGCGCGAAGCAACTTGGAGGAAGGCTGATAAATTTCTTGAAAGCATCCTAGGGAAAAGGTCTTAAGTAACGCTCCCAATGGGAGCTTTTTTATTTGAAAAAGCCGCTGAAAAATGCTAAGCTTTTAGTATGAAGCTGGGCAAATCTGAAGCTAAAAACCGGATAGAAAAGCTCAAGAAAACGATCAATCATCATCGCTATCTTTACCATGTCTTGGATAAGCAGGAGATTTCCGAGGCCGCCTTGGATTCCTTGAAAAAAGAGTTGTTTGATTTGGAGCAAAAGTTTCCAGAACTCGTAACCGCCGATTCCCCTACTCAACGTATCGGTGGACAACCATTGAAGCAATTCAAGAAGGTTACTCACCGTGATTCCCAGGGCCAAGAAGCCCGCATGAATTCCCTCAACGACGCGTTCTCGGAAAAGGATATGGAAGATTGGCTGGAGCGACTAGCTAGGCACTTAAACATCAAACCCGATGAGCTTGCCCGATCGAGCCCGGCCCTTTCCAAGCAAGAACTGGGGTTGGGCGGGTTTTATTGCGACCTAAAGATGGATGGTTTAGCCATCGAGTTGGTTTACGAGAACGGCCTGCTTGTTCAAGCCTCAACCCGCGGCAACGGCCTCATTGGCGAAGAAGTTACCAACAACATCAGAACCATCGAGGCTATTCCTCTATCCCTCGAAGACCACTGGGAAAAAGTCGGCCCTTCGACAGGCTCAGGGCAAGTAAAAAAAATTGTCGTTCGCGGAGAAGTCTTCCTCAACAAGAAAGAATTCGCGCGGATTAACAAGGGACAAACAAAAGCCGGTGGCAAAATTTACGCCAATCCACGCAACCTGGCGGCCGGTTCCATCCGACAGCTTGACCCCAAGGTCACCGCCAACCGAAAATTGGATTTTTTTGCTTATGCGCTTCTGGCAGACAAACCAACCACGCATGACGAAGAATACAAAATACTCAACAGCCTAGGCATCAAGACCAATCCACACGGCAAAGTTGTGAATAATCTCCAAGCAATTATAAAATTTAAAAAATCCGTCGAACAAAAACGAGATAAACTGCCTTATGAAATAGATGGCACAGTAATCACTCTCAACGACACTAAATTATTTCAGAAAGCTGGCGTCATCGGCAAAGCTCCCCGCGGTGCTATCGCCTACAAGTTCTCCCCCGCCGAAGCTACCACTCAAGTCCGAGATATTATTGTCGGTGTCGGCCGGACCGGCACGCTTACACCTGTGGCAGTGCTCGAACCAGTAGAAATCGGCGGAGTTACTGTCTCGCGTGCCACACTCCACAATGAAGATGAGATCAAACGCCTGGATATCAAGATCGGTGATACTGTCATTGTCGGACGGGCCGGCGATGTTATCCCGGATATCAAATCTGTCCTCAAAGACTTACGCAATGGCAAAGAACGGCATTTCCACTTCCCTGCCAAGTGTCCGGCTTGCGGCAAATCGGTCAAACGTATAGCCGGTGAAGTGGCTTATAAGTGTACCAATGCTGACTGTCCAGCCATCAAACGCGAGGCAGTTTATCATTTCATCTCCAGGGGTGCCATGGATATTGTCGGCCTGGGCCCCAAAACCATTGACCAACTCATGGAGGCCGGACTTATTCAAGATACGGCAGATCTTTACAGTTTGCGTGAAGAAGATCTTTTGAATCTCGAACGATTTGCTGAAGTCTCAGCCGCCAAAACCATCAAGTCTATCCAATCCCGCAAACGCACCACTCTTGAGAAATTCATCTACGCCCTGGGCATACCTCATGTCGGTTCGGAGACAGCTTTCGATCTAGCCAAAGAATTTGGCTCCTTAGACAAACTACCAAGGGCAGCCCTCGGTGAACTCAATGATATTCGCGATATTGGTTTCATAGTCGCGCAAAGCATCTATGACTGGTTCCACAAAGATTACAACAAAAAACTCCTAGCGAAATTCCAGAAATCTGGAGTCGTTATCGAGAAAAGTAAAGTTGTAAAATCTAAGAAACTGGCCGGCTTGAGCTTTGTCTTCACTGGTACACTCGATACTCTCTCTCGTGAATCAGGAGAAAAACTCGTTCGTGAAAATGGTGGCAATGTCTCCTCTGCAGTATCCAAAGCCACTAGCTACGTTGTCGCCGGCGAAGATCCAGGTTCTAAATATGACCGGGCACAAAAGCTAGGAGTCAAAATCATTGACGAAAAAGAGTTTTTGAACTTATTAAATCTAGTCGAATAATATCAGCTTTTAACTGGTACCAAAAGCTGGTATTATCGTTTGTATATGAGGAATAAAGAAACTCCCAATTTAGCTACAAAGGACCCACCAGTTCAAAAAGAACTTCAGAAAAACGAGTCAGACTTTCATAAACCAGATTACGAATCAAGATCAGCAGACTTACTGAAGGAACCTGACAGAAGTAAGAAAAAAGTTACGGAACCACAAAAACCAGAAAAGTGGGATTTTTTGGGGGAAATAGAACAAGAAAAACTTCCCATAAAAAGAGGCGAAATTTTTGACCCGAAGAAAGAACTCCAAGAAATTCGATATTTACCAAAAACTCAGCGGAAAGGGGCATTGGAAGTTTTTAAGAAAAAACTGGCTTTTCAACAAGAGAGACTTGGTAGCTTGCAAGAACAAATCATAGACATTATGAGAAAAAATCCAGACGCTAGTATGGAAACAATCTACAACGTGGCATTGGATATTGGTAGTAATTTTGGCATGAGTGAAGACCAAAAAAAATTAACTCATTCTATAATCAAAACCTATACGGAAAAACATCAAAAAATTCGAGAAGTAAGACGAGAATTTACTGACGATAGAGAACTCTTTAGAGCACTATTCGGCAGATTACCCATGGGGAAATTAGAAGTCATAGAAGGACCAATCACTTTGTATTTTCGCCTCCAAAATATAAAGGATTATGCTTTTCTCAGAAGTAATGCTTTTTTACAAAATCGCAATCCTGAACCAAAAGAAATAAGATCAGCCCAAATGTCTGGGGGAGTGGCTTTGAGAGAGACTCTTGTGCCGGGATTAGACTGGGTCGCCATAGTTGAGAAGTCGAGTTCGAGTATATCTGGGCGTGACTTTAAACCCAAAAAACCTATTGAACGAGTTTACTGGCATGAGGAACAGCATGCCATAAAAAGATTGTTCGCCACACAAAGGAGGTGGCAAGCAACATGGGTAAGCCTTGAGAATGCAAAGAATGATCAAGAACGACAAGAAGCTTTGAAAAATCATCTAAGAATCAGGCGGTTACAAGCAGAAGAATACGCTCGAGATGAAATTTTGGCTTACTTTAAGATTGGTGAGCTTAAATATACCTACGAGAATCTATTGGAAGAAGGTGGTCTATATAACTATTTTACTGACGATGAAGAAGACTTAAAGACCCGACTTAAAAAGGTTTTAGCTGGTTATCCACAATCTCTGATTGATGGGTTGGTTAAAAAAGTCTGGGTGGATGAATATCGACAAACACTGAAAGATGCTATCAACTCACTGGAAGAACTAGAAAATATTGGATATTCTAAAGACCAAGCTATATCAGTCCTAATTCATGAACCACTTGGCAGATGGAAAAAGGTTATCAACAGATTATTAAAAAAATACCACCAATGACAAGACTTATTTTGTTCTAAAACCAAAAAGCCCGTCGGGATATCCGATCGGGCTGGCTACCTCGTGATGGTGGCAACAAAAACTCTTTGCAACTATATTTTTCCTTCTTTGATTCGTTCTCTGATTTTAGCAACATATTTATTAAAAAAGAAGAGGTTGTGAAAAGTAATGAGACGGAGTCCGGTGATTTCGCGGGCTTTGATTAGATGACAAATATAGCTACGGGTATAGTTCTGGCATGTCTGACAGGTACATTTCGGATCCAGAGGCTTTTTATCTTTGAGGAAAATACTCTTGGTTAAATTTAATTTGCTGTCATTAAGCGTCGCTCCTGAACCTTTTGTAATAAAAGCGACTCCTCTGCGGGCATAATGAGTAGGGACAATACAATCAAAAGTGTCCACTCCGCGTTTTATCATTAACTCCATATCTTCAAGGTAACCGATGCCCAGCAAGTGCCGAGGTTTTCCCTCATCAAGGTTCGGAATAACCCAATCCAGGATATCACCAGTAGTCTTCTTGTTTTCTCCCAAATCACCACCAATGCCATAGCCGGCGAAACCTAGGCTATCTATATACTTAGCCGATTCCAGTCGCAAATCCTTGAATTTTGAGCCTTGTACGATGCCATAGAGGGCCTGCTTAATCTTCTGACTGTCCAAGCAGATCTTGGCCCATTTATGAGTCAGCTTAAGTGACTTGGCGGCATACTCCTTGCTAATCAAAGGGGGAGTACATTCGTCAAAAGCAAAGATAATATCGGCTCCCAACGCCTCCTGAATCCTGATTGATTCCTTGGGGCCAATAAACAAACTTTTACCATCCACCGGTGACTGGAAATGTACACCATCAGGAGTAATCTTCACCGACTTGGATTGAGCTCCTTCATTAATCACCGGACTAATATCTCGGCCAGGGAATGTCTTGAGAATCTTCCCTACTCCCATATCCCGCCCAAAGCCTAGACTAAATACTTGGAACCCACCAGAATCAGTCATTAATGACCGTGGCCAATTCATGAACTTATGAAGTCCTTCATTAGCTTTCACAATTTTCTCTCCAGGTTTGAGATGCAAATGAAAAGTATTGGAAATAAGAATTTGGCTTCCGACTTCTAGTACCTCGCTACTGGTCAGAGTTTTGATGGTGGCCTGTGTTGCAACCGGCACAAAAGCCGGCGTCTCCACGACTCCATGACTGGTCTCCATCAATCCAAGCCTGGCTCGCGATTTCTTCGATTTTTGGAGAATTTGAAATTTGATGGACATTTACAAAAGAGTAGCAAACATTTAGTTCATGGTCTAGAAAAACAAAAAGGGCTGCTTAGCCCTCTAACCATACTGCCAGCCATCTTTTTTGACATAAGCTGTTACAAAATCTTTGCTTACTTCTCTTGCTTCTTTGTCCCCCCAATGCTCTCGATCTTCTTCTTCAAACCTCTTTACTGCATCTAAAACCTTTAATATCCATTTTTTCCTTACCCATGGAAATCTATATTTGAATCCTCGTGGATGATCATTATGAACTACTGCCATTAAGCGTTCGGCTATGTTAAGACATTTTTCACAAGAGATTCTTGTTTTGATTATCGAAAGATTCGGTGGTGGAAACCCAAATAATATACCAGGAAATAAGGCAAGTAATCTCTGCGTAGATTCTGGCAGTTCAGTCTGCTCTAATCTTTTCGACAAATTGCCCATTAATACATCCTCCCCTGTTGTCAAAGTTGTCTTTATTATAGTAAGCTAAATCTTATGAATCTGTCAAATAAGTCTAGCAAGACTAAAGTCTATGTAGCTATGAGTGGTGGCGTAGATTCCTCGGTGGTGGCCGCATTGCTGAAGAAGGCTACACCAAATAATTTTTCAAAATTATTTGGTCGCCCAACCCCAAAGGGGTTTAGTGGTTACGATGTAACCGGTGTTTTCTTTAAGCCATGGAGCGCGCCCAAAAACTTGAGCTACTGCAACTGGCAGGAGGATCGCCAGGATGCTTTGCGTGTTTGTACCAAACTCGGCATTCCATTCAAAACCTGGGACTCAATACATGATCGATTCCTACCGCGCTGGCATTACACCCAATCCTGATGTCATGTGCAATAAGGAGATCAAATTCGGATTATTCCTCAAAAGGGCTCTAGCAGAAGGAGCGGATTTTATTGCCACCGGACACTACGCTCGAGTAAAATGCACAACAGTGGACAGTGGACAGTGGACAGTGGACAGAAAAAATATAAAGAAACTATTCACTATTCACTATTCACTATTCACTGGACTAGACAACAATAAGGACCAATCGTATTTTTTGTATACCCTAACACAGAATGAATTAAGATATAGCCTTTTCCCTCTTGGAGACTACACTAAACCAGAAGTGCGCAAACTCGCCAAAAAATTCGGCTTACCGAATCACGCCAAGCGCGATAGCCAAGGCGTCTGTTTTGTTGGCCAACTCAATATCAAAGATTTTTTGAAATACTACATCCAACCAAAACCTGGTGAAATTAGGTTGATCCCATCAAGGTTCAACCTTGAAACTTCTTTAAGGTTGAACCTCAAAGATACGCCAGTCATTGGCCAGCATGACGGCGTTTATTATTACACTATCGGCCAAAGACACGGACTCAATCTTGGTATCGCCGGCGGGCCTTACTTTGTCGCCAAAAAAGATCTCAAAAGAAATATCATCTACGTCGTCACTGAAAAAGACAAAAAACTCCTCGGCTCACGCGCTCTGAAACTCCACAAGATTACTTGGGTAACTAAATTTTCAAGGTCGAGCCTTGAAAACTTAACAGTACAAGTTAAAATTCGCTATCGCACAACGGCTATTCCAGCCAAAATAACCAGCATTACCAAAAGAAAACTAACTCTTGAATTTCGAAAACCAGCAGTCGCTGTTACTTCCGGCCAATCCGCGGTCATCTATAAAGGAACCAAAGTTCTCGGCGGTGGAACGATCATTTAATTGACCCCACACTCAGGATCCTGAGTGTGGGGTTGACACAGCTCAACCGAATACATATGATGAGTAAAGTTTCGCTTTAAGGAGGTGGACTTTGAAAAAGAAACTGGGACTCATTTTGTTAATTTTGATGCTTTCAGTCAATTCAACTACTGCTCAAAAGATGGCTCATCAACATCATGATGACTCAAAGGCCTGCACTTTGTGTTGCTGTGAGAAAGAGCTCAAGAAGTGCAACCACCTGTGTCACCGGATGCCAGAAAATTATCAGATACAACAGGTTGCTGGCGCACCAAGCACGATAACGGATGATGTCACGACCAAAGAATGGTTCGATAAGTTTGTCACGACCATGAACAAGGGAATGGGCAAACTCGGCACTTGGGCTAATGCCGCCTGTATCGAAATGTGCGAATATTCTCCAAAAGTTATCCGCAAACAATCCCAAACCAAATCTGCCACGCAAAGACGTTTTGACTTCAAACATATCAAAAGCATGACCGTTTCTTGTTACGGGCCGTCAAGTATTAGAAACGAAACCCTGACTCCTATAGTGGACCAGCTGGAAATAAAAACGATCATGCAGTCTTTGAAACAAAAAAATCGATTCCCCAGTAAAGGTTACCCCATTACGGCCGATATCCGCATCTACATTGAAGACGGCCACGGCAATAACATCGAAGCATTACGTGTAGCAGGAAATCAGGCGCTGACCTTTGACTTAAAAGATAAGTATTATTATCGGTTGACCCGCCAAGCAGAAAGAATCCTTGATCGATATCATTCCTGTCCATGACCCCACCAGCAAGATTGGTGGCCACGCCCGAACGCCCGCCTGAACGAATTCATTCGGGCAGGTACCCACCCACTACGGGCGGGTTTTTGTTTCAAATCCAGTTTGCTAAAAAACTAGTCAATATCTGAAGGAGTTTCAATATGCTATAATACTAGTCAGTTATGAAAAGGGTTATCCTGACAACAGTAACGCCTGTTTTTGTGTTATTTGCCATCCTATTGTGGCCGATTTCGGCTCGCGGTTCGATCGTGGATGAGGTGAATGCCCGTAATAAACAGATCGAGGAAATCCAGAGACAAATTGAACAATATCAACAAGAACTTGATGCTCTTGGCGGCCAATCAGCAACGCTCCAAAACACCATTGCCAAACTCAATGCCAATATCAATCAAGTCCAACTAGAAATAAAAAGCTTAAATCTTTCAATAATCCAAACAGATACCGCCATTGGCGACACACAGGCACAGATCAAGTTAGCCCAAGACAAAATCAGCCTGCAAAAGGCGACACTGGCCAAATTACTTACCGAACTCTACCGAGCCGATCAGCAAAATCTGACACAAATATTTTTCAAAAATGAAAAACTGTCCGATTTTTTCAACGACATTGACAGTATCCGTAGCGCTCAAGAGAACATTCAGTCTGTCTTAAACAGCATCAAAGCTACCAAACTTGAGCTGGAAAAACAAGAAGCTGATCTAGAGGAAAAACAAAACGAACTTGAACGCCAAAAAAACTTACAACAGATCGAGAAAAGAACCTTGGATCAAACCAAGTCCCAACAGGCGACACTCCTGAAACAAACAAAGAATCAAGAGTCGAAATTCCAAGACCTGGTCAAAAAATCCAAGAAAGATATCGAAGCCATCCGATCACAAATTACTTATCTACAACAAAATGGCGTTACCGCTGAAGATGCGGTTAAATACGGCCAGTTGGCGGCTATTGCGGTCGGCATCAGGCCAGCCTTCCTGATTGCCGAGCTTGAAGTCGAATCGGGTTTGGGTCGCAATGTCGGCCGTTGTAACCGTGCCGGCGATCCACCAACAAAAAGCTGGAAAGTCGTCATGCATACCCGTGACCATGCCGCTTTCATCAGCATCACATCTTCCCTAGGACTAGACCCCAATACCACCCCAGTATCCTGCCGTCAGATCGTGAATGGCCGGCCGTACGGTTGGGGCGGCGCCATGGGACCAGCGCAATTTATACCTTCAACCTGGATGGGTTACAAAGATGAGGTTGCCAAAATCACCGGACACAATCCTGCCAATCCCTGGAGTATTGAGGATGCCTTTATGGCCTCGGCAATCAAGTTGGCTCGGGCGGGAGCCACTGCCAAAACCCGAACAGCCGAGGTTGCCGCCTCCAAAGCCTACTACAGCGGCAGATCTACTTGCGGTACTGCTCAATGTAATTCCTATGCCAACGCGGTGCAACGAACTGCCGCCATCATCGAGCAAAATTTGTAATACCATCTCCAGCCAATCTTTTCTCATAGTATGCCGACCACTCCAAAAAAA
>Ga0209542_10021560_pt1 | contig 10085 bp, 14 predicted proteins | sample RifCSPhighO2_01_FD_184028 | JGI IMG/M metagenome (GOLD analysis project Ga0209542, IMG submission 184028) | Soil microbial communities from Rifle, Colorado - Rifle CSP2_plank highO2_0.1 (SPAdes) (version 2) | ecosystem: Environmental > Terrestrial > Deep subsurface > Rock core/Sediment ...
GGCCACTGCCCGTACCAACTGCCTATCCGCTACCGCATCTTTTACCACCGCGCCAAAATTAACTCGGGCTTTATACAGGTTACGGGCCGAGTGATAGAGATTCTGGGTGTCAATAAAAACGCCGACGCGCTGTTCTTTATGCTTGATAACCGTCATGTATATATTGTAGCAGAGATTACGCTAATTCCATCTTCTTCATCAGCGCATCGTAGCGAGGCTTGTTCTTGCGCTCTAAATATTTCAAATGAGTTCGGCGGTCGGCCACCATCTTGATGAGCCCCCGGCGAGAGTGATTATCCTTTTTATGCTTCTTTAAATGTTTTGCCAATTCGCTGATCTGGACGGACAAAATAGCCACTTGCACTTCCGGAGAACCTGTATCCTTCTCGTGAACCTGATTTTTCTTAATAACTGTCTGCTTTTTCTTGGTGGCTAACATGCTCATCATACTAGCATAAAACTGCTTAAATTGCAAGGGTTAATGGGGTGGAAGGAGGAATTGCTTTTTAGAACGCCTTGGGAGCGCGTCGGCGCGAGCACGAGCAATTTTTCAGCAGAAAAATATGGGTGCGTTATAAAAAGCAATTCCTCCTGGAGGCTAATATTGTGCGACCCGCCAGAGGACGGGCAGGCATGATAAAATAAGAACATGGCATCGCTCAAAGAGCTTAAGAATAGATTTCTGGAATATGTGGAGATAGAAAAAGGGCGGGCGCTCCGCACGATTGAAAATTACGATCAATGGCTTTCCCGTTTTCTTGCTTTTGCTAAAACAGACAATCCGGGGGCAATAACTGATGAACTAGTCCGTGAATTTCGGCTTTGGCTCAACCGTCAACCGACCGGCAACAATGTTAAAAATAGAAGTGAAACACTCTCAAAACGAACCCAGAACTATCACCTAATTGCACTTCGGGCCTTTCTTAAATATCTGGCTCGAAATAACGTTGCAACTTTGCCGGCGGAGAGAATTGAACTTGCTAAAGTAAACCCTCATCAGCTTGACCTCATTACCCCCCTGGAATTATCGCGCTTGCTCGCCTCTCCTTCGGGCGAGAACTTGAAAGATATTCGAGACAAAGCGATATTGGAGCTCCTTTTTTCTACCGGATTGCGTGTTTCCGAACTTTGCTCCCTTACATCGGATATTAATTTATCTTCCGACGAACTCTCTATTCGTGGGAAGGGCGGGAAAATAAGAGTAGTTTTTATCTCCGAAGAAGCCCGCAAGGCGGTGAAAAAATATCTTGCCTTGAGGAAGGACATGACTGAAGCCCTTTTTGTCCAAATAGCTAACCCCCTCGCCTCCGACACTCCCCCTTCACAGGGCGAGAGGGGAAAAAAGAATTCAAGTTCGGCTATAAAAAATATGGATGTGAAACCGCTCACCAAAAGGTCCATCGAACGGATTGTAAAGAAGCATGCTATCAAAGCGGGAATTTCCAAAAAGGTAACTCCCCATACGATCCGGCACATGTTTGCCACCGACTTGCTCTCAAACGGTGCGGACCTCCGTAGTGTGCAAGTGATGCTGGGACACTCGGATATTTCCACCACCCAAATTTATACCCACGTTACGGATAAACATTTGCGCGATATTCATAAGAAATTCCATAACAAAAGATAACGATACTAATATACAAATGGCTACCAATGATACAAATAAAAAGGTTATTCAACCAGAACTTTCTTTTCTAATAGTGGGAATTTGTTTTGATGCTCATAATATCTTGGGAAGATATTGTAGAGAAAAACAATATTGTGATTACATTGAGGATAAATTAAAAGAACAAAAAATTACTTATAAACGAGAATTAACTGATGATCTTGGCAACAGATTTGATTTTCTTATTGACGGCGAAGTTGTCTTAGAAGTAAAAGCCAAGCCCATGGTACTCAAATCGGATTACTACCAAGCACAACGGTACTTACAAATTAGTAAAAAGAAGCTGGCACTTCTAGTCAACTTTCAAAGTAAGTACATCCGCCCGATACGAGTAGTAAGGATCGACACAAAAGCTTCTGAACGTTTTAAGTGACTTCATTCGTATTATTTGTAAAAATTAGTATATTGGTATCATGACTAGAATCGTAAGTTGGAATGTAAATGGCATACGGGCAGTGCATAAGAAGGGGCTTTTTTTGCCGTTTATTAAAAAATTTGAGCCGGATATTTTGTGTTTGCAGGAAACCAAGGCCGAGAAAGGCCAAGCGGAGATTGATCCCGTTAGAAGTCGCGCTCGTGCCAAAGGCACGAGTCCTGCGGACCGCGGCGCGGCTACTTCTAACGGGATTGATTTGCCGGAATATGAGGAATATTGGAATTCTGCCGTAAAAAAGGGTTACAGTGGCACGGCAATTTTCACCAAAATTAAACCCCTTAGCGTGGCACTTGGCTTGCCGGAGAAAATTTCTAAAAAATATGGTTTTGCGGACGACGGCTATGGCGATCCAAACAAAGAGGGGCGCATCGTTGCCGCAGAGTTTAAGGACTTTTATGTGGTTACCGTTTACACCCCGAATGCGAAAGACGATCTCTCCCGCATTCCCCTACGACACAAACAATGGGATCCAGCTTTTCTAGAATACGTGAAAGAATTAGAAAAAGTGAAACCAGTAATTTTCTGTGGTGACTTAAATGTAGCACACACAGCGGAGGACCTGGCTCGACCCAAGGCCAACGAGGGGCTGAAAGGTTTCACGGTTGAAGAGCGCGAAGGCATTGATAAAATAATTAGCGCCGGATTCGTAGATACCTTTCGAATTTTTACCAAAGGTAACGGCCACTATAGCTGGTGGAGCCACTTTGCCAATGCTCGGGCACGCAATGTGGGTTGGAGAATTGATTATATTTTCGTAAGCTCTAGTTTAGCTAAAAAAGTTAAATCCGCCAAAATTCTCCCCGAAGTCCTTGGCTCCGACCATTGTCCTATACTAATTGAGATGTAAATAATTGTATAATAATAAATTATGAATCGTGTAAAATTCTTAAGAGATGATATCCAAACTTTCTTGTTATCGTTTGACGACTCTACCGTTTCAAAGATTATAAATGCCCTTGAAATTTTAGATGATTTTGGTGAAAAAATTAGGCCTCCCCGCTCGAAAAAAGTGACCAAAAATATTTATGAGTTAAGAGTTCTGGCAAACTTGTCTGTTAGAATTTTTTATACTTTCCATCACAATAATATTTGGGTTTTGCACGCTTTTATCAAGAAAAGTAAGAAAATACCACCAAAAGAATTAACACTAGTTATTAACAGATTAAAGTACTTGCATTAAGATAGCATATATGCTATCATGAGTTTATGAAAACATTAGCACAATTTAAAAAAGAAGCCTTTAAAAGACCTGGGGTAAGAAAGGCCTATACTGAAATGCAACCCGAGATTCAAATAATCCGTGCTCTTATAATTTCAAGAAACAAAAAAGGCATGAGCCAGAGAGAATTTGCTAAAAAGATTGGCATAACTCAATCAGCCCTAGCACGCTTTGAAACTGGCGGAACAAACCCAACCTTATCTTTTCTTCAAAAAATAACAAGTGGTCTTGGTTTGAAATTATTGGTCAAGTAAATAACTTTTTTACGGCTCCGACCATTGTCCGATATGGCTTGAGATTATACAATAATTCGCCGGTGTAAAAATTTTCTTCTTAAGAACGACCTACAGGAAGCACGCTCCACATGAATTTCCACCACTTCATATAATCACGCGCAAGGGACTTATCTTTTAAAATAAAAATTGTAATTTCATCATCTAACTGCTTTGGATTAATTCCTGAATATATAGCCACATAGTCCCCGAAAATATCAATTGAGGATTCGGTGGAAAATTCTTTTGGCATAAATTTATGCTCTCCACCTATCGCTTTTATAACCTCGGGATGATTTCTGACGGAGTCGTCATAGATAATCTTGCTCTGAACTTTAAGCGCATCGTATTTCTTCGCGGCCCGCAAAGCAAAATTCTTTATGCGGGGATCAAACCACGAACCTTTGCTACCGATACCATATATCGGCTTGCCTACCCTTAATTCGAGATTGATGTAGTTTTTGAGCCCACCGACTCCTTTATAAACATAGATGGACTGTGACACATTCACTTTATCAAATCTTTTCACCAGTCCCGGCAGTATGTTCTCAAGAGATTTTTGTTTCTCTTCAACGAGCTCCTGAAGTTTCTCGGGATGAACCGGCGCATATGTTAAAAATTTCTTAGGGAGAACTTGAAACGCCAGGCCTTTAAAAATAAGGCGCTGGATAGCATCATATGCATTACGGCGATGAATACCGGCATGCGTTGAAATATCCCAAATTGACCCTTTTTTAAGTTCCAAAAGAGCGTTATATATCTTCGCCTCGTTCGGTGTTAAACCTATATCTTCCAAGCTTTCTATATACATACATTAATCTTAATCTATTTACCTAGAAATGTCAAGAAAATGGTGGTATTGGCCACCACTCATATAAAGTGCTATGCTCCCCGTCAGAAAGTTCATCGACAACGGCTTTAGATAGGTGTGCCAATGAACACCAGAAAGAAAGGAGCACAGAAAATGAAATTTAGCACAACGCTTCAGAAAACTGGAGCTGCTTGCTTGCTCAACGTGATTAGAGAGGAATTGGTAGCAGCTCTTCGGGTTATTGACTACGATTGTATACAACAGGGTCTATTGTATATAACCGATGATCCTGATACAGAACCACCAGTGGGGGCCGTTATTATGTGGGTTGGAGAGGGAGCCCCGCCAGAAAAAATGTTGGGCCCCAACACCCACCATGTCGAACCAGAAAGTTTAGCACATGTGGTGGTAGCCTGCGGGGCGACAGGTGGGCGCGTTGCCCTGAGCGAACTGTTCAAGGGTGCATCTTGCTATTTCCATCTCTACTAGCCCACAAATGGATTCGTGCTCTTGTCACAAAAGAGAGCTCCTCGCCCTGGAAGTCAAGAGTCGTCTTCTGGAGCGTCATCCCAGTGTCTGAAAGTGGAAGCTCTGTAAGTCCGCACGTTAGCCGGGCACATCATGAGGCCAGTCGACATCGTCGACTGGCCTTTAGTATTTTAGGTTAATTAATTGCGGTTTTGTATTGCCACCGAACCATTTTTTGGTTAGTTCGTCAGTTGTTTTTGTTAGGTCCGTCACTAAAATTTTAACTTTTCTATTTTTTGAAAGTTTTTTGGTAATTTCTGGGTGCCGAGCGAGATAATTTTTTAGTTTCTTCGGCACAATTTCGTCTTGGGAGATAATTTTAACTTTTTTGCCGGCAATTTTTTTGATTTCTCTCTTAAAAATTGGATAATGCGTACAGCCGAGGACAAGCGCATTAATTTTTTGCTTCAAAAGCGGTTCCAAATACTCTTTAATAAATGGCATCGCGCGCGCCCTCTCCCCTGCTTCCGCTAAAGGCACTAAAACTGGCGCCGGATTTTGAAAAACCTGCACTCTTTTGTCCAGCTTCTTGATTTCTGCTGGGAAAACACCGGAGGCAACCGTGCCGATAGTTCCCAGTACTCCCACTCTTCTAAATTTTGCCGCTTCTTCCGCTGCCGGAATCAAAACCCCTAAAATTTTCCGATTCTTTAAATTTTTCTGGAGCTTACGCAAAGCTAGCGCCGAAGCGGTATTGCAGGCCACCACCACAATCCCACAATGCTCCTTATTAAATAAGTATTCCACGCCTTGCCGAGTAAATTCATACACAACTTTTGCTGAGTGGTTGCCATAGGGTACTCTTTTAGTGTCCCCGAGATACACATAATCATATTCAGGCATCAATTTATGTATAGCTCGGGCCACAATGAGCCCTCCTACTCCGGAGTCAAAAATGCCAATTTGCATTTCTATATTCTAACATTTTAGCTCGTTGCAGGCGTACTTTTTAGAAGGCCTTGCGCAGGTGGACGCGCCGAGCAGTTCGCTGAGAGAGCACTCTCAGATAGATTGCCTTATAAAAAGTATGCCAAGTAAGAGCTTTTATGTTATTATTATTCCATGAGTCACACAAGATTAGACCAACTTTCCGATGGAATATTTGCCATCGTCATGACGATTCTGGTTTTTGAGATTCAGGTGTCCGCAATCTGGGGCCCGATTAACAACGCGGACCTCTGGCTGGAGATAAAAGTGCTCCTCCCTGTTTTTCTCTCCTATGTGCTCTCCTTCGCGCTCCTTTTCACCTACTGGCGGGCGCACCACTTCTTCATTTCCATCTACGCCAAGAACGTGGACTCCGTTTTGACGAACATCAACGCGCTATTTTTCATGCTTATTTCCCTCGTGCCTTTTTCTTCTGGCTTGCTGGGCAAGTTTCCGCACAATGAAATCTCAATAATTGTTTTCGGCTTACACACTATCCTCATCGGTCTTGTTTTATACTGGATGCGCCGATACGTTCTTTTCTCTCCGCATATCAAAAATCCGGAAATTACCAAGCGTGAGATCCGCGGTTCTACCATCCGCACGCTGGTGCCGGTCTTCTTCGCTCTCCTGGCTATTCCACTTGCCTTCTATAGTATAAAAATTTCCGTGACTTTGCTCACCCTTGCCGTAATTTTCAATCTCTCCACTTACAGCACCCGCCTTTTTGAAAAAATCCTGAAGGGTTTTCATCACGCCCTCTTCGGTCCCGACGTCAAAGGCCACTTCGCGGATTAAATTTAGGAGGATTTTTCCAACTCACTATCTAATCGCTTGGCTTCCGGCCAGGCGAGTTCAAAAGCTGTCTTCATACTCTCCGCTATTTCCTTACTCTCGATAATTATGCCGAGTTTTTCTTTCCAGGAGGCGATTATCACTTTATTATCGTAAATATTTATCTCCGGCGAGAAATAATACTTGTCTGCCGGCACCAGGGCCGACTCGCGGGCTTCACTTTTATCTTTCTGCGCTCGTTCGAAGCCCGCTTTGTTGGTGGGAAAAATCGCGCGAATGAAAATGCCTTTCTCGATGCGCCTTTTATAGTATTCTGGGAAATAATTTGGGAGCGCTTCATGCATTTCGTTCACATTAGCGTAGGCGCGGATTGTTTCATGCGAGGTCAGGGTGTCCTCGTAAACTTTTTCTAGTCCCTCCCTGCCTTCATAAAAGAGAACTTTCGGTCGGTCGGCCACATTGTGCATAGAACGGAGCTCCGGGATAATTTTACGCGCTTCTTTTATGGCAGAGCTATCCGCTTCAATTTTTTTCTGCAATAATTTCTCAATTTGGTCGGGGGATTCCGCCACATACTCCTTCTGGGTTAGTTTCAGCTTTCCAAAATTCCTTAAAACTCCTTAAAACACCGTGCTTATAAAGCGAAATGAAGTGATCACAGTCAATCAGCACGGATGTAGAAATAGCTAATCCATAATTGCCGGTGACTTTGCCAATAATTAAGCCAAGCGCAATATGACTAGGTAGAGTCATGATTTTATTTCCTCACCCCGTGCTTTTCATGTAGCTTTTCGATTTCGTGCTCTTCCAGTTCTTCTTTTTTTGACTTTCCTCGATCGCCGAGGACCTGGAGTGCGCCGTCAGGCAGGCCATTCAGGGATTTTGCAAGTTCCGAGAGGTGCTCCATCGTATTTTTCAAAGGATCATCAAGCACTTCTTCTAAGAGTGCGTGCAGGATCCAGCCCATGCGCGGCCCCGGGACGATTCCGAGATTTTCTTTCATAAAATTTCCGTCAATTTTAAGCTGGGAGACGGAAATAGGGTCGCGGAGCGCCTCCTCGATCATGGCGAAGTATTTCCGCAGGCGATATGGCGCTTCCTTCTTCTTCATCCCTACCCTATCGCACTCTCTAACTTTCATTAATTCCCAAATATTCTCTCTATCGACTTTTACAATAATACGACGCACAGCCGAGAGTGTAATTTTCTCCGGATCGGAGAAAAACATATGATTGCGGACAAGTTTCTCTACTAATTCCATTTCTTTGTTTGGGAATTTTAAGCGCTCCATTATTTTCTGCGCCATCCGCGCGCCGATAACTTCATGACCGTAGAAGGTCCACTTTTTTTTCGAATGGCTCCCGGAGTGCTTTTGCTCAGTCGCTCGGTCCCTCGCTTCGCTCAGCCACTCCTTCTCAAAAGCACCTCCGCTCGCCTCCTGCACTCCAGCCTTAGGTACAGAAAAATTCGCAGACGGAAGGTTCCGCCAGAAGGGTGGAGGAATGTCCAGAATTTTACTTGTGCCTAAGGCCGAGCTTCTGCGTGAGCGCGGTTTTCCGATGTCGTGGAAAAGTGCGGCCAGGCGCACCGGGAGCGGCCAGTTTTTGTTGGCCGCATGTTGGAGCGCTTCGAGGAGGTGCTCCCAAACAGGGTAAACATGCTCTCCCCCCTGTTCGCACCCTATTCCCTCGGGTAATTCCGGGATTATGTGTTTTAATAATCCAAACTTTTGAAGCATCGCAACGCCGGCGCTCGGACTTTCCGACAAAATTATCTTTTCCAGCTCGTCACGAATCCTCTCGGCTGAAATTTTTTTAATCAAGTCCGCATTTTTTACGATGCTGGCCGTACATTCTTCTGACACAGAAAAATCTAATTGTAAAGAGAGGCGTATCGCCCGGAGCATGCGCAGGGCATCTTCCCCGAATCGGTCATCTGGGTTCCCTACTGTTCTAACTGTTTTCTGTTCAATGTCCGATAGACCGCCAAATAGATCGACTATATGTCCATTAGGATGTTCTTTTCCGCCCGAGGCGCCGCGCCTGCCAAATCCGGCGGGCAGGGATCCGCCTCTGGCGGAATGTCCCAATGCAAGAGCATTCATCGTGAAATCACGCCTTTTAAGGTCATCCTCTAGTTTATCACTAAACTTTACTTCATCCGGGTGCCTAAAATCGCTATATTTAGCTTCGATTCTATATGGGGTAACCTCAATTTGTCGTAATGTTTCTTGTGAAACTGTTTCATGAATAACAGCCACTGTCCCGAATTTATTCTCATAAACAGTTTTTTCGAAAAGGCCTATAATTTGCTCCGGCTTGGCATTAGTAGTAACATCCCAATCCTTTGGAACCCTGCCCATAATAAGATCACGTACGCAGCCTCCTACCAAGTACGCCTCAAAACCAGCTTTTTCAAGCGTTTTTGTTACATGTGAAACCTCTTTTGGGATCTTCTTTATTAAATTTTCATAGTTATTCATGAAACCTTTTTGGTGCACCCGGCAAGATTTGAACTTGCAATAATAGTTCCGAAGACTATTGTGATATCCATTTCACTACGGGTGCATTATTACTTTTAAACCTTAAGTATATACTATTCATTACTATTCCACAAAGCGAATTGCCATGATATACTTATATAAGCATGAGACATGATAAAGAAAAAGCATTGGAGCTTAGAAAACAAGGTAAAACATATAACGAAATCAAGACAATGCTAGGCATGTCACTGAGCACTCTTTCTCTCTGGTTTAAAAATGAAAAATGGTCAGAAGGTATAAAAAAATTAAATCAGGAAATGCACGCAAAAGTTAGTATAGTGCATCTAAAAAAACTACACGATGCTCGCAGGTTAATGCTTGATAAAAAATATAAGCAAGTTGAAGAAGATGCCATAAAAGAGTTTGAGTTGTATAAAAATGACCCGCTTTTTATGGCGGGCCTTATGGTATATGCAGGAGAAGGCGACAAATCTAGCAGAAACCTTACTCGAATAGCAAACTCTGAATTCTATTTACACCTTGTATTTATTAGGTTTTCTGAGAGATTTCTCCATATTAGACGAGACAAGATAAAAGTTTGGCTACTATTATACCCAGATCATAACATAGAAGAAAGTATCGAAATTTGGTCACAAAAACTCAGACTAAGTAAGTTAAATTTCAATAAATCACAAGTTATACTGGGTAGATCGAAATTAAGGAAATTGCAATACGGAGTTGCGAATAGTATAATATCCAGCACAAGTTTGAAGAAAAAAATGATTAAGTGGCTTGAGCTTTGTAAACTTCATTTTGATTAGTATGCGGCCATAGTTTAGTGGTTAAACACGATCTTGCCAAGATTGAGTCGGGGGTCCGATTCCCCCTGGCCGCACAGCCCTTGTGTCCGTTACAAGGTCCTTGATTTTCAAGAGTATATGCCAAACTG